>Ga0209319_1002360_pt1 | contig 12050 bp, 10 predicted proteins | sample RifGroE2_FD_184000 | JGI IMG/M metagenome (GOLD analysis project Ga0209319, IMG submission 184000) | Groundwater microbial communities from Rifle, Colorado - Groundwater E2 (SPAdes) (version 2) | ecosystem: Environmental > Aquatic > Deep subsurface > Groundwater | place: Rifle, Colorado, United...
AATCCCAGAACTTCAGAAAAAGCTTGATATCTACATGAAATACTATCTTTATGAACGTCCACACCTTTCATTAAACATGAAAACACCTAATGAATTCGCTATGTCGCATTTGACATGAAAGAGAACGCCCCCTTGACAAATACTTGATAATAGTTTCAAAAAAATCGTAAAATACAGGTACCTAAAAGGCCTTTAGGAAAACTAATTATTTAGGGCAGTATGCCCCTTATGAATCCGTATGATGACATACGCTTTCGACCCAGATTACGACGAGCTTGAAGATGACGACGTTATTGACGTCACTGAACCAGGCGACGTAGATTCTGAGGAAGATGATAGTGATGCTGACGAAATGGGTAGTTTTGAAGAGCCAGAATGGTAAAAATAAAAACAGCTGGAGCGTATGCACAGCTGTTTTTTCTTTTCTCATTTTCTAAGAATACTTCATCTGTCTTGGGCCAGCTTCCGCAGCAATTTGTTCTTTGAATGCTTCCAATCTTGGGCGCATTTTTTCGAAATATTCCATTGAGTCGATGAGAGCATCGGATTGATCTAAAACGAGAAAACGTCGTAATCCTTTTTTCCAATTTTCAAAATCTCCTGTTTGATGAAACTTAAAATCTAAGAAAAACTCCAATTTGTCATTTTCTTTTACACGTTCCGGTCGTTTATCAAAAATACATCCTGAATTGTGTTGTAGATCAAAAATACGATCAATCTGAATAGCAAGTGGAGAATCTTCTTTCCAGATATCTGCGAGCACACGACAAATCTGTGCCCAAGCTTCCCCACCATAAGAAGATCGCCACCCAATCTGAAGAAATCTCTGTTCAGCTTGAAAAAGAAAACGACGAATTTCTGTAGGAGTAGCAAGAGAGAGGAATTGATCAACAGGATGAGAGAATTGTTGTTGATAGGCTCTTTGTTCTTCTGTTAAATCTAATCCTGGTAAATTGACCTGACTGTCCTTAGAAATAAGTGGCAATTGATCAACTTGATGCCTTAACTCTTTTGCGACAGCAAACACCGCATAATTCTTCATCCAATGAGCAATACGTCGCTCATGTGCCTCAAAGCTCCGAGTCATATCATTCAGGTCCACCCAAGTGCGTACTGGAAGATCAATACCGTGCAGTCTGGCATCACATTTTTCTTTTTCAGTTGGAAGATCTATTTGAATAAGCTGGTGGGTATAAAACTTGGTCATATCTTCCAAAACATCCACGGGTTTTTCAACGATTGCTCGAGGAACACGTTCTTCTTGAATGATCTCTGCTTTATCTACTTTCTTTTCAATCTCTTCTGGAATAGCAAGATGGAAACGTTTACACAAAGACGTGATCTTCTTTGCATCTGCTGGGAGCCCGGCTTTCAGAAGTCTAGGAAGAATCTTCCCTACATGCATTTCCATCCGTTCTTTCATGCGTGCATACTTAGGATCTGTAAGATCTGTTTGTTCAAGCCAGAATTCCCATTCGGAAAGCTCTAAAAACTTTAGTGCATTTATCAATCGTTTCTTCAACGCTTCTTGATATATTTTAGAATCCTTCTGTTCAGCACACAAGACAAGTACTTCTTTAGGATTCTTAAAGGAACGAATATACAAAAGGATTTGCTTAACCCAATCTTCTCGAACAAAAATCTGTTCTTGAGGAGTCTCTTGATCTTCAAAAAATCCAAGATTTCTGAAATAGAAATCTGGTGAATCCATTAGAATCATTTTTCCTATCCATATTCGATCTTGTTTGGAATAGAGCCATAAATATTCATATAAATGCTTTGGACCCGTTACTTTTAGATGCCCTTTAAAAACCTCTTGATAACAGTTCTCTGATATCCCTTTTGGTTTTGGAATAAGACCATGAAGCGATTTGGCTGCAATAAGTTTTTTTTCTAACTCTTCTTGATCAACTGCTCCAGAGGCAAAAGAGTCCAAGTGCTGTGCTATGACTGTAGGACACCTATCAAGATACATATCTGCCACAGCTTTTGAGAGCTCTCTCACACCACTCAATCTTTTGGGAAGATCTAAATAATACCCATGGTGAGCTCCTCCAAAATGAATAAGATAATCTTCAAAAAGTTTATTATGATATTCTAAAGGAAAGACATGTGCGTGGGATGCGAGAAGAAAATAACCCACCACACGAGAATCTTGTTGATATATGGCAATCACTTTCTCAAATGAATACGAAGGAAAGCAATCAAGATGTTCTAAAAGATCTTCAGGAAAATTACTTTGAAAGTCATGAAATGCCATCTCTTCCGTTAATCCTTCAAATTTCCGCCAATTTTGTATAAGAAAAATTGATTTATTGTATACACAGGGACTACAAATAATATCATAATCTTCCCTTGTTGGATGTTCAATAAAACCTCTTTCTATAAGAGCGATGATGCCCTCACCTAAGCATTCCTTTCGAAAAACTTCTATTACAGAAGGATCGATTTCGTCAAATTTTTTTAAATGGTCTACAAGACCGTGGTGCGTATCTTGCCTCTGACATATTTCTCGAGAAAGTGCTTTGTGATCAATTCCGATAAATCCTCTAAGATTTATTAAGATTATCGCTACAGCTCCCTTTTCTAATAATTTTTCTAATATATAAGGATGATATTCTTTTGGGTATTGATCTATAGTCAAGAAACTGCGATCTGGATCAAAATTCTCAAAATAGTTCTCAATAAATGCTTTTTTATCAAAATTGAATTCTGATAAATGTGACTCAGCTTCATACATTCCTAACCAAACAACGATTTTCTGAAAAAAGACCTCTTGATCTTTCGCTTGTTTGATAAATAAAGAAAGATTGTCTCGAATAAATTCAACAGCATTATGCTCTGAATAGGAATAGAGTTGTCCTGCAAGTGCTTCTGTAAATAAAGAAGGAGAATACAGATGAGCACTTGAAGCTAATTCATATGGCTCTTCTTTGAACACGCGTAAAAATATTTTCCGTTGTGTTTCTAGATCAGGATATTTTTCCAAGAGTTCATCTGTGGGAAAAAATTCCAAATCTTCTTGAAATTGTATTTCTTTCTCTTTTGCCAATATTTCTTCTGGTGAGCTTCCCTTATAAGAATCAAATGCCATAAGAATCATTCATTAAAAATATCTTCCTTAGTATGAATATTGTATTGACCTTGGACCAGTTTCTTTTCTTACCTGTTCTCGAAAAACTCTTACTTTTGGACGTGCTTTTTCAAATTCATCAAGATCAGCAATAGGCATATCAGATTTTTCTAAAGGAAGATGTCTTTTCAGTCCGGTTTTCTACTTGATCGGAAATCTCGTGATCTAAATGCAAAGCCACTTGTTGTTTTCCTCTCTCACCAAAAGGCAAATTTGTAGAGAATGGCTCATTTATCATAAAGCTGTCTTTTTAATAATATTTTGCTGAAGCCGGAGTGGTTACCTGATGAACTTTTTCTCTAAATACTTCGAGTTTTGGTTGTAATTGTTTAAATAAATTCAGATCGTCAATCAGTCGCTTGGCTTGATCTAAATCGAGCAATCGTCGCAAGACCTTCCCCCAAACTTCCCTACTGCCTGTCTGACGAAACTTAAAATCAAGAAATTCTTTGATTCCATTTTCATCTTCCTTAACTTGATCTGGGCGTTTATCAAAAATACATCCTGTATTGTGTTGAAGATCAAAAATACGATCAATCTGAATAGTAAGTGGCATGTCTTCTTTCCAAACATCTGCTGAGATACGACTAATCATGGCCCAAGCCTTACCCCCATAGCAAGCACTCCATCCTCTTTGTAAAAACCTCTGTTCAGCTTGAAAAAGAAAACGACGAATTTCTGTAGGAGTGGCAAGAGAGAGGAATTGATCAACAGGATGAGAATACTTTTCTTGATAGTGTTGCTCTTCATCTGTGAGCTCAAGGCATGGGAGTTCTACAGAAGTTTCTCTTCCCAAAGCATATTCATGCTCAATTTGATGTCTTAGTTCACTTACCACTGCAAACACCACATACTGCTTCATCCAATGGGCAATACGTCGCTCATGTGCTTCAAAACCACGCGTCATATCATTGAGATCAACCCACGTGCGCACTGGAAGATCAATACCGTGCAGTCTTGCATCACGTTTTTCTTGCTGTGTTGGAAGATGTGCAGCAATGAGCTGGTGGGTATAAAATTTAGTCATATCACCTAAAACATCCACGGGTTTTTCAACGATTGCTCGAGGGGTACGTTCTTCTTTTACCACTTCTGCTTCTTCTACTCTCTTCTCTATCTCATCAGAAATAGCAAGATGGAAACGTTTGCACAAAGCCATAATTTTCTTTGCGTCTCCCGGGAGTCCAAGCCTGAGAAGTCTTGGCAGCAAATTTAAGAGCTCTTTTTCTATCCGTACTTTTGTTTTTGCATACACACGATCATTGAGATCAACTTCATCAAGCCATAATTCCCATTCTTCAAGCTCGAGATATTTAAGAGAATCCACAAGCCGTGCTTTAGCAATTTCTTGATAATCACCAAAATCTTTATATTCATGAAATTGTGCAAGAACTTTTTTAGGATCTTTAAAAGAACGCAATGAGATGAGAACGACTTCCATGATGTCGCTTTCTTTTGGAGGAATCTCTTGATTTTTGAAAAGATCAATATTTTTGTAATAAGTGATTGGATCCTTTTTTAGACAAAATTCTCCAAGCCACTTGCGATCGCTCTCAGAAAGAAGAACAACCAATCCTCTCATTCCATCAAGTGATACTTGGTTAAAAATACGCCCCAATACTTCTCGATAGGGAACAGTTAATCCTTTGGGTTTTGGAAAAAAATCTTTATAAGATCTGTCATAAAGCATCCGATCAACCAGTCGTTCTTGGTCTACAGCTCCAGGCATAAAAGCATCTAATGCACCAAGAACTTGATGTGGATATTTATGCAATAGGATTGAAGCAACATTGGCTGATAAGCCTTTAAAGTATTTCAATTTACCTAAAATAGATGTTTTTGCTTGTTCAATACCAGACTTCCATGCAGCTTCAACAAGTGCGCTCTGCATCTCTGAAGGAAAAAGATAAGCAAAACTTCCGATCATGGCATCAGCCACACCTTTCTTCAAACCTGGTTTATGCTGAAATTCGTAGATCATTTTCTCTGGAGAATAGGAAGGAAAACGATCAAGATTTTTGAGAATGAGTAAAGGATCCCTCTTTAAAAGCATTTCAAAAATCTCCTTCTCTTTTGCATCAGGAAAAACATCCCAATGGCTTGCCAAAAATTCCCTGACGGATGGTGGATTGGTAAACTTCATCTGAGCAGAATCTAAAATGAGAAGATAATCTTCTTTTGTTGGAGGATCTATCTCCCCCATTTGAATGAGGCCAACTATTCCGTTTGCTAATTTTTGTTCTCGAAATTTTTGGACAACAATCGGATCTAATTTCTCGAATTGCATAACATGTCTAGCAAGTCTTTCAAGATCGATTTTATTTCCGCAAAGTCTTTGAGAAAGTGAATAATCATCAATACCTTGAAATTTATTCAAATAGGAAAGCAACACCCTTGTCTCACCAAGTTCTTCTAGCTTCTGTGCCGCAATCGGATGGAGCTCTGGTGGAAAATAATCTATACGGGAAGCAACAAGCTCATACTTACCGGATGCGAGACATTCTTCAAGAAAAGCTCTTTTATCAAATGAAAATTCTCGAAGATGATCAACAATAAAAGGAAATCCTAATTTTTCTTTAACCAAATGAAAAAGTCTTTCCTGATCACTCGCCCCTTTGATAAAAAGAGGAAGGTTGCTTTCCATAAAATGAAATACATACCCTCTATTTCTTAAGAGTTCTTCTGCAAGTTCAATCGTAAAAAGAGCGGGTGAGAAAAAATCAAGATATTTATCAATCTGTGATGATTCTCGCGAAAGCATTTCAAAAAAAATTCTTTTTTGATCCTCAAGGCTTGGGTATTTCTCAAATAATTCTTCTCTAGAGAGATAACAAAAATCAGTAATAAATTCTCTTTCTTCTTCTTGTCTTCTTAATTCCTCTTCGAAATACATTTCCCCTGAAGAAGATTCTTCTGGATAAAAACCAGATGAAGTTGAATGACCTCTATACGGCATAGATATGTTATGAAAAAGTTACTGATCTTGGTGCTGTTTCTTTTTGCACTCGATCGCGGAAGGCTTCCAATCTTGGACGCATTTTTTCAAAATGTTCAAGGAGTCCAATAAGGCAATCAGAATGATCTAAATCTAAACAACGTCTTAACTCAATTTTCCACTGTTCAAAATTGCCACTCGCCTGAAACTTAAAATCTAAAAAACTTTTTATCTTTTTTCCGTCTTCTTGTACTCGATCCGGTCGCTTATCAAAAATACATCCTGAATTGTGTTGTAGATCAAAAATACAATCAATTTGAATAGAAAGTGGAGAATCTTCTCTCCAAATATCCGTCATCACATGACAAATCTGTACCCAGGCTTTACCCCCGTACATAGGAGTCCAATGATCCTGTGAATAACGCTGTTCTGCTTGAAAAAGGTAACGACGAATTTCTGTTGGGGTGGCAACCGCAAGAAAGCGATCAACAGGATGAGTAAACTGATCTTGATAGTGTTTTTGCTCTGGGGTTAATTCTAGTCTTGGAAGCAAAACCATATTTTCTTTATCTTTTCCCTCATATTCACCGTCCTGATGTTCCAATTCATGATGAATTGCATACACGGCATAATTCTTCATCCAATGAGCAATACGACGCTCGTGTGCTTCAAAGCTTCGTGTCATGTCATTAAGGTCCACCCAGGTACGAACAGGAAGATCTATACCGTGCAAACGTGCATCTCTTTTTTCTTTTTCCGTAGGAAGATCTATTTGAATAAGTTGATGGGTATAAAACTTGGTCATGTCTTCAAGCACATCCACAGGTTTATCTACGATTTCTCGAAGCACACGTTCTTCAAAAACAACTTCTGCTTTTTCAATATCTGCTTCCATTTTCTCAGGGATTGTAAGATGATATTGCTTACACAAAGCCACAATTTTCTTTGCATCTTCAGGAAGTCCTGCTTTAAGAAGCCTGGGAAGGAGTGCTTCTAATGTACGTTCAATTTCAGTTTTTAGTTTAAGATCATTTTGATCATCAAAATCAATTTGTTCAAGCCAAAGTTCCCATTCATTCAACTGAAGAAACATGAGAGCATCTTGAAGACGTTTCATTCGACAATAAAGAAACAGGTGAGATTCATTCCCAATGTGTTCTTGATAAAAACTTAATACTTCTCTTGGATCTCTAAAAGAACTGAGATTTTTTAAAATGAATTGAATTTCTAAAGGAGAAAGAGTTTCACTTTGAGGAAAAATTTCTAATCCAGAAAAAAAATGAAGAGAATACATCAAAAATTCTCTATCAGATGCAAAAAGTCTATTTGCAAACCATACTTGGTCTTCCCTAGAAAAAAAATGTACAAATGGGACAATCGTCCTCTCTAAATCTTTTACCTCTGCTTTTAAAACAATATCCCTTGCACTGATTTTAGTTAATTCCTTTGGAAGCGGAAAAAGATACTCTATTCCATGACTAACAATAAAGATGTCTACCAAATCACTTTGATTAATTGCTTCTGGAAGAAAACTTGATAAATGTCCTAAAATGGCAATAGCGGAATCACCTAAAAGAATCTTTGCCACAAACGCAGAAAGACCGTGAAGTTCACCTAAATGAGAGATGATAATATAACCATCCCTTGAAAAAGACCGTAAAAAATTTTCCACGAGTTTATTTTGATATTTTTCTGGAAAATGGTGTGCATTCATTCCTAACGCTTCTACAAGATGATCTTTTTGCGCACGACTTAAAACATCCTCAACAGAATAAGAAGGAAATCGACCAAGATGTGCAAAAAGCACTTTTGGACATCTCTCATAAAGTACCTCAAAGGCTTCTCGTTCGCTCACTCCTTCGAAACGATTCCAATACTGTGCAAGAAAATCAAAATCCTTCATCGCACTATATTTTGGAGACAAAATATCAAAATCTTCACGTGTAGGATACTCGATAAAACCCATTTTGATAGAATGATGTATTCCCCTTTGAACTCCTCTCTTTCTGAAATAGGTGATCAGAACAGGATCGATTTCATCAAAATGATCGATAGTTTTTCCCAATTCACTTTCTATCAGCAAGGCATCACGAAAATACTCATCGCTTGTCAAAAGATCAACAAGCTGTTTTGAAAGAGCTTTGTTATCTACTCCTTCAAAAGAAGGAAGATTTTGCAAGAGTGGTAATATATATTCATTTTCTACTAGTTTTTCTGCAATATAAGGATGTAATTCCTTTGGAAAATACTTTACTGATTCTGCAAGCAACACATATTGATAAGTATAAATCATCTCTTCAATAAGATATTTTTTATCAAAAGAAAATAGAGGAAGAGTTACGATGAGTTTATCTAAAGAAACACTGTAGTGAATAGAATCAAAAAAACTTTTTTGATCTTTCATTCCTTTAAGAAATTTGGGTAAATGCTGAAAAAATGCCGAACGTCCACATCTAAATATTAGTTCTTTTGCAAAGCCTTCTGAGAGCTGATCAAACGCATCAAGGGAATCAAGTAATTCATTTATTTTTCTATGTGATTTCAAAACTATATCGCAGATCTCTCTTTGTCTCTCAGGATATGTAGCCACTAATTCTTTCAGAGAAAGACGATAAAAATCTTTAATAAAATCATCTTCCACTGTTTCTTCAACAGGAAAACCGGCTTCCGCATGACCTGGTGATGTTCCAAAGTCCATAATAAAATGGGTTAATCAAGTGGTTCTATTTTACAAAAATTGAAGGTTTATGAAAAGTCTTTTTACATTTGTCTCAAAGCTTGTTCTCTTAATGACTTTAAGGCATGATAAAGAACAATCTATGCCTTTTCCAAAACTCAAACTCCTTCTTCACGTCTGTTGTGGTTGCTGTGGATCTGTGATTCCAAAAGATCTTTCAGAGAAATTTCATGTTGACCTCTATTATTTCAATCCCAACATTCATCCAGTAAAAGAGTATTTTAATCGTCTTGAACAAGTAAAAAAAGTTGCTGACTCACTTCAATTACTTGTTATTGAAGCAGAATATGATCCACTTAAATGGTTCAAACAAATCAAAGGATTTGAAGAAGAACCCGAAGGTGGAATGCGTTGTCCTCTGTGTTTTGAAATGCGTTTACGTGAAACCGCACACTATGCAAAAGAACATGGGTATGATGTATTTGCTTCCACACTCACTGTAGGAAGAAATAAAAAAGCGTCCGTGATCGATCCCATTGGAGGACGTTTGGCTAAAGAATATGGAATTCCTTTCCTTGCAAAAGATTTTAAAAAAGGAGGAGGACAAGATGCCTCTCTTTGTCTATCAGAAAAATTAGGCATTATTCGACAAAATTATTGTGGCTGTGTGTTCTCAAGAAAAAAATTGCGATAAAATAAAAATACCTATATGAGACTTCCAACACGTAAAGCAGAAAAAGAAAAAAACGCTACTTTTCAACAAGATCATCACCTTTCCGTTGCGACCATTGAGCGCATGAAAAAAACTCTTATTGATCTTGAAAAAAAACAAAGACCTGAGGCAATCGAAGAAGTGCAAAGAACACAAGAGATGGGTGATCTTTCAGAAAATGCCGCTTATCAAGAAGCAAAATTTCATTTGAGACGAATCAACTCACAAATCCTCATTTTGGAAGAACGTTTAAAAAATGCCATTCCAATAAAAAAAGATAATTCTGGACGTGTGCAAATTGGTTCTCATGTGACTGTGCTTATTGATGATAAACAACGTGCCTATAAGATTCTTGGTTCACAAGAATCAGACCCTTTTAAAGGGTGTATCTCCTATCTCTCTCCTATTGGATCAGCATTAATGGGACACATCGTGGATGATGTTGTACGTGTCGAACATGGAAATACTTCTTCTGAATATCGCATTCTGTCTGTTGAATAACACTGACTAAAATCCCGTGTTTTTTCTTTTTGTCACATAATGAATTGTCATAATAAATAATTCTTTGATCACTGATTTATGCAAAAACGTGCAGCTCCATTAAATGATTATTTTCTCCTGAACATGAATTTTGTGATCAGATTTCTGATCCTTTCAGATGTTGTACTTTACGGATCTCTAGGACTTCTCGGACCTATATTCGCAATTTTTATTGTTAATTTCATTGATGGAGGAAATGCAACCGTAGCAGGGATTGCCGCAGCTATTTATCTTGTGACAAAAAGTATTGCCCAAATTCCTGCAGCAACAATTATTGATAAAATCCGCGGAGAAAAAGATGATTTTTGGATTATGTTTCTTGGAACATTGATAGGCTCTACCCTTCCCCTTTGTTATTTACTTGTTCATACACCTTTTTCTCTTTACATCGTCCAATTTATTCTTGGACTTACAATTGCTTTTACCTTTCCTTCCTATATGGCAATTTTTACCCGTCATATTGATTCCCATAAAGAAGGAACGGAATGGGGAGTTTATTTCACATTAACAGATCTTTGTTCTGCCGTCGCGGCTACAATTGGTGGAGTCCTCGCAGATACATTAGGTTTCAGTATACTTATTTTTGTGGTAGTCATAACAGGTATTTTTGGAAGCCTCCTTCTTTTACCTTTACGAACACAGATGTGGAAAGAGACTTAATATTCATTATATTTATGCAAAAATCTCTGGATTTCCAGAGATTTTTTGTCAGAGCGCTGATCATTTAATGGGAAAAATTATTAATTTGGTTTCTCTTGCTTATTAAGATTTTGTTTCGACAAAATAAATACAGTAAACCATGTTGCAAGTGGAACTGTACAAATAAGTCCTATGGTTCCCACAAGAGTACGCACAATTTCTTCTGAAATTAATTCTGAATTAAGGAGATGAGAAGTGTTTTCTTCACTTGCAACAAACAAAAGTAAAAGAGGAAGACTCGCTCCTGCATAAGCAAGGACAAGTGTATTCACCACAGAAGCAATATGGTGTCTTCCAATCCGCATCGCTCGTGTAAAAAGCTCAGATGACTTCATTTCTGGATTTGATTTTTTTAATTCAGAAAGAATTTCTGATTGATTGATTGCCACATCATCCAAAATACCAACTGTTCCAAGAATAATTGCAGCAAGAAGGAGTCCTTTTGCATTAAGTGCGATCCCTGCCTTGAGTTGTAAAAGAGCCGCTTCTTCTCCACCCAATCCAGTGAGCTGAGTGATTTTGACAAAAATAAGAGCAAGAACACCTGTTAGAATTAATCCGCTAATCGTCCCGAGAAAAGCACCGAGTGTTGATCGTTTACATCCATGTGTTCCAAAAATCGAAAAAGCAAGAATGACAGAGGATCCAATGATGGTTGTCATGATTGGATCTGCTCCTTTTAAAATTTGAGGCAAAATGTAGAGAAACAAAACAAGACCAATCGCCCCTAAACCAATCAAAGCCCCAAAACCTCTAAAGGACCCAATACTAAGAACAACAAAAACAAAAAGAATAAAAAGCCAAACAAGACCTCCAAGTCGCACAACATCTGTAAGATAAACAAAAGGCTCATCAACTCCTGGCACAGTAGTAATCATGAGCTTTACTTTTTGACCCTCCTTTACAACATAACGTAAACCTTCTAAATATCCTTCTCGACTATCAATTGTCAAAAGAGAATTCTGATAATCCCCTTCTGATAAAACACGTGTTTCAATCACTTGATAGGCTTCTTCTGATGGCTCTAATTTTTCTTCAAAAATAGACTGAACGATCGCGGTTACCTCGGATGAAACAGGTTCTTCGATGTCAATTTGTTGAGCAAAAAGAGGAAGTGGAATTAAAAAAAAGAAAAAAAGAAGTAAGATAAATTTTTTCATACATACTTAGTATACAGGATCTTGTTCTGAGATTAAATCTCTCTAAGGTAATAACAGAAAAATTAATGGCTCTATGTCAAACAAGGTGATGCTTCATGAACGATACAAGCTGAACAAAGGGAATAAAAGCGAGCATCATCTTTGTAATGTAGTTATCTTTGTTACGGAATCCGTAAGAGATCCTCTTGAGGAGT
>Ga0209319_1002365_pt1 | contig 12039 bp, 19 predicted proteins | sample RifGroE2_FD_184000 | JGI IMG/M metagenome (GOLD analysis project Ga0209319, IMG submission 184000) | Groundwater microbial communities from Rifle, Colorado - Groundwater E2 (SPAdes) (version 2) | ecosystem: Environmental > Aquatic > Deep subsurface > Groundwater | place: Rifle, Colorado, United...
AAGGCTGAAAAAATAGAAGATGTAGTTTATTATGCTTTAAGTTTTATGAGTAAAGGAGAGTTTTTAAATAGATATGAGTGTGTTTATTCTAAAATAAAAACATGATAAAAGTTATCTTTGGTATCGAAAATAAAAAATAAAAATAAAATTTAAAAGGAGAAATGAATTATGAATAAACCACAATTAGAAGAATTTATGGTGTTTGAAGACAGAAATGGAGAAATGGGAATAATTATAAAAAGCAATTCGGAAAAATACAAATGGAAGAAATGTTATAATAATTTAGATGTTGGTCAAATATTTAGCGAAGATTGTGATAATAAAATATATAATCAAATTATTAAATTATATGTAATTAAAGATGAGAAAAGTAGAATATTTGGTGCTTTAAGATTTATGAATAATGGAGGATTACATAGATACAAATGTGTTTATGAGTATGTTAAGCCTATTGAAAAAGTACAACCAGTAAATATCACTATTAATCTTACCGTAAATAATCCTAAGAATACAGAGGAAATTATGAATGAAATTAAAAAAGTTTTGGAAAATCAAATTTTATAAACCTTGTTTTATAAAAGTTTAGAGTATTTGATATTTGTTCCAATTGAACCTTTTGTCATGATTTTTAAAAAACCTTGACAGATTATAAAAATAATAGTACAATAATAATTGTTAAGGGTTATAAAATAAAATAAAATAAAAAAAGGAGATTGATTATTATGAAAGAAAATTTAACTGAAATGGTGTTCATCCTAGATCGCTCTGGTTCAATGAGTAACCTAACAAAAGATACTATTGGTGGATTTAATGCTATGATTGAGAATCAAAAGAAAGAAGATGGAGATGCAGTTTTAACTACAGTATTATTCGATGATATGTATGAATTATTGCATGATGGAATTAATATTCAAGATGTTAAAGAATTAACTAACAAAGAATATTATGCTAGAGGTATGACAGCACTATTAGATGCCATTGGTAAAACTATTAATACTGTTGGCGAGAGATTAAACAAAACAAAAGAAGAAGATAGACCTTCTAAAATAATTTTTGTTATTACTACTGATGGGCAAGAAAATTCAAGTAAGGAATTTACGCAGAAACAAATTAAAGAAATGATTGAACATCAAACTAATACTTATAATTGGCAATTCATGTTTTTAGGAGCAAATATTGATGCAGTTTCTACAGCACAAAGTTTTGGTATTTCTGGTCAATTTGCTTCCAATTATACTGCTAATTCAAGAGGTACAGATGCACTTTATACTAGTGTTAGTAAATCTGTTTCTAGTTTTAGGAGTATGGGAGCAGTAGATAGTGATTGGAAGAAAGGATTACAATAAAATATCTAATAATATCCAATTATATCTAATTAATTATTTTGAAATTGGGAATATGATCGATTTTATCAAAATTCCCAATTTCAAAACCCTTGATTTATAAGGGTTTACAGCACCTAAAAATGTGATAAAACCTGTATTTGGTCATAAAATTAAAATTTAAAATATAAAAGGAGAAAATAATAATATGATAGATTTATTTAGAGGACAATATAGATTTTTGAGTAATTTTTATCCATGTACTATTACATATGAAGGTATCGAATATTCTACAACTGAACACGCATATCAAGCAGCAAAGACATTAGATATTGAAAGAAGAAAATATATATCACAATTAGAAACTCCAGGTCAAACTAAACGTGCAGGAAGAAATTTAAAATTAAGATCTGATTGGGAAGAAGTTAAATTGCAAGTTATGTATGATATTTGTAAATTAAAATTTAGTAAACCTAATTTTGCAGAAAAATTAAAATCTACTGGTAATCAAGAATTAGTTGAAGGTAATACTTGGAATGATACATTTTGGGGAAGTTGTAAAGGAAGAGGACAAAATAATCTAGGAAAAATTCTAATGAGAATTAGAAGTGAAATATAATATCAACCAAAAATATTAATTAAAAGGAGAATAATATTATGAATATCGACTATTCTAAATTTGTATTCAAATGCGATAATGAAGATTGTGATACAAATGAAAAACATTTATGTTGTGTATCTTGTGATTTATTTGAAAAATGTAAAAAAGATGGATTTATATGTGTGTATTTAGATGAAAACTATTCACCAGAAAATTGTAAAGAATTATATCTTAAAAAAGAATAATAAACAGAAAGGAAGAGTAATTTATAAAAATAATAGAAACAAAAATTTACTATGTCATATTCAATATAACTAAAAATAAATATTATTCAGGAATTGATAATTATAATATATACAAAACGATATACAAATTTGACAAATTAATTAGTAATGCAGATACTTTTGATACTAGAAAAAATGCAAATGAGTATATTAAAGAATGGATAGATAAAGATGGTAAAGACGAATATAGTGTCAAAAAAGTTAAAGTAGATTATTCTATAAATTAAAGGAGATTAAAAACTATGTTTGAAAAATGGGATGCACAACAAGGTAAATTTATTAATATTAGATATAGTACATATGATGAACAAAAATATCCTAATCGTAAATATTTAAAAAATGATTGTGATGGGTGCAATAAAGATAATGGTATTGGTTATGATTTTGATAGTTTGAGTTGTCGTAGATGTATTGGTTTTGAAGATTAAATTAATATTAATCACAATTAAATTTAAAAGGAGAATAATATGAAACTTAGAGAAAGTAAAATGTCTAAATGTGGTCATAATGATCCACCTAAAACTAATAGACCAGAAAAACCATTGCCACAAGGAGTAAAACCAAATATGATAACTTTTATATGTTTTTATCATCAAGAATATATAATGAATCATTGTGTTAAAATCAAAGCACTAGATTATGATGATGCAGAAACTAAGTTTAGAAAGTATTTAGAAAATGAAATTAGTTATATTAATGATGAATGTTTACTTATTGAAGATATTGATGAAATAGTAAAGATATAATAAAGGAGATAATAAAAACATGAATAAATATAAATTAATCAAACCAGCAAACAAAGAAAAAATATTTACTGTTTCAATTGTTGCAGATTCAAATGATGGTGATTATATAACTTCAACTGAAATTTATAACGAATCTGAATTTGAAGAAATAGTAGAAGAGTTAATTACGTTAAAGAAATGTTATGGAGATAGTCATGAATTAGAAGATTTTTATAATACTGAATATAATATTGATATGCCATTTGGTGAAGGTGGTCAATGTCATAGTTTATCATATATTCAGATTCATTGTATTGATGAAGATGGACGTTATTATGATGTAGAATTAAATTTAGATACTGTTAATTGCGAAGATAAATATAAAGAGAATGATAGTGAAATGGAGGAGTAAATTATGTATGTTTATAATATTTGTATGAAGAGTGGGAAAGAGTATAAGATTGCAGTTAAATTTACTATTAATGAATTAATTGATAAGATAATGCCTAAAAATATGAATGAATTTAGATTTTCTAGTTTTAGTTTAGCAGATAATGAAGAAAATATTGTTGGGATATTAGGAAATGAAGTATCAAGTATCGAATTTGTTATTAAGATAGATAAATAATATTTGAATGAAAAATTAGATTAGTTATGATTTTTAGGTATTATTTAGTAGAAAGAGAGGAATTAAATGTCAATATGTAAATGTGGGAAAATATTAAAATTTAAAGATAATTCTATTGAAACTAAAAATGGGAAATATGGAGAAGTATATCCTTTGTATTATTGTGATAAGTGTAATAAAATTTATAATGCAGAAGAATTAGATTGCAATGGTGATTATATGGAAGAATTAAATAAAAAATATTTAAAATGGTTTATTAAATAAAGGAGATGTATTATTTATGAAAGAATATTGGAATGGTATTAAAATATCAGATATTAAAAATATAAATAAATGTGGATATAATTGTAATTTAGAGTCAGAAGAAAAAAGAGAGTATTTTACAATAGAAATGAAAGATGGAAGTAAACATACTCTACACTATATATTTTATGATAAATCAAGAAAAGGCAATAACGCAAGAAGAGAATTAAAACAAATATTAAATGAACGTGATAATACACCTGAAATATATTATTTATATACGGAGATATATGGTAATATTAATGGACAATCAATTGTAGTAGGATATGAAGCAGAAGATAATTTAGATGAATATAAATATTTTACACTTAATGAAATTGAAGAATTGAATAAACAATTTAAAATTGGTGATAAGGGAATTAGAAGTTTAGTTTATATTCAAATATTTACGATTGAGGAAAATAAAATTAAATTTCCGATTGAACAGAGATGGTTAGATCAATTAACAAGTTTAGGATATGATATTTCAAAATTAGAATATAAATTAAAATTAACATAAAAACTCTGTTCTATAATAAATTAAGGAAGGAAATATATGAAATTCAAAAGTAAAACACTATTAATTGACGAAGATGAAAATAATAAAATTAGACCTTGTTATCATAATTATGCGAGAATGAGTATATTGGAATTTATATATAGTGAATTATTTATATGGAAGAGTGTACAAAGAAATATTATTTATGCTTTTAAAGAAGTCATAGAACCAATTAAAGAAATATCTTGGTTTATATTTAATATTGTATCATTGCCAATATTACCTATCACTTTATATTTACATGCTAAAAAAGAGATAAATAAGGCAAAAAACGAAGTATGGGAGTATAAATGTTTTAGTTGTAAATATGTAAAAAGTAGTCCTTTAATTAGAAAAGAACTTAAAGATAGAATAATTATTGGTGAATGTGCAAAATGTAAATTAATTGACGGAATACCTACTGAATTTATAGAGAAATAGAATTGTGCGAAATAGGTTTTATAAAATTTAGGTATTGACAGAATAAAAATATAATTGTATACTAAAAATAAATACAATAAAAAGAAAATTAAAATTAGTTAAAAAGGAGAAAAGATAATATTATGATTAACAATAATCAAAAATTAATAGAATTATTGATTACTAATTCAACAAAAGAAGGAGATTTAATTCTCGATAGTTTTTGTGATACATGTGCAACACCTGTGATCTGTAAGGAGTTAAATAGAAATTATATAGGATATGAATTAAATCAAAAATTTGCAGATGTAGTAAACAATAGACTCAATAATATTTAATAATAATAAAATAAAAGGAGAAATGATAATCATGAGTAATAATAGAGAATTAATTTGGGTAGATAGAGAAATTGCAAGAAAATATAAAGAATTAGAATCTGATACAGAAAAATTAAAATTAGTTAATGAAGTAATCAAAAATAAAGGTTTAGATATTACAGCAGACATTGAAAATTTAAATGATGATTTGTTAAGATTTAAAGCATTTGCATTAAACTATTCTACAGAATTTGAAAAAACATATAAAGAACAAACTGATAAAATGGAAAAATTTCATGAAACTAATGGTTATATTTTTGATAAAATCAGTACACAAACAAGGAAATTGCAAGGTGAAGTAAATAAAATTGGTAATGAAATTAAAGAATTAAATAATCAAATGAGTAAAATTGACACATACAAGATTGAACGTATGATTAGTTTGATTGAAAAATTTAACGGTATGAGTAGTGAAGATAAAAGGATATTTGAATTGATAATGAAATCATAAGGTTAGTGTAAATTATGATGAATTATTGAATGTTATAAACTATTGATTTATAAGGGTTTGTAACATTCAAATTAACATTCAAATCAAAGAAACATTTCATTCAAATAAAGGAGGAAATATTATATGTCAAAAATAAGTGATTTTATTTGTAAAGAATTTGATACAATTATTAAAGATAGTAGAGAATATCGTGCATATGAATTAGGAATGGCGAATGGGTTTTTTGAATTATATAGATATATTAAAACTGATATAGATATATTAAAACTGATATAGGAGTAGATAAAGCAAAAGAACAATTTAAATATTTTATTCAAGGAAAAGAAAGAGTTTCTGAATATTTTAATAGACTAATTGAAATTGATGAAGAACCTGTTACCGAATGGGAAGAGAAAATGGAAAGGTATAAAGAATATAAAGAAAGGAGAAATTAATCTATTGAACACAACAATTTTTATTCCCAAAACTATCAAGGTAGGTTATCAGAATCGTAATGATACATATACAAAGAAATTAGCATACGTTATCTATTATGATCAAAAAAATGTATTACGTAAGCAAAAATCATGGGAAGGCTGGAGAGATAGCAAGATTGAACCACAAGAATTTTCAAATGAACCAACATCAGGATTTGTTTTGAATAAGAAAGTAGGAGATTATGATTCTGGATGGAGTCATCGACATGCGTATTGTAGAGTGTATGATTCAAGAGGCGATTTTGAATTTGAGATCACAATTGAAAATCTACTTTATATTCTTGAAAATGCAACGTCTACGAAAGGAAAGGGATTAGAAGGAGAATTCATTTACGGATGGAGTGGCAAGGATTTAATATTAATACCTTGTGAATCACCAGATTATAAAGAATTAGTTCAATATAATGAAATAATTCATGAGAAAAATTATGTAAAGGTTAAAGACTTGACATTAGGTGGTACATATAAAACTAAATCAAATGAAGAATATATTTATATGGGAAGATTTGATTATTACGATGATATATATGAGAGTATTCCATATGAATCAAATAGTTATTATGGTAAAACTACAAGATATAAGAGTGTAAAGAAAAATGTAAACAAAGGTAAACATCATTATTTTGTTAAAAAGTATGAGAATGATAAATATTTTAGTTTATTAGCACTAAAAAGTTTAGGAGAAAGATTTATTTCAATTATATCTTCAGAATGTGTAGATAATTATGCAGAATTATTTGACAAACTTGAATGTAATCCACATTATTCACCTATTGATGAAAGTAAGGATGAATATATTGCATATACATTTGAAGAGTTTATTGAAAAATTAAAAAATAAAATGTGGTATTTTTATTTTTATGATTCACAGAAAAATTATTTATCAGTAGATTATGCATATAAAAAATCAAAAGAAGATGAACAAAAATACCTATTACAAAATAGGAACACTTATGAAAGGTCTCAAGAATTAAGTTTTGAAGAAATATTCAATCAAACACAACCAATGTATAAAAACACATATTTAACAAATGGAAAACTATATTCGGAGGGAAAATAATATGAGTGAAAAACAAATGACAAATGATGATAAGATTATGTTGTTGAAATCTCAGATTGCAGATAAGAAGAAAGGTTTAAAAGGTAAGAAGAAATTTTCACCATTGACAAACTGTAGTATTGAATTAGATGGAGTAAGATTAAATTTACAAGTATTAAATAGAGAAGGTTTAACTCATTTATTGGTTAAATTAAATTCATATCTATTGTCTGCTGTTGATTTGGGTTTAGATGAAGAATATGTTATTTCTGGTTATTTGATTGATCAATGGATTACGGATATTAAATTAAAATTAGAGATATTGAAATATGAGGAAGAAGATAGGAAATTGAAATTACTTGAAAGTAAACTTCATGTTCTTCTCTCAAATGAAAGACAGGTATCTTTAGCAATTGAAGAAATAGAATCAATGATTTAGTAGATTTAATGTTTCTACGATACTACATATAGTATAGATATAAATTATGAATACTATATGTAGTATAAAAAAACATAACCAAACATAAATTTTGTTTCGATATTTTTTCTTGACAAATAGTAAATATAATTGTATACTAATACTAGTTAATACATTAAAAAATTAATAAATATTAAGGAGTGTTAGTATATGATTTTAAAATTTAAAGGAATGAGTCAACAATGGATGAATATTGAGCAAGTAATTCCTGGTGTTAAGCAAACATTAAAAACAATTATTCAGAAATTTTTAAAACATAGATTAGGTGGAAGTGTTTATAAAGAATCTAAGAATGTATATTGTTTAAAATCTAAAGAAATACCTGTAATTGTAATACATATTAAGAAAAATAATGACGGTAATAAATATCTGCAATTAAATTTTATTAATAATAATCCATGTATAAATAATAATATTCAATCAATTGACATTAATAATATTGAAGATTTTAGTAATGTCATTAATCAATGGTCGGAAGATTTTATTAGAAATCCGTTACCAAAGAAAGCACGTAAAGGATATGTTAGAAAAGAAATTTACTCTATTGAAGAAATATTAAGTAAAACTATTCTTGATAATACAGATAATAAATGTGTTTTAGTTAATTTTAATGGTGATATGATTAGTATGGTAAGTGATAGATATAGAACATTTATTACTAGCGGAATTAAATGTGTATATTGTGGATTAGAAGCAAAATATTTTGCAAAAGAAAAGAATCCTACATCTTCTAGATTTCATTTTAATCTATATGGGATTGATAATGACAATAAAGAAATAATGCTAACTAAGGATCACATCATACCTAAAAGTAAAGGTGGTAAAAATGAATTAACTAATTATCAAACTATGTGTAGTAAATGTAATAGTAAAAAAGGAGATAGTTTGTAAGATTAATTTTACAAAATAAAAATATAAATATGAAGGGAGAAATATTATAAGTGAGTTATAATGCATATATAGTTAAAATTAAAGAAATTAGACCACACTCAAATGCAGATAGACTTCAAGTAGTAACTGTATTTGGGAATGATGTTATTGTAGGATTGGATGCAAAAATAAATGATTTAGCAATTTATTTTCCTACAGATGGTCGTCTTAATACAGAATATTGCAGACAGAATAGACTTTTAAGAGAGAAAGATGAACAAGGTAATAATGTTGGTGGTTATATGGACGAATCTAAATGCCATGTCACTACCATTAAACTAAGAAAAGAGAAGTCCGATGGGTTGCTAATGCCATTAAAAAGTTTAGAAAAATTTACTGATATTAATACTTTAAAAGAAGGAGATGTAATTACTACTCTTAATGGGATATTAATATGCGAAAAATATATTCCTGAAGGTAAGAAGAATAAAGTAGAAGGATTGCAAAAAGAGAAAAGAAAGAAGAAAACTGATACTATTTCTTATCCATTCTTTGAAGAACACAGAGATACATCACAACTTGCTTATAATACTGCACAATTTAAAGAAGGTGATTTATGCTATGTTACTTTGAAGATGCATGGATCGAGTGGTCGTAGTTCTTATACTATTAAAGAAAAGAAAAAATTATTACCTTATTGGTTGCATAGGATATTAAAATTTGTAAAAATAGAATTACCTATTAAAAAGACATGGGATTATATTTCTGGTACAAGAAGAGTAGTATTAAAAAATTATGATAATGGATTCTATGGTAATGATAATTTTAGAAAAGAGTGGCATGATTTCTTTGTTGGTAAATTGCAAAAAGGGATTACTGTTTATTATGAAATAGTAGGATATGTAAATGAAAACCAACTTATTATGCCAGAATGTAATAATAAGAAAACAAAAGATAAAGAATTCATTAAACAATATGGTGAAACTACAAGATTTACATACGGATGCGGAGTAGGACAAAATGATATTTATGTTTACAGAATGACTAAAACAGATGAAGATGGTAATATTATTGAAATTCCTTGGGAAATTGTAAAAATATATTGTGAAAAAATGGGAGTAAAACATGTACCTGAATTCGGCAAATATTTATTTACTAATGTTGATGATTTAATGACAATAGTAAATAATTGTGTTGAAGGTAGTGATCCAATAGGTAAAACACACATTAAAGAAGGTGTGGTTGTAAGGGTAGATAATAAAGAAAAATTTACTGCATATAAACACAAATCGTTTTCATTTAAACTGCTTGAAGGGATTATTAAGGCAGATGATATACTTGATATGGAAGAAGAAAATTCTATTGTTGAAGAAGAAGTAGTATAAAATTTAAGAAAGAAGGAATTAAATTATGGATGTAATAAAATGGATTGATAATAGAACTATTTTAAAAGTCTATAGAGGAAGTCATTCATATGGAACAAATCATGAAAACAGTGATATAGATTTTGGAGGGATTTGTATTCCTCCAAAAGAATATATTATTGGATTTGAAAATTTTGAACAATATGAATGTAAAGATTATATTAATTATCATAATTATAAAGTAGAAAATAATAAAGCAGAAGCAACAATTTTTAGTTTGCATAAATTTATTAATCTTGCTTCAAATTGTAATCCAAATATTGTAGAACATTTATTTGTTGATGAAAAACATATTATTCATTGTGATGAATTTGGTGAAATACTTTTAAATAATCGTAATTTATTTTTAACCAAACGTGCAAAACATACATTTGGTGGATATGCTTACAGTCAATTGAAGAGATTAACTAATAAATTACCTGTTAACGAATTAAAACAAAGAATTAAAAATCTTAATGAACATAAAAGACAATATAATATTTATTTAACAAAATTAAATTATAAATTGGAAATTGTAAAGAAAAATATTGATGAAATTACAGACAATGATGCAGAAAAAATCATTGAAATAACTAATGAAATTAATGATTATGAGAATAGAATTGTTAATATTGATCAAGAAATTAGTAAAGTTGAAGAAGAAATGGGGAAGGGACAACATAAACATATAGGTTCACATAAAGATTTAATAGAACAATATGGTTATGATGTGAAACATGGATTGCATTTAATTAGATTATTATTAATGGGTTTGGAAATTTTAAATACAGGATATTTAACAGTTTTAAGACCAGAAAAAGATTATTTATTAGCAATTAGAAATGGTGAATATACTTTAGAACAAGTAAAATCACACGCAGAAAAATTATTTATTCAATTAGACGAAACATATGATAAATCTAAATTACCACATTCACCAGATAGAAAAAAGATTAATGATTTATTATGTGATATGGTATTACAAAGTTTTAGTAAGTTTAAAGATTGAGGTGATAATATGGAAATACCAAGAGCAGTAGAATATATACTTAGTCATTTAGAATATAATGGTTTTCAAGGATACCTAATTGGAGGCAGTACAAGAGATATTTTTAGTTATAAATGTCCGAAAGATTATGATATTTGTACTGATGCAATACCTGAACAAGTAAAATCATTATTTGTTAAATCATATGATACTGGAATTAAACATGGCACTGTTACTATTATATTGAAAGATGAAAATTATGAAGAAGTAAGTTATGAAATAACATCTATGAGAAGGGAGGGTGTATATAAAGATAATAGGAGTCCTGAAGAAGTATTTTACACAGATAAATTAGAAGAAGATGTTGCACGTAGAGATTTTACAATGAATTCTATTGCCATTGATGTAAACAGAAATGTATATGATTATTTTAGTGGATTGAAAGATATTGAAAATAAAATTATTCGTTGTGTAGGCAATCCTAATGATCGTTTTAATGAAGATTCTTTGAGGATGATGAGAGCGATTAGGTTATCTACACAACATAATTTCACTATTGAAGAAAATACTTTTAAATCTATTATTAAAAACGCATATCTTATTCAAATGATTTCTAAAGAAAGAATTAGAGATGAATTATGTAAAATATTAATGAGTAATATTCCTTCTTATGGAATTAGATTATTACAAGAAACTAGTTTATTACAATATATTATACCTGAATTATGTAAATGCGTAGGATTTGAGCAACATAATTATAATCACGATAAAGATGTATTTGAGCATATTCTATCTGTAGTAGACAATACTCCAAAAGTATTAAATATAAGACTATCTGCATTACTACATGATATTGCTAAACCTATGTGTTTTACTTTAGATGAAAATAATATTGGTCATTTCTACTACCATCATATAGAAGGAGAAAAATTAACAGAAGAAATATTAACTAGATTAAAATTTGATAATAAAACTATCAATGATGTAAAAATATTAGTTAGAGAACATATGTTTAGTTTTAATGAAAAAAATAAAATAAAAACATCTGTTATTAAAAAATTCATAAACAGAGTAGGAATTGATAATTTAGAAAATTTGTTTTGTTTACGGATTGCAGATATTAAAGGTTCTAAGAATAAAGATCAAAGTAAAATAGA
>Ga0209319_1002370_pt1 | contig 12024 bp, 12 predicted proteins | sample RifGroE2_FD_184000 | JGI IMG/M metagenome (GOLD analysis project Ga0209319, IMG submission 184000) | Groundwater microbial communities from Rifle, Colorado - Groundwater E2 (SPAdes) (version 2) | ecosystem: Environmental > Aquatic > Deep subsurface > Groundwater | place: Rifle, Colorado, United...
CGCATTGTGGAAGAAAACGTTGGAAGGGATCCAATGGGATTCCCCCTGGGGAAGAGGTCGTCCGGGATGGCACACCGAGTGCGTCGTCATGATCAACGACCGCTTCCATGATATGATCGACATCCATGGCGGCGGGATGGATTTGAAATTCCCTCACCATGACAACGAGGTCGCGCAATCCAAAGCCCTCTTGGGCCACGGGATCGCCAACACCTGGATGCACAACGGGATGTTGAACATCGACGGGGAGAAAATGTCCAAGTCCTTGGGCAACGTCATGTTGGCGAAAGACATCATCGCCAAGATCGGCGCCAACGCGACACGGTGGATGCTGTTGATGGCGCATTACCGCGCCCCCCTCAACATCTCCGAGGAAGCGGTCGTCCAGGCGCAGACGGAACTCGCGAAAGTCGAGGCCGTACTGAAACAAGCCGAAATCAAAGCGCAACTCAGCGGATTATCGCTGGATGCTCTACCGGATCAACCAAGCATGGATGCGTTCTTCGATGCGATGGATGACGATTTGAACACCCCCAACGGGTTCATGGCGATGTTCGAGACCATGAAACAGTTGAACCAGGCATTGCGTAGCCGCATGCCGGATGCGACCGTCGTCGCATCGTATTATCGCGCATTGCGGTTGCAGTTGGATGTTTTCGGCATCGATCTCCCCTACGTCGAACTGACCCAGGAAGACCGGGACGACTATGAAGCGTACAATCAGGCGAAAGCGGAGAAAGACTTCGCGAAATCCGACCTCATCCGCGCGAAACTGGCGGATAAGGGAAAGCTTTGATGAAACGGCCCGAAGAACTCAACGGATCCGTGTTGGCGTTTGTCGGGGATGCCATCCTTAGTCTGAAGGTACGGACCTTGCTCGTGGAGAAAGGGTATACCAAACCCAAGGACCTACAGGAACTGTCCGTCCGATATGTCAGCGCGAAGGCGCAGGCGAAATTCGTCCATCGGCTGATCGATGACAATGAATTGAATGAAGAAGAACTACTGATCTACAGACGCGGCCGCAACTTCAAAAGCGACAGCGTCCCCAAGAATACCGATGTCACGACCTACCGCTGCGCCACGGGATACGAGGCGTTGTGGGGATATTGGTATCTTTCAAACATGACAGACCGCTTGGAACAAATCTGGAACCAAATGCAAACCCGCGTTCAGGAGGACTATGGCACAATATATCTACGGGAAAAACGTGGTGAAACAACGACTACAAACAAAAACGGGAGTACGGAAACTGATTCTGAATAAAGCCAATCCTTGGAAAGAGGGCGAAGACCTTGCGAAAGCCGGGAAGATCGCCGTCGAATACATCGACCTTAAGAAAATGGATCAGTTGGCGCAAGGCAGCCATCAGGGATGCATGATCGAAATCGACGACTTCAAGACCTACACGTTGCAGGAAATCCTGAAGGGTGCCAAAGAAGACGCGATCATCGTCCTGCTTGACGGATTGGAAGACCCGCACAACCTGGGCGCCATCCTACGCAGCGCGGATGCCGCCGGGATCGACGGCATCGTCATCCCCAAACACCGCAGCGTCTCCTTGACGCCGACGGTCGCCAAGGTATCCACCGGAGCGATCGACACGGTCAAGACCGCCGAAGTCACCAACCTCAACCAAACCATCAAAGACCTTAAAAAAGAAGGCTTCTGGATTTTCGGGACGGGCATGGGGAAAGATGCGCGCGATTACCGCACGGTCGACTATAAAGGGAAGATCGCGCTGGTCATCGGATCGGAAGGCGAAGGGATTTCGCGGCTTGTGAAAGAGAACTGCGATTTCATCGTCACACTGCCGATGATGGGAAGCGTCCAATCCTTGAACGCTTCGGTCGCCGCCGGGATTTTGTTTTACGAAGTGTTGAACCAACGATTCCCCGCCAAGTAAACCGGGGGAGGAATGTCTATGCATCCGTCGTTTCCGCACGATGACGAATTGGTGTACTACCTGCGTCAAAAATGCGAATGGAGTGAGAGCGTCATTTTGCGTAAATACCACAGGGCTCTATGGGCGATCATCCACTCCTGCCAACCCTCCAGCGTCCATCAATCGTCGCTGGAAGACCTCTATCAAGAAGGGTGCATCGCGCTGCTTGAAAGCGCCCATCACTTCCGCGAAGACCTCGGCGTCAGCTTCGGACACTTCGCCCGCGTCTGCATCGAGCGGGAAATCCGTTCTCTCTTACGCCGTTACCGCAGTTCTTCCTATGCGCTGCTCTCCCACTCGCTCTCTTTATCCATGAGCGTCTCGGAAGACGAGAACGTATTACTGATGGACACCATCGCCAACACCGACAACCACTACGATCCGATCTACATGGCGAACCTGGGGTTTTGCCTCTCGCGCATCGACAAGATCAAGGAAGAACTCGGGGAAGACGGCTGGTTCATCTTCAACCGCCACAGCGAGGGCTACAGTTATAAGGAAATCGGAAGCATGCTGCAGATGAGCGACAAGACCGTCGACAACAACCTGCAAAGAATCCGCAAGAAACTGGCGTCCATGTTTGACTAAGACAGGGCGTATCGAATGATCGATCAATGAATTTTACGATTATCCCAAATATATATATATGACTGGTAACGCCCCCTGAAATGGGGGCGTTTTTACAGTAGTCGAAGCATAATGTTTATGAAAGTGCTTACGTAAAAACATTGACAAGTCATATAGTGACGGTGTTACTATGAACTTAATGAATGGGGGGACACTAATGATGCCATTTCATTACTTTCTTCACTGCGTAGAAATTCCAATGGATCTAGTCTCAGTTGATAACATCTTCGACATCAACACTAAGGAGAATGTTGAAGAGAAAGCAGTTGTTAGTTTTACTTCGCATTGTGGTAAGAAATTATGACATTATCTACAAAGAGATTCCTTATTTTTCCCTTGATTCTCGTACTTATGCTAATTCAAGGATGTTCTTCGGATGCAGAACCTGATGATGAAGAAATAATTGAAGACGATCCAGTTGAATTAAGAATCGAGATACTTGATGAGAGCATCATGATTGAGGCGTCAACAGAAATCCGATTCGATTTAAAAGGTGTAAAGGATGAAAGCAAGATAAAATGTGAATCGAGTGATTCTAAGATCGTCAAGATCGTTGGAGCCACAGTGTATGGACTAGGGAGTGGGAAAGCAAATATCAATTGCATCTACGATGGGGTGGAAAGCAATACAGTATCGATAAATATAGAAGCTCCAGTTGTTGAAGAGCCAGTCGAAGAACCCGTTGAGGAAAACATCTCGGTTATTTCACTCACTTCACCAATAAAAGCCGGCTCGAATGCGACACTTAAAATCAAAGGCTTACCCAATACGGAATACTCTATATCTGTTTACTATAGTTCGGGAGAAAGTGAAGCAAGTGGGCTTCAAGATAAAACATCCGGTTCTGACGGGAAAGTAAGTTGGACCTGGAAAGTTGGATCTCGAACTAAACCAGGTGAATATCATATTGAAGTTTATAGTGCTGATGAGAGTCTGATCATTCCCTTTACTGTGAAATGATTCAAGGAAAGAAATTATATAACATACCAAGCAAACGAGATTGATGTTTTGACTTACATTATGTGTCGAATTCCAACCAAGAAAAAGTGATAATCAATACGGTTTGATTTACATTGGAAGCTTTGTGATGGTTAACGTGCATTGAAAGTCTGAAAGAAGTGCTTCTGGAAGACGGCTGGTTCATCTTTAACCGCCATAGCGAAGGCTACAGTTATAAGGAAATCGGAAGCATGCTGCAGATGAGCGACAAGACCGTCGACAACAACCTTCAAAGAATCCGCAAGAAACTGGCGTCCATGTTTGACTAAGACAGGGCGTTATGATAAAGTAATATGGCAAATGAAAGCAGGTGATCGAATTGGCCGATAAGAGCGAACGAGTCATCTTGACGTGTACGGTCTGTCTATCGCGCAACTATTCGACGCGACGCAATAAGAAAAACGCGACGGAACGTCTGCAATTGATGAAATTCTGTAAAAAATGCAACGAACACACGTTGCACAAAGAAACGAAGTAGGAGGAACCTCTATGTTGAAATGGTTCAGTATTCCCGGCATTATGACCGAGGTCAAGCGTGTACGTTGGCCTAAGCAAAAAGAAATGGTAAGAGACAGCCTCACCGTCGTCTCGTTCACGTTCGTATTCGGCGTCTTCTTCGTCGTCTGTGAAATCGCCGTCGCCGCTTTCCTTAAGCTTTTAGGAATCGGGGCGTAACATGGAAGAAAACAACAAAGAGTGGTATGTGGTCAACACATACGCCGGGCATGAAAACCGCGTAAAGGAAAACCTTCAACGTCGTATCGAAACGATGGGCATCGAAGACAACCTGTTTCGTATTTTAGTTGCGGAAGAACCCGAAATCGAATTCAAGAACGGCAAGAAAGTCGAAAAGATGCGTAATCTTTTCCCCGGCTATGTCTTCGTCGAAATGATCATGACGGATGAAGCGTGGTATATCGTCCGTAATACCCCGGGCGTCACCGGATTCATCGGATCGTCAGGCGGCGGCGCGAAGCCGTTCCCCGTATCCCCCGATGAAATCGACTCGATTTTACGCCGTATGGGATTGAGCGATCGCAAGATCACCGTCAACTTCAAAGTCGGCGACCGTGTCAAGATCCTCAACGGACCGTTCAGCGGAATCGAAGGGACGATCGACCAGATGCATGACGATGCGCAGACCGCCGTCGTATTGACCATCTTGTTCGGCCGTGAAACCCCGACCGAAATCGCCTACATCGATCTCAACAAAGTCGAAGCTTAAGCGCTAGAAATAGCGCTTTTTTCATGGTTGATCCGATTCTCGTGTTTTTCGTACTATTTCGCTTTTTTGAATGTTGACATTCATTATCGCTTTTGTTAGTCTGAATAAGACTGATTCCGATGAATCTCATCGGATGACTTATGTAAAGGCAAACTGTATGAAAGTGCAGGACGCAAAGCCACGTGTCTGAAGGTACGATGTACGCAAGACGGACGAGCCGCCATAGAAGATGACTATGGCTTTTTTTATGCCAACGGGGGAAGTATGGGCTATAAGCGTTTCATATCCACAATCCTGATCGTACTTGGCTTGTCGTTGATTCTGGGACAAGCTCTTTTGACGTATGTGATCCAACCGATGTGGATCGCCGATGCGGCATCCTCCGCCTATCGCGTGGATGGGGACGAGATCCGGAAGAACATCGAAAAGACGCAAGGGGTCGAAATCGAAGAAATCACGCAACTGCCGATTTGGTCGTTGCCCGAGGACGTCGACTCGTCGGATGTGGTGGGATACATCGCGATCCCGTCGATCGGATTGAACTTGCCGATCCTGTCCGGAACGACAAACAAGAACCTGCGGCTTGGTGCGACGACGATGAAAGAAGACCAACGGATGGGGGTTGGCAACTACACGCTTGCCGGTCACCTGACCCAAAGCAAGACGGCTTTGTTTAGCCCGCTGCGGAAGATGGAAGTCAATGAAGATGTCTATTTGACGGATAAATCAACCGTCTATCGATATCGGCTAGAAACGGTCAAGATCGTTTCGCCCGATCAAGTCGACGTGCTTGACGACGTGATGGATGAGACGTTGTTGACGCTGGTGACCTGCGAAGACTCCGGCGGTAAGCAGCGAAGGATCCTTGTCGCCGTTCTCGTCGAAATGAAAGAATACGATGAATCCGTGCATACGATGTTCAATGTGAGGTAAATCATGAAAAAATCCGTCGCTTTATTATCAATGGCACTCTTGCTACTCCAATTCTTGCTTCCGATCAACACGAATCAAGTTTATGCCGATCTACCCAACGACGTCAGCCAACGCATGGATGTCATCCATTCCTCCCTCATCATCAAAGATGTGGAAGGGAATCTGATTTCCCCCGACCTTGACGGAAACTATGCGGATGTCGCGCGGGATGCGATCCTGCAAGTCCGCTATGAATTCAACCTTCTGGACGAAAACCCCGACACGCAGGAAGAATACCTGTATGCGGCCGGGGATGTCTATCGAATCCAATTGCCCGACGAACTGACATACAACGTCCCGGCGACCGGAAAAAACCTGATCGTCAACGGGACAAGCGACATCTTGGGTGTCTTGAAGGTCGATGCCGACGGATTGGCCACCATCACGTTCACCGACTATGTCCAAACGCATACCGGCATGTTCGGCTGGTTTGAAATCAACGGGACTTTCAGCGATGAAATCCTGGATACGACCACGACCGAGCCGGTTTCTTTGGTGTTCGAAGGGGAGATCATCGAAATCGGATTGGTTGCGCCGGATGAACCCAACGTCGCCGTATCGGTCGCGAAGAGCGGGGTCTACGACCCTTCGACCAACCGCATCACCTGGACGATCTTGGTCACCCCGGAAGGAAGAACCTCCGGCATCATCGTCGACGACGTATATAGTTCGAATCAAGTCTTCGTGGTTGGGAGCATGTCGAAGAACGGGGTGTCGGTCACCCCGACATTCACGTCTTCCACCCGAACGATCCGTTATGCCTTTCCTTCCAGCATCGATTCCGTCCAAACCCTGACCTATCAGACAAGCCCGACTTCCACGGCGTTCACTGCCGAAAACGGAAACACGGAGGTCCTGAGTTTTACCAACACCGCACGCGTATTCAGGGATGTTACCCAACTGGCCGAGTCCGCGGCGACGATCCAGACCAACTGGATTACGAAGACCGGAAGTTTGGATGGGACCGACAAACAACTCATCCATTGGTCGGTGCGCGTCAATCTACTCAAACACAGTTTAAGCGGGGCATGGATCAACGATCTTCTACCTGCCGGTTTGACACCGGTCGACGGGACGTTCTACCTCCGGCTTCCGGATAATACCCGCGTCGCACTCACCCAAGCCGCCGTGGAAACGCTTGGATCCTATACGATGACGGTGCAAGCGGATGGGAAAACATTGATTCGCTATCTTTTCGACCAAACGATCACCGATATCTATGGATTGGAATTCGACGCAAGGGTCACGGACCCCGCCGTCTACAACGCCAATGCGGGGACGACCTACACCAATACCGCAAGCATGAGTTGGTCGACGAATACTTCGGGGACACCCAGCGATACGGCGGGAGTCGGAGTCGTCAACCCGGGTGGAATCATCAGTAAAACCGTCTCCGGCAGCAATCAAAACTTCAATCGGCTGACAAACAACTTGCATACGTGGACGGTGACCCTCAATCGAAACAACATCGCCATTGCGAATGCGCGCTTTGTGGATTTCATCCCGAAATCGATGGAATACGTCGCCGGGAGCTTCAGCGTCACCACCGCCGGCGTTACCGGCACGCTTACCTACACGCCGGCCGATCCTTTGGATCTGACCAAGAGCGGGACGATCGAGTATGTGTTTGATAATCCGCTAACATCAAGCGTCACCTTGACGTTTCGGACACGCTTGATCACTTTCGACATGCTTTATGTCAATGCGAACGTCAACCTGCCCAATACGGCCTATCTTTACGGTGACGGAATCCGCGATACCGTCCAATCCTCGACCGTCAACAAAGTCGTGCGCAGCCAAATGATCGCCAAGGAAATTGCCTCGGCCTACAATTACCAGACACGGCGCATTACATGGCGTCTTGTGGTGAACCGTAACCAACTGGTTCAAAACAACGTGGTCGTCACGGATCTACTCCCGGCGGGACTGACGTTGCTTCCCGACACGTTGACCCTTTCAACCCTCGACCCCTATACCTTCAACCCGACCCTTTACCCGATAAACGACCTAACATCCCAAGACGCGTTCACGTTGAGTTTCCCCGGTCTGTTAGACCATCAAGTGATCGTCACCTTTCAAACCGAAGTCAAGGAAGGGTTTTTGCTCATCAACGGCAACAAGACCTTCACCAACCGCGTCACGTATGTCAGCGATGAAATCCCCAATCTGACGGCCAGCGCTTCGCAGATCGTCAACAACACCATCGTCACCAAGACCGGAAACTACACCACCGGTTCGGACTACATCCTATGGGGCGTGACCATCAACCCCAACGCCGTCACTTTCACCGACATCGAACTCATCGATGCTTTGCAGGAAGGGTTGGCGTTGGACACCGCGTCCGTGCGACTTTATGCCATGACGTTGCAGGCGGACGGTTCGTTGGTGAAAGCAGCTACTCCGATGGATCCAAGCGCCTATGAAGTGGCCTATGACGAGGTAACCCGCGTCTTCAATTTCAAGATTCTTGGCACCACGAACTCGCCATACCGCTTGGAGTGGAACGAATAAACGTTAACAACGTGATCACCATGAACGGATCGGGTACCGTCAACAATGCCGGGTCGACCGCGATTTCCGTCGTCGTGCTGGATGACGGTGTCTCGGCGGGAGGCGGCGGGATCGTCGGAGAAATCCGCGTACGCAAAGGAGCGGCGGAACAACCCACGTTGAACCTTCAAGGCGCCACGTTTGGCATCTACAATAGTTTCGGGAGAAAAGTCGCCGAAGCGACGACCGGAGCCGACGGCATCGCCGTTTTCCCGAATCTCGGCATGAAAACCTACACGATCGTCGAACTCGTCGCCCCGTATGGCTATACGATCGATCCGACGCCGATCAAGGTACGCTTAACGACCACCGCGAACATCGCGGACGTCGAACAACTCGACGATGCCATCACCGGTTCGCTGACGCTCAATAAATCGCTTCTGGACTACAACGGACAAGCCATCCCGGAATCCCGACCGTTCACGTTGAACGTCACGGGTCCGAGCTATCCCGACGGAAGAGAATTCGTCGTCCTGGCCGGAACCCCGCTTTTGATCGAGAACCTTATATTGGGTGAATATTCGGTCGTCGAAGTCGATTCGGAAGGCTACGATGTCACCATCGGCGCCAACGTCACGTTAAGCGTCGAGAACCAAACCGCCATCCTTAATGTAACCAACCAAGAAATCCGAGGTTCGTTGACGCTAAGTAAGACGTTGTTGGATTATCTAGGACAACCCATCTTGGAACCCAGGGCGTTCACCTTGAACGTCACCGGTCCGAGTTATCCCGACGGTATGGCTTTTGAAGTAACGTCGGGTTCGCCTCTGCGCATCGAAGGCTTGCTGCTTGGGGAATATTCGGTCGTCGAAGTCGGTTCCGAGGGCTACGACGTAACCAAAAGTTCAAACGTCATCCTTACGGTTGATGACCGTAAGGGAGAGATCGAGGTTACCAATCAAGAAATCCGTGGTACCTTGACCCTTGAAAAAATCCTTTTGGATGCAAACGGCAACGTCAAGAACGAAGTGAAGGAATTCAAAATCAACATCACCGGTCCGAGTTTCCCGGACGGACAAACTTTCTCGATCGAGAACGGGACACCGCTGAAAATCGTAGGCATCCTGCTTGGCGAGTACAACGTCGAAGAACTCGATGCGTCAACCTACACCGTCTCCATATCCGGTCCGATCACCTTGACAAGCGACGTCCGCAACGCTACAATGACAATCACGAATCGTGAAAAGCCGAAGCTGCCGCATACCGGGATCGGGGTCGACCCGACGCTGTGCATCGCCGGATCGCTCTTGATTCTGATGGGTTTGTTGATTCGGAAACCAAGGAAAGGTACACGTTGACAATCCCTGACTTGTATCCTATAATAAATAAGCCGATTTACGGCCTTTCTAGCGTGGGAGGATGCGCAATCATCCGTCAACCACGGCTACGAAATTTCCAAACAAGGAGGAAATTCTGTGAGTAAGAAAATTGCAAAAGTCGTCAAACTCCAGTTTCCGGCAGGCGCTTGCCGCCCGGGACCTGCGTTGGCATCCGCCAGCGTCAACATGCCGCAATTCTGTTCCGCATTCAACGATGCGACCAAGGATCGCGCAGGCGACATCGTTCCGGTAATCATCACCGCGTTCGAAGACAAATCGTTTACATTCGTCTTGAAGACAACCCCTGCTTCGGTCATGCTGAAGAAAGCCGCCAATGTAAAGAGCGGCTCCGCCAGTTCGAAAACGACCAAAGTCGGAACCATCAGCGTCGAAGACCTGCGTAAGATCGCCGAGTACAAAATGCCGGACTTGAACGCAAACGATGTTGAAGGCGCCATGGCCATCGTCGCCGGTACCGCTCGTAACATGGGTATCGTCATCGAAGGCTACAACAAATAGGAGGCAACTAAAATGGCAAAACAAGGCAAGAAGTATCTCGCGGCCGCCAAATTGGTTGACCGTACCAAACTGTATCCCGTTTCGGAAGCCATCACCTTGACTCGCGAAACGAATTTCGTTAAATTCAACGCTTCCGTCCAAGTCTCTTTCCGTTTGAACGTCGACCCGCGTCACGCCGATCAACAGATCCGTGGAGCGATGGTTCTTCCTCACGGAACGGGCCGTACCCAAAAGGTATGCGTCATTACGCAAGGTCCGAAAGAAAAAGAAGCGCTTGATGCCGGTGCCGATGTCGTCGGGGGAAAAGAACTCCTCGAAAAGATCAAAGGCGGCTGGTTTGAATTCGATATCATCGTCGCGACCCCGGACATGATGGGCGAACTCGGTAAATTAGGTAAGCTGTTGGGCCCGAAAGGCTTGATGCCGAACCCGAAGACCGGTACCGTCACGATGGATGTCACCAAAGCGATCAACGATATCAAAAAAGGTAAAGTCGAATACCGTGTCGACAAAGAAGGCAACATCAACGTCCTGATCGGGAAACTCTCGTTCACCGACGAACAATTGCACGAAAACTTCAAAGCGATCTACGATGTCCTGCTGCGTGCCCGTCCGGCCGTCGTCAAAGGCGTCTTCATGAAGAACGTCGTTCTCTCCGGCGTCATGGGCCCCGGCATCAAAGTCGATACCGCAACATTCTAAATCCAACGACGCATCCGCAAGGGTGCGTTTTTTTATGCCTTGACCTTAGGGTCGGGCGTGCAGATGGCATGGCGGCGTCAAATCGATATAATGGAGATACATAACCATGCCGGGCGATCGGCATGCGTGACTGGAGGCAAAGTAATGAAATTACATACGGAAATCAGAATCGACGCGCCGATCCATTCCGTTTGGGACGCGGTCGTGAGTGCCGAACGATTCAATGAGTGGACGGCTTTGTTTCATGAAGGATCGTATTTCGTCGGAAGTTGGAAACAGGGGGATGCGATCCGGTTCGTAACGATGGGAAGCGATGGCAAAGAAACCGGCATCCTCTCGAAAATCCTCATCAGCGATTACCCCAACCACATCGTGATCAACCATGTAGGGATGATCGTCGACGGGGTCGAAGACTTCACAAGCGAGCAGGCAAAGGAATGGACGCCCGGCTATGAGGAGTATACCCTGGTCGAGGCCGATGACGACAAAACGCTCTTCATCGTGGATGTGGATACCCCGGAAGCCTATTTCGAAGACTTCAAGGAAGATTGGCGCAAGGCACTACTAAAACTCAAAGAGATCTGCGAAAGATAGACAAAGCCTTCGATTGGTTACCCAATGCATCGAAACAAGACATGAACCACCTCTCATCAACTTTCACACAAGCGGGGTGAAAAACGGAACACATTCCTTGTAATGCGCTTTTAGTCTGTTATAATAGGTATACCTCTGAAAAGGAAACGATGATTCATGTTATCGTGAGCCGTACTTACGGATGGTTTTAGTAGCCGATTTTTGTGTCTTACGGGATATCCCGCAATCAGATTGGCGGATATTGCGAAATGCGAAAAAGTGGCTTGGAATCGACCGAAAGTTGTTGACAGAGGGTAGTCGGTTTGGTATTATAAATAAGCGCTCACGGGAAACGGAAACGAAGAACGAAGAGCGACGAGCGGATCTTTGAAAACTAAATAGGAAATCACGTCGATTCAAAAAGAAACAAACGGCAGGAATGCCGAACCGTTTTGAACGGTTAAAATAAACAAAAACAATGAGCAAATCAAATGGAGAGTTTGATCCTGGCTCAGGATGAACGCTGGCGGCGTGCCTAATACATGCAAGTCGAACGAAGAGAGAAGCTTGCTTCTCTTTTAGTGGCGAACGGG
>Ga0209319_1002375_pt1 | contig 12016 bp, 8 predicted proteins | sample RifGroE2_FD_184000 | JGI IMG/M metagenome (GOLD analysis project Ga0209319, IMG submission 184000) | Groundwater microbial communities from Rifle, Colorado - Groundwater E2 (SPAdes) (version 2) | ecosystem: Environmental > Aquatic > Deep subsurface > Groundwater | place: Rifle, Colorado, United...
CCAAGTGAATTTACCATGACGGGCACGTTAAAAAATGCCGATCTGACGGAACAACTACACGAAATTAAAATACCGGTACTTTTCACATGTGGAGAGTTTGATGAAGCAACTCCTGCAACCACAAGTTTATATAAAAGTAAAATTTCCGGAGCAGAAATGCATGTCTTTGAGGGAGCATCACATTCGCATATTCTTGAAAAGCCCGAAGCTTATAACCAAAGAGTAAGTGATTTTCTCTCAAAATCAGAAAGTTTTATCAAGTAAACTTAATATTTAGTTCGGAGCCTATCTGCCTTAAATTCTGCAATATAACATGCTGAATTTATACATGGGATATTAAATACATTAAAGGTCACCCTCCGGGAGAAGAACTAATTATGTGAATTCTGACAAACAAGCTATGTTTTTTAATCTTCATGCTTATTTAATTAAATGACCATTTTATTGAATAAAAATAAAGATTATCTTTGTCACACCTAAAATGACAAGTTGATACTTTGTCAGTTTCAATTATCAACAACTTTCTTTTTATATTTTTGAAGGTTGTATGTTATTATCCAAAAAAAATCACATTCAGGCTTACTTGAATTCAAATGTATAGAATAAACGATCTTTTTGCAGGCACCGATCCTGAACGTGCATTCAGATTGCTCGTTCATGCTTATCAGGATAAAGTGTATCGTTTTATTTCTTTATTTGTATTAAATGAACAGGAATGTGAAGAATTAACTTCTGATGTCTTCCTCTCACTATGGAATAACAGAGAGAAATTAGCTGAAGTGGAGAACCTCGATAGCTATATTTTTATTGTTGCCAAAAATAAGTCACTCAATCATTTACGAAAAGAAAAAACTGATTTGATTGATTTGGATAAGATCCAGCTGGACGTTTTCCATCATACCCAATCAACCCCTGAATCAATTTTTATTGATAAAGAAATGGTTGAAGAACTGAATGCAGTTATAAATCAACTACCTCACAAAACAAAATTAGCATTTCATTTGGTACGTGAGGATAAAATGAAATACAAGGATGCGGCTGATATTCTCGGTGTTTCAATAAAAACGGTTGAGAAACAGGTAGCTTCGGCGGTGGCAAAACTCAGAGAAAAATTAGGTAAGTAAATCATATTTGTATTTTTTTTGGTATTTGTTTTTTATACTTTTATAGGTGATATTATTGCATTGAGTGTTGATTTTCAATGTTATATAGTTTGATGTGATAAATTTTAAAAAATACTTCAGAATCAAATGGGGGTATTTTTTGAGATAGGTGTCTTTATTGATGTACGCAGCTGCTGGATTTTTTTCTCATATCACATTAATACTAAAAAAAAATCATTATGAAAATTCAACTCAGTTTTTCTCAACTCAGGGCAATTGGTTTAGTTATATTCTTTTCTACAGCACTACAAACCAATGCATTTAATTATTCAGTTTCATTTATTGGTCACGGGGCAAGTACCGAAGTGACAAGTGTTGTGGTACAGAACATCACTAAAGGGACTTCAATGACAGTCGCTACAGGACAGATATTGAATCTGACCGATGGAAATACTTCAACACCCAATGTAACAGCAGGAAATAAAGATGATATTCATTTCAGCAATGATGCCAATGGCAATGTAATTATTCAATTTGAAGCACCAAAGACTGGAAATGCAATGATCAGTGCCTACACGCCCGATGGAAGAAAAGTAACCGGAATATCTGGCGGAATAAGTGAAGGTAACTGCCGTTATAAAATGTCCTTACCAAAAGGTGTTTTTGTTGTTCAGGTAACAGGAAACGGGTTTAATTACAATGCGAAATTTGTTAACCGCTATGATGGAAACAATGGTCTGCAAATTATTCGTGATGGTGTGGACCGAAAAGATCAATCGTTTGCAAGCAAAGTTATAAATACAGGCGTTTCGATGGAATATAATGAAGGCGACCGCATTATCTTCAGAGGATATTCAAACAATATGTGTACGCTTGTATCGGATGTTATTTCAGCGGATAAAACAATTGATTTTAATTTTGTTCCCTGCCAGGATGCCAATGGAAATCATTATGCTACCATTACTATCGGCGATCAGGTTTGGATGGCCGAAAATCTTAAAACAACTAAATATGCTGATGGTACCGATATCATTCTCAGAGCATCAAAAGCTGAATATCTTGCCGATCCGAATAGTAACACAACTCCGATTTGCCGCTATTTCAATGATGACGCTAATACAAAGGATGTTGCTGGTTTGGCATATAAATATCAAACTATTCAGAAAGATTTATGTCCGGCCGGATGGCACATTCCAAGTCATTTTGAATGGAGAATTTTGAGAGATGCTATTTCACCTAATACCGTTGACCGCTATAATGCAATCAGAATGACCGGACCCTACTGGAATAACGTCGGAGCGACCAATGCGAGTGGATTTTCGGCAGTAGCCGGTGGAACTTTTTGGGCAGAATGGCCAATTCATTACGGAACATGGTCGATCTGGCTGGCCAGTGACCTGTGGAACAATGACCCGAACAATTGCTGGTTCTTTCACGCTGCAACCGATGATAACCTGACTCCGGGAAGTATCGTGTGTGATGAGATTGCCTCTGACGCTTTTGCCATGTTCGGCGCAATCCGCTGTCTGAAAAATAACTGATAATGCAGAGGGTGAGTTACAAAACATCATTACTCAAAGAAATTAGCCGGGCTGTTCTTGTTCTGCTCATCTTTTCCATGACCTCATGTAATCACGGGGGCGATAAAAGGAATATGAATAAAACAGAAGTCTTCTGGTCGGATTATGATTTCAATGATAAGAAATTAATAAATCACCCTGAATTATTACAACAACAGGTTTTATCATTCATAAATTTGCTTGACCGGTATTCGGCACAAAACAGTAAAAATGCAATTGGATTATTTATGGACAAGCTGCTGGCAGCTGATACTTCGATTGTTAAACATACTGTTGATGAGGTGCTTGAAAAATTTCTGTACCGTGCCGATTCTCCCATCAGAAATGAATTCTATTATCTGACTGTGGTTGACTGTATTCTGAAAAGTGAGAATATAAGTACAATAGATAAGGAAAGATTTATTTTTCAAAGAAAACTGATCACGTCCAATTTGGTTGGGAGCGTTGCTAATAATTTTAGCTATGTTACAAAAGAGGGTCATACGGGGACGTTGGCTGATATAAAAGCGGAGTACCTGCTGATCTACTTTAATAATCCCGACTGTGATGAATGTAAAAGAGTGAAGGAAATGATGGAGAATTCTCCTGAAATCGCTTCGGGCCTGCAGTCCCGACAATTGGTGGTACTGTCGGTGTATCCTGATAAGGATTTGACAGTATGGCGGAAGGCAAAATATCCGGAGAATTGGATCGATACTTATAATGAGGATCAAAGTATTATGAACAAGAGTTTATATGATTTACGGGCGATACCCTGTCTTTACCTGCTTGATAAAGATAAGCATGTAATTTTTAAAGATGGGGTTTTGGAAGATATATTAAGTTTTCTGAAACAAAATAGCAAAGCTGTAAACTAAAACACAATGAATATATTTTTTTCTAATAATTACAAACTAAATAATCTTTAAATTTAAAAAGACGTATGAAAATCAGATTTAAATGGCTTTTATTAGCCGGAATTATGTTTGCAGCAGTAAGTTGCAATAAAGAAGAAGAACCTGCACTGGATTTACAGGTGACAACAAAACCAGTTAGCAACCTAACCGCATTCAGTGCGATGGGTGGAGGAAGTGTTTCAGGAACAGAGCCTATCAGTGAAAGAGGTATTTGTTGGGGTAAAAGTGATAATCCAACTGTTGATGATGCCTCGGTTGCAGATATTGATCCGGTTGAAGGTGATTACAGTTCAAGAATTGTAAAACTTGATCCTGCAACAAAATATTATGTGAGAGCTTATGCCGTATCTACTTCCGGAAAAACTATTTATGGTAATAGCCTGAGTTTTACCACTGCAGATGTTGTAGCTTTATCTGAATCAAACAGTTATCTGGCTAATCCTAACGATGCCGTTATTATTCCCGTATCAAGGGCTAATAAATCATCTTTGGGTGAACAGATATCCTCCAACGATGTTTTGGTGGCAGAACTGCTCTGGATGGACAATATGGATGTAATTGATACTGTTTTTGTTCATGGAACAGGTTCAACCGGTAAAGTGGTTGTATTAACAGGTAATGTCGACGGAAATGCTGTGGTTACAGTAAAAGTGAACAACAATATTAAATGGTCATGGCACATTTGGGTTACCCAGGGTGCAAATTCAGTTAGTACCATTACAATGCCATCAGGAGCTAAACTGATGGATAGAAACCTGGGAGCTACTTCAAAAACTATCAGCGAAATCGGTGCAGTGGGTGTTCAGTTCCAGTTCGGACGTAAAGATCCGTTCACCGCTTCCGCATCATTTGGAACCCCTTCTGAAGTATTGCTGTATGATCTTGCCGGAAATAATCCATCTATAGCTACAGTTGCCGGTCCAAAGAATCTTGCTTTTGCAATGGCCAATCCTCTTACTTATGTAAAATCTCAGTGGGTCGACTGGTGCGATCAGGATATCAGGACCTGGTGGAAGAATGAAGAAGGTACAAAAACAGTATATGATCCTTGTCCTGAAGGATGGAGAGTACCTGCAATAGAAGATTATGCCGGTCTGGCTGATGAACATTTTGATAAAACAGTTCAGGGAGGTCATAATTTTATTTACAACGGACAATCGAATTATTTTGCATATACTGGCTACCGGGAGGTGGAAGGAGCAATGGATGCTACTGCTAATTACGGTACTATGTGGGTTAATTCAGCAATACCCGGTGCAACCGGAACCGGAGCGGCACTGTCGCCTTCTTTTGGAGTAGGAGGTACTGCTGCTGTAAACGGTGCACCAAGGGCCAGAGCTTTGTCAATAAGGTGTATTAAAGAATAAGTGTTGTTTTTTTAATGTCGGCAGACAAAGAAATTTGTCTGTCGACTTATCAAATTGTCAGACATAAAGATGATTTGTAATGATAAAAACACAATTTTATTAATTTTTAATATATATTTGTCGGAGAAAAAATACTTCCCGAACCAATGGGGGTATTTTGAAATTAGTGTGTCTTTATCATTGTAATCAAATTCCCAAAAAATTCATGAAAGATCAGTTTTCAACATTAGTGTCCAGAGTTCTTGCCGGAGAGGCAGGTGATGATGAAAAGAAAATGTTGCAGCAAATGCTTCAGGAGAGTGATGAGCATGCTTCTACCTACAATAAAATCAAAGAATATTGGGATGCAGATGTTGTTCTGACAGCTAAAAGAGATAATGCGAAATTTGTAAATGATCTGATGTCGAAGTTAGGTGCAGAGCCTGAAAAAGGTACTTCAAAATTCAGAAAAATATATCAGAGAGTAGCCAGTGTTGCTGCCATTTTGTTTTTTGCAACTACCTGTTCACTATTATATCTGTACAATACATCAGATGCTGATCATTTCTATACTTATTCAGCCCAGTCCACTCCAACGGATTATGTGCTTGAAGATGGTACGTCGGTGAAGTTAAATAAAAACAGTTCGATAACTTTCAGGTCTGATTTTGGGAAAGACCGGCGAGATGTACATTTGACCGGTGAAGCTTTTTTTAAAGTGACAAAAGATGCTTCGAAACCATTTACTGTGGAGGCATATGGAACAAAAACAGAAGTGCTGGGTACAAGTTTTAACGTTAAAGCTGATCCCGGAAATGTTATTACGACTTTGGTTGAAGGTGTTGTTCGTTTTAAATCCGAAAAGTGTGAAGAGGTCTTGAGTCCGGGAGATGAAATATGCTATAATACATCCACCCGCAAATATGCCAGGTATGCTACAGATACACAGTTTAATACAGCATGGGTTACAGGTAGATTCAATTATAATAATGTGACCTTTGCCGAATTGTCGGAGAAACTGGAACAAATATATCAACTGGACATCCGGATAGCTGATAAGAGAATTGCTGATCATATTGTTTCAGCTTCGTTCTTAAATGAAGAGCCGATTGAAGAGATATTAAGTGCTTTGGAGAATGAACTTGGGTTCAGTTATGTAATGAAAAATGCTACTCAAATTAATATTGTCAGCAAATAAACAAGCAACAACCTGCCAATGCAGGAGCTACGTGAGAACACACACTTTCTTATAGTAAGGACTCATCCTGAGGGATAAATATTGAGTCTTCAGTGCCAATCTCTTTATAATCATTTGTTTAACGTCTTAATGCAAAGTCGTTCCGGTAGCTTTTTGTATAAATGCTGATACAGATAAAAATAAAAATAATATGAAGAATAAAATTCAGGAAAGATTCAGTTTTGCTGGAATCGTTTTTTTACTGCTGATAATAATGTTTTCGGCCAATTCAGTTCCTGTACATGCTCAGACGAATATTAGTCAAACCCGAAAGAGCATTAAAATGACCAATGTTACTGTACAACAACTGGTCGATAATCTTGGTGCTGATTTCAAATACTCTTTTTTTATCGTTGATGAGCAAGTTGGAAGAACTACTGTTTCAGTAGAGAAGAAGAATGCCACTATCAGAGAAATACTTGATGAAGCTTTTCAGGGAAAAGACATCATATATAGTGTTAAAGATAAGAATATTACCATTTCTTTAAAAAAAAGTTCTCCAAAACAGGAAAAAACAAGTAAAGTGATTTCCGGAACCATCACGGATGAAAATTTACAACCAATTATAGGTGCTTCAATTAAGTTACAGGATACAAGTACTGGTACAGTTTCCGATTTGGATGGTAAATTTAATCTGGAAGTATCTGATCGTGGAAAAATAATTGTTTCGTATATCGGATACAATACGCAGGTTATAAATATCTCAGAACAATTGAATTATAGAATAATCCTTAATGAAAATACCAAAGCATTAGAGGAAATAATTGTTGTAGGATATGGAACGCAAAGAAAAGGTAATCTGACCGGTTCTATTTCGTCGGTTAAATCCGATAAGTTAACGACAGCTCCAATAACCAATGTGACTAATGCTCTTGGAGGACAACTTCCCGGATTAAAAACAAAACAATCATCAGGAATTCCGGGAGCCGACGCTTCTAAACTGAGTATCCGCGGATTTAACAGCCCCTTAATCATTGTCGATGGTGTAGAAACCAACTTTAATAATATAGATGCTTCGCAGATAGAGTCAATTTCAGTTCTGAAAGATGGTGCGGCATCGATTTATGGCGCCCGTGCCGGAAACGGGGTGGTATTGGTAACCCTTAAACGCGGAAGCAGCTCAAAAGTGTCAGTTTCGGCAAATGGCTCTGTCACAATTCAAAACTCAACCAACCTTATCAGATCGGGAAGTTCGGGACAAAGAGCTGAATGGGAACGTGAGGCCCACATCAATGCCAACTTACCTGCTTCGCAAATACCCTGGACCTTATCACAAATCCAGAAATTTTATAATGGTAACGATCCTGAATTTCTCAATACAGATTGGTTCACAGCGGCAATTCGTCCATGGGCACCTCAGCAGAACCATAATGTGTCGGTAACCGGGGGAAGTGAAAAGGTGAAGTTTTATTCCTATCTCGGATATAACAATCAGGAAACTATTTCGCGTAATGATGGTGGAGGTTATAATCGTATAAATCTCCAGACGACGATGGATGCTGTTATTATCGACGGACTTACTTTGTCCTCAAGTTTTAATTACATCAAAGAAAACCGCGATTTTACAGCTATGAACCTGGCAAGTTCCAACTACTATTATGCTCTGTACGACAGTGATCCAAGATATGCATTGTCATTACCCGACAAAACGATGCTTTCGTATGCCGGTAGTTCTTATGGAAATGCAGTGTTCGTCTCCAGCCGTAAACTGGCAGGATACAGCAGGAGCGACAATCACAATTTACGCATCAACGGGTCGTTAACCTACGACATTAAAGAAATTAAAGGGCTGAAATTAAAGGCCTTTGTGAACTATAACGGTTATTTCGGATTAAGTAAAGTATTCAGAAAACAACCTGGCTTTTATTCCTATAAAGCTGATATTGATGAATATATATTTGAAAGAAAATCACAGGATCCTACAATGCTGGCACATGGAACTTCATACAGTGAAGATATGACTCAGCAATACTCAATTTCTTATGAAAACACATTAAATGAAGATCACCAGCTTTCGGTTTTAGCTTTGCACGAAAGAATTAATTATAAGAATGAAGGATTTGATACCCAGAGAGGTAATCTGACAACGAGTGTGATCGATCAATTGTTTGCCGGCGACCCTACAACTGCCTCCAATGGTAGTTATGCTTCAGAAATGGGTCGTTCGAGTTTTGTTGGACGTGTTAATTATGGATACAAAAACCGTTATTTAGTTGAAACGATTTTCAGAGCTGATGCCTCTGCTAAATTTCCTAAAGATGGACGCTGGGGGTATTTTCCAAGTGTTTCATTGGGTTGGGTGGTTTCACAGGAAGATTTTCTGATTAACTCAAAAATAATTGATAATCTGAAAATCAGAGGAAGCTTTGGTCAGTCGGGTGACGACGGTATCGGAAATTATCAGTATTATGCAGGTTATGCTTACGATATGTCTTATATTTTGGCTGATAAAATTTATCAGGGGCTCTATTCTACAGGTTTAGCCAATTCGCGCTTATCCTGGGAAAGATTGAGCATTTACAATGGTGGGATTGATTTTTCTTTTTTCAAAAGAAAACTTTACGGTACAGTTGAAGGATTTTATCGTTTACGAACGGGTATTCCCGGTTACAGAACTGAATCTTTGCCGTCAACTTTCGGTGCTTCGTTACCTCTTGAGAATCTGAACAGCATGGATAGCCGTGGTTTTGAGCTGGAAGCGGGAACCTCGGGGAAATACGGAGACTTTAATTATGATATTTCAGCTAATATATCGTGGGCAAGAAGTAAATGGGTGAGTTTTGATGAACCGGTATACACCGATGCTGACCAGAAAAGAATTTATGGTTATAGTGGAAAATGGACGGATGAACGATACGGATATGTGTCGGACGGACTTTTCACATCCATGGATGAGATTGCTGCTTTGGATTATACCTATGTCGACCTGGGTGGAAATGAAGCGCTCAAAACAGGAGATGTAAAATATCTTGACATGAATGATGATAAAAAACTGGACTGGAGAGATCAGGTTAAAATAGGCCAGGGAACCATGCCTAACTGGATGTACGGATTAAATATGAATTTTAAATATAAAAATATTGATCTGGGAATGCTGTTTCAGGGAGCATTCGGCTATACCAGCTATATCGATCTTGAATCGGCACCTACCACATTGAAATATGAAAACCGTTGGACTGAGAAGGAAAACAGTAAATACTCTCTTGTACCCCGACCCGGAAGTAAAAATGTTGCCAATTGGTGGTACTCCGATTACCGCAATCATAATGCATCGTATGTGCGATTAAAGAATATGGCGCTGGGTTATGAATTGGGTAAGAAGGCGCTTGAAACAATTAAATTAAGCAAACTGAGAATTTATGTTGCCGGTACTAACCTCTTTACTTTGAGTAGCCTGGCTAAATACGGAGTGGATCCTGAAGCTCCTGAAGGAACACCTGCATATTATTATCCTCAACAGAGAACTGTCAGCCTGGGAGTTTCATTAAACTATTAATCAACAACAAGAAAGAGAAATATGAAAAAGATATATTATATACTGCCGATTGTTTTAGGAATGATTAATTTTTCCTGCACTGATGACCTATTGGATAAGCAACCACTCGACAGATACACTGATGCAGTTGTTTGGGAAGATCCGGCCCTTATCGACGCATTTTTGCTGACGCAGTATGCCTATACGCCTGTGATGATCAATGACGCAACTACTATGTTCTCAAGCTGGAATGGTTCTCCGATGAACCGGGATCCACGTGCCGACAGCAATCTGAGATATTGGTTTGGTAACAGTGCCCAGACTTTCGGACCAGGACTTACAATTGAGATTAGTGATGAAGCAAAATATACATCCGGTGCATGGGCAAATTTGGTTCCTGAAAAAGCATGGGGAGTTACTGCTGATGGTGGAATGCTTGAATGGTGGGAAAATGCTTATTATACAATTCGAAACCTTAACGAATTCATAACTAAAGTGCCTTCTTCACCACTAAGCAATGATATTAAAGCTACCAGACTGGCCGAAGCCAGATTTTTACGTGCTTACTGCTACTTTGCTATGGTAAAACGTTATGGCGGCGTGCCACTCCTGACAGTTGTTCCACAATTGGATTCTCCTAAGGAATTACTCTACCCCGCCAGAAATACTGAACAGGAAGTGTGGGATTTCGTATTGAATGAAACAAAAGAAATTGCCGGTATTCTGCCTTCAGTGCAGGATGAATATGGCCGTGCCACCCGTTGGGCTGCTCTTTCATTGTACGGTCGTGCCGCTTTATATGCCGGTAGTATAGCTAAATACGGTGAACTAAATGAAAATAAACTGACCGGTATTCCGGCTGATTTGGCAGACGATTATTTTGATAAAGCTTATAAAGCTACGGAAGAGATTATTAAGGATGGTCCGTTTGATCTTTATCAGGCCGACATCAATGCAAATGATGTTAACTCAAGAATTCAGAATTTCAAGAATGTATTTCTTGTAAAACGAAATATTGAAACCATCATGGCAAAACAACATGGCGGACAGAGTTTTGACCCGGGTGGAGGTACCACTACATGGTCATGGGACATTTGTCATGCTCCGCGTCCTTCTGTTTGGGGACAGGGAAACTATCAGGCTCCTTATCTGGAACTTGTTGAGGAATTTGAATACATTGATGGCAGGTCGGGGAAACTTGACCGGGATTATGTGCAGTCACGTTTATGGACAATGAAAGAACTCTGGGCCGACCGGGATCCGAGATTTTATGCCTCTATCTGGACAAACGGAACTCCCTGGCGCGATGCGGTTGCCAGTAATTTCGGAAAAGATACCATCAACTTTCACCGGGGATTAATAAAACCTGATGGAACCATGCTGACTTCTTTCAGTAATTCCTATAATGGCATGCCTGCTGTGGGTGATCAGTCCTATTTCCATGCCTCTACAGGGATTGTTAATACCGGATTTGGTATTATGAAGTATCTTGATCCTTCTGCCAATAATATGATTTGGTTAATGGAATCAAGAACTGATTATTCAATTTTCAGATTTGCCGAAACATTACTGAATTATGCTGAAGCTGCTTACGAACTCGGAAAAACGGGCGATGCACTCAATGCTGTGAACCGAATCAGAAACCGTGCAGGTTTGCCTGATTTGCAATCAATCGATATGGAAAAGATCCGTCACGAACGTCAGGTGGAACTTGCTTTCGAAAATCATCGTTATTGGGATTTAAGACGCTGGAGACAGGCTGAAACCAAACTGACACGTTCATTCAGCGGCATTCAATACGTGCTCGATTATAACACGCGGAAGTATAAAATACTTATTCATGACGAAATTGATGGTGATCAGGAACCTACATTTCCAAAACGTTGTTATTACCTCCCGATAACTAAAGCCAGAATAAGCCAGAATAAAAATCTGATTGAAAATCCGGATTATTAAAGTTGATTGTCCATGGTTCATAAATTAAATATCATAGCATTTATAGCACTTTTTCAGTTGTTGGCTTATCCCATCACTGCATCTGTAATCGAACCTGTGAGGTTGACCTGCGAATACCTGCAGAATCCGACAGTCGTTGATGTGTTGCAGCCTCGTTTGAGCTGGATCAATCAAGCAGATGCCAATGTAAAAGGTGTATATCAGACTGCCTTTGAAATAGAGGTTGCTACTGATAAACAGTTGTTGATGGAGGGGAAAGCTGATTTATGGAGAAGTAAAAAAGTTAAAACAGCCAATTCTGTCCAAATCAGATATTCCGGAATAGCTCTGAAATCAGGGATGGATTGCTGGTGGCGTGTAAGGGTATGGGATAATAAAGGTAAAGTGTCGGGATGGAGCACCCCTGCCAACTGGCACATGGGA
>Ga0209319_1002380_pt1 | contig 11992 bp, 19 predicted proteins | sample RifGroE2_FD_184000 | JGI IMG/M metagenome (GOLD analysis project Ga0209319, IMG submission 184000) | Groundwater microbial communities from Rifle, Colorado - Groundwater E2 (SPAdes) (version 2) | ecosystem: Environmental > Aquatic > Deep subsurface > Groundwater | place: Rifle, Colorado, United...
AGTGGTTAGGATTAAGTATTAGAATAATAAAATAAATAGTTTAATATAAATTTTATATAGTTTATTTTAGAGTGGATTAATTTCTGCTCTTTTTTGTTTTTTGTGTGGAAAAAGATAAATCACATAGGCCAATGTGGTTGATAAGGATGGTACTCTCTGCCATCCTTCTTTTTTATTTTTCAGGGTGATTTTCAGAGAGATGTAAGTGGAAAGTGAGTTTGGATTTAGGGATTTTATAAATTAAAAAAACATTTTTAGAGAGGATGTTATGAAGATGGGATTGATTACAAAAGAAGTTGAAGTAAAATGTAGTCCAAATAATAAATATTTAATTGAAAAAGGTTATGATTGGAAATATGGTAAAAGCATAATTATAAATATAGATGATTTATCTAAAAGTAGTCATAAAGAAATAGAAATACAATGTGATATTTGTAAAAATACTACTATGAATAAACCATATAGAGATCATTTAAAATTAATGAAAAATAATCCAGATCATATTTATTATTGTGATAGTTGTTTTTTAGAAAAAATAAGAAAAGAATTTGATGATAAAGATTTAATATTAATTAGTGACAAATATATAAATTGTTTTGAAAAATTAGAATTTATATGTAAAACACATATTGATGCAGGTATACAATATGTTCCTTATAGTAGATTTAAAAGTAAAAATCAAGGTTGTAAAATATGTAGTAGATTAATTAAAAATGAAATTTATAAATTAGATTTTAATTATATAAAATTTATATGTAATATTAAAGATTATATGTTATTAACTGATGAATATATAAATGGAAGAATAAAAATGCCATATATTTGTAGAAAACATTCAGATGAAATACAATATGCTACAGCATATCAATTAATTTATAATGAGAATACCTGTAAACATTGTATTAATGAAAATAGAAGTGGAATTAATCATCCTTGTTGGAAAGGTGGAGAAACACCTTTATATGAACATTTAAGAAATAAATTAGAACAATGGAAATTTGATTCTTTGAAGAATTCTAATTTTAAATGTGTGGTAACTGGTAAACGTGCAACAAACAAATATAAAGTTCATCATCTATTATCATTTCATACAATTTTACAAATTATATTAGATAAATATAATATACCTAGAAGTAAAAAATTAAATGAATTCATAGCAAAAGAATTAAATATTATAGAAGATGATTTTTTAAAAGAACATAAATTATTGGGTGTTTGTTTGCATCCTGAAATACATAAATTATATCATCATCTCTATTCATATTGGAATAATACACCTGAACAATTTGAAGAATTTAAGATAAGATATAAATTTGGAGAGTTTGATAGATTAGTATTATAAATATTTATACCCTACACATAATTAAAATAAAATGTGTAGGGTATTCACTATCAAACCTTCTGCTTCTCTAAAGTTTCTTTTACTAATTTATTAAATGTATTTTCATCAATAACAAATGTGCTAAATATCTTTCTTACAAAACTTTGTTGTGGTGAACCATTAACCAACCTTCCGGCACCATTTTTAATATAATTCCAAATTGGATTATTTTTATCTAATAAACGTCCAGCAAATTCACCTATTTCTATCGGTTGCCTTAATTTTTTAAGTTTTTCTTTCCAATTTTCATCTCTATATAATGCTTTTGCTATCGAAATAAAACCATGCCACATAAGTAATTCTCCACTATAATCCTTTTCTCTACCAAGTTTTCTTTCAGCAATGTCCATTTCTCCTAGTGTGTACGGAAATAAAAATATTAAATTATTCATAAAGTCGGTTAAATATGATGAAATTTCTTCACTCTCAAGTTTAGTTTTAGGTTTAAATTGATTATCTATTTGTGTGCTTAAAATGGAATATGTCACTATATTGTTTGTATTTTTGATATTTGAAACATACTTTTCTACTTTATTACGTAAATCACTATTTTTTATTATTTCATTTGTAATTGTATTTTTATACGTACCTATAGATAATACTTCACTTCTAACTTTGCTAATTTTTAATGACAATGTACTTTGAGCAAACATAACTTTTGCATCGTCCATTGAACATATAATAAGTGATATTGGAAATTCATATTTTTCAGGATTAATCATACCTTCTTTATTGCGTTTAATTTTATACCATAAATCATTAATTATTCTTGCACTAGAAATTCTGTGCATTCCGTCCGTAATAAAAATCGGAAGATTGCAATTTATGACATTATTTTCTTCATCGTATTTAAATTTAGCATCTGGTTTATCAAGGTATGAATCAATAATAACAAAACTCAATGTTCCTCCAAAAAATTCGTCTTTCATAATACATTCCGCAATTTCTTTCGTTTTAGTTGTGTTAATCAGTGGACTTTCAATACCTCTTACTATTTTTACTCCGCGTTGTATCTCAGGTAAATACTGAAGCACTTCTAAATCCATGAAATTACATATTGTTGAAATTGGTAAATTAAAATTATATGAAAAAATTTGATCGTTACGATAAGTAGGAATTACATTAGAAATCTCCCAATCTTGACGAATATCCTTTTCACCAATAAATATGCCTATTTTGTTTCTCTTTGGTAATTCTTTATTCACATCCACCCCACTAACATCCATATTACTAACTCCATCCATATTCCCAATCTTCTTCTCAACAACACTCATATCATTTTCCACTCCTATTCGTTAATTCTAATAAATTTAATGATTTTTATATCTTATTCATAATTATATCATATTGCTATAAAATTTATACCTATTTTTTTATTAAATTTTGTAAATTAATATTTAATAAATTAAAAGATAGTTTTAATAACTATTTAAATACTTAAATATTTTATATGTTCACTATTCTACCCATGTGTTTATAATCCTGTACCCCTGCCAATTGTCCTAATAAAACATAGATAAAATGCCTTATTAATATTATTAAATATATATTTATTATTATATCATTATAAGTAGTATTTAGCAAATATTTAGGGTATAATTATAATATATAAAAATAGGAGGTTTTTAATAATGAAGAAAACAATTATTGAAACAGATAATGGTAATATTACCATAGAATTATTTGAGAAAGATGCACCTAATACTGTGGAAAATTTTAATTCTTTAATTAAAAAAGGTTTTTATGATGGTTTGATGTTTCATAGAGTTATTCCAGGATTTGTTGCACAAGGGGGATGTCCGAAAGGAAATGGCACAGGAGGTGCTGGTTACAATATAAAATGTGAGACAAATAATAATCCTAATAAACATATTCGTAGAGCCTTATCTATGGCACATGCAGGAAAAGATACTGGTAGTAGTCAGTTTTTTATTTGCTATGATTCTTTTCCGCATTTAGATGGAGTTCATACTGTTTTTGGTCAAGTAATTGATGGTATGGAAATTGTAGATAAGATTAATCAAGGAGATAAAATGAATAAAGTTACAATTTTAGAAGAGTAGTAATTTAAAACAACCATATTAATATGGTTGTTTGTTTTTATTAGACATTAATAATTCTACAAACACTTTCCATTTTATTTGAAGTTTTTCTTTACTCCATTCAATATAATTAATAATTTCAGATAAATATATTTTTTTTGCATTAATATCTGCATTATTAAATTTATCTTCCCAATTATATAATATATTTTTATGATGCTCTGCTTCATTTATATTTTTACCTATATTTATAATATTTTCATTAATTAATTTAATATTTTCAAGAATACTATTTATTTCAGTTTCAACTTGTTTAATAGATTTATTTAATACATCAGGAGAGAATGCACTTTCTCCAATTAATGATTTTGGTATTTCATTATTAAGGACGAATAAATTCTTTTGTTTCTTTTGTAATTCTTTTTGTAAATTATTTAATTCATTATTTTTTGTAGATAATTTTACATTTTTAACTTTATTTACATTTTCTTCTATATTAGAAAGGTCTATTTCTCTAATTGCACTAATAACCATATCTTTTAATTGTGTATCTATATTTTTTGCACCTACTTGATTTTTCGGATGTTCCGTGATTTTATTTACAGCATTAACACATCTATATCTATAACAAATCATTCTATTAATTGTGCCATCTTTTCTTTTATAATCTTTATATGAATAATCAGTTTTCATAACATGTCCACAATAAGCACAACGAAGTAAGCCAGATAGTAAAACTTTACTAGAATGTGGGATTGAATCATGTAAATGTTTATTTTCTTCCTGTAAATATAATTTTCTTTTTCTCATTAATTCTTGTGCTTTATAAAAAGTATTATCATCTATAATTCTTAAATTATCATCGTATGGTTGTGTCTTATACTCAATATTTAAACTATCTATACCTTTAGTATTATATCTTTTTAATCCAATATAAATAGGATTATTTAATAATCTATGGATAAATTTATCATTGAATTTATTTCCTAAATGATTAACATAACCTCTTTCATTTAAGTAAGCTGCAATTCTATGTCTACCATATCCTTTATTTGCTGATAAATCAAAAATAATTTTAATTATATCAGCTTGTTTCTCATTTATAACTAATTTATTTAAATATTTATCCTTTTTAGGATGTTTTAATTCTGTTTCAATTAAATCATATCCAAGTGCAATATTTCCTCCAGTAAAAGAACCTGCTTCATTCATTTGTTTAATCTGTTCTTTCACTCGAAGACTAGTTTTTATTGATTCACCCTCACTCTGCCAGAATCTAATATAATTTAAAAGTGAATCTACATGTTCAACAGAACGTAATTCACCTTCTTCTGTACTATATACAGACACTCCATTTTTACTTAAGAAACTTATAATAACAGGAATTTCATCTTTATTTCTACCTAAACGATCAGAGTAATATACTAATAATATATCAAATTCTTTATTAATTGCTCCTTCTTTTATTAATTGTAATTCATCTCTTTGGCTTACATTTTTTTTCCATCCTGAAACTCCACGTTCATATAATTCATTAGTTATCTCCCAATTGGGCACATTATTAACAAATCTATGGCATGAATTTTTCTGCATAGGGATATCTTCATCTTTATTGACCTGTGCTTTTGTTGAAACCCTATACAATGTCCAAACACGTTTTTTATCCATGTGTAATACTCCTAATGTCTAATAATAAAATTATTATAACATAAAAAAGTATAAAGAAAAAGAGAGATTATAAAATCTCTCTCATAAAAAAGTTTTCTGTAATTTCTTTAAATTTATCATTTTCATCAGTTCTATTTGGTATTTCCATACTTATATAATATCCATACTTATTTTTTTTAATTGACTCAAGAAGTATTGAATTTTCTAATTCTGTTTTAATATAATCTAAACCGTCTATTGTAACTATATTTAATTGCTCTGGTATCATATTCATCACCCTATACATATGTATTAATCAACTAACTATTTATTGTCTGGCAATTATTACCATTAATCATTACATTCTCTCAAATAATAATCACAATTATTTATCACATCAAATCCCAAATAATGAAATAAAAGATAAATTAATTCTTTTTCATTAGAAAAATGATAGCTAGTTTTTTCTATTCTGTCATCTGCGTGTATAATATCATCTTGTATAAAAATTAAATAATCTTCTTTATTTTCTAATATTTTATTGAATAAATCTTTATCGTTCATAATATTTTACTCCTATTCTTAACCATCTTAACAATCTCATAAAATTCATTCCATCCACTAACTCTATAATCACAATCCACCCCAACAATTAATTCTTTATTATACGCTCTATCCATAACCACACTCATACCATTAAACTTACTTACATATTCTGGACAATCATCAAATAATATTGAATTCTCATCATCCAACCTACTCAACAAATCACCTTTATTCCCAATTAATATTAAATTCCTAACATCAAAAAATGGCAAATGGGTTAAAACCCAAAGGTACTTCTCAAATACAGAATATTTGTTCATTGGAGAGGAAATTATAAACACTTCATTCCCATTATTAACTATTTTCTTAATTGTTTCTATTGCTCCTTCAATTGGTTCTAATGATCCGAAAAATCCTGGTTGCTTAAGTATTTCTATTCCTTTTTCACCTATGTATTGTGATAATGAATATGTTTTAATGTCATTTGGTTTTAAATTTTTATCATATTTATAATTATAGATACGACATAATTTATCTAATAATTTACAAATAACTTCATCTAGATCGAGATAAATTGTTAATTTTTTACTCATCTATTTCCTCCATTATTCTATTAATTTGATCATATAAACCGCCTGAAGAAAATACAGGGTAACTATTAAACAATTTAATCTTACATTTGTTTGCACATTGCATAGCTTGTAATTCAGTTTCATGCTTACAACTATCAGGATTAATTTTATAATCAACTCTTTTTTGCAATCTTTCTAACCTTAATTCTTCATCTGCAATAACTGCAATAGGCAAATATCCTTTTTTTGTAAAATAATCATACTCATTTATCTGTCTAGCATCATCAATCACAATTCTATCAATCCCATTACTTCTATTAATCAAATAATCACACCAAATATTTTCGTGGAAAATTTGTCGCATCATTTGACCATATTTTTGCAAATGTTCTCTATCATGCATACCATATAATTCACATTCTGAATGTATTTTTTCACCTAATGAGAATTTTGTATATCCATAATTATCACATAGATATTTTGCTACTGTTGATTTTCCTGATCCCATCTGTCCAAATAAAATTATGTTTTGCATATATATTACTCCTTTCCATATTATTATTTTTTCATTTTAAATAATTCATCCATTAATTCATCTCTGGTAGGTTTAATTCCACAAGACATATCACCTTCTGGACACCATAAAAGGTATTCGCATTGTGGTACTAACTTATCTTCTAATTGTGGTAATACTTTAATCACTTCTTCTTTCATCATCATAGCAACTTTTCTATGTAAATCTTGTGCTCTAATACATAATCTTTTATGCATATAATGGATTAATGCTTCAATTGTAAAACCAATAGTTAAAGTAGTGTTTGTTGCTCTAGGTAAAATATAATTAGCATCTTCTACTGCTTGTTTTTCTTTTATCCCATTGTTAATTAGGATATTTTTAATTTTAATTCTACTTTTATTTATTTCATCGTTAATTCTATCATATTCTTCTTTTGCTTCTTGAATTCTATCAATAGTAATAGGTGTAGTATATTCGTAATTATTCATATCTACATATCTAAATGATTTAAGATTTTTAATGATATTGTTAGGATTCTCATCATATGTATGTTCACCTATGGGAAATTGTCTTACTCCTATTTCATGTCGCATGATTTGCTCAGAAATTCCTCTGTCAATTCCATCAATTTTGAATTTAATATATTCAGTTCTACTTCCACTATAATGTTCTGTTTCAAAACAACTATTACCTACTTTTTCTGCATATTTTTGAGGTGTTGCGTAACATTCACATGCAAAATTTCCCCATTCTTTAAATATGTTTTTAATTTGCTCTGGATTTAATAATGTTACTTGCATGATATTTATTCTCCTTTTTATTTTAATTTATTATATTATGTATTTATTTTTATATATTCTTCATAGTCCTTTTTAAACATCCATTTAAATTTACCTGTATGACTATATTTTTTATTACCTTTACAACAACCAGATATACAAGATCTGCTTATATGTAAATTTTTAGATGCATCAGATACACTTTCCCATTCTTTAATAAAGTTATTATTTAAAGTTAATTGTACAATTTGTTTTTTGTTGCCAGCGATTATATTATCTTTATGTATTATTATATTTTTATTTTCTATATATTCATCTTTATAATGCCATTTAAATCCTCCTGCGGTTTTATATAACCCTCTACAACATTGAGATATTGCACTTATTTTTAATTTATTTTTAGCTTTTATAATACTATTCCATTCTTTAATAAATTCTCCATCCAAAGTTAATTGAATTATTTTCCTTTTATTATATCCTCCATTCATTTTACCATTATTTATTAATACTTGTCTTGGATTATAATCACACCATCCTAATTCTACACCTTGCTTTAAGTATTTTACAATTGTGTTTCTGCTCAATTTTAGTATATTGCCAATATATGTAGTATCTTTAATTCCATTATTCCAATAATCACATGCCGTCTTTACTAAACTTTTACAAGCATACTCATGGCATTTTAACCAATCAATTAGAGATAAATCGTATCTCTTAATTTCAGGTAGATTAATAAGACTATTTTTAATCCATTTTATTTCAGATTTCCTACTATCAATAATTATGTATTTATGATTATTTTGTATTGCCAAATCCTTTTTTATTTTATCGTTTTCCTTTTCTTCTTCAAATGTTTTTGCTTTTTTAATAAATACATTAAATTCTTCTTCATAATGTTGTGAACCATGTACTTCCCAAATTTCTTTATAATTAATTAATATATTATCATATTTCTTTTTACCTTTTAACTTAGGATTATCATGTTGTTTAATAAATGCCCAATCTGGACTATATTCAGATATATATTCTTCATTTAATTGACTAAAAAATGATCGTATAAATTTATTTGAATATGATACTCCGTCACTACATCTAGGACATGCAAAACCTTGATTTACAATAGAAAAAATTAATATAGGTTTTTCATAACCGCATTCAGGACAAACAAATATTTCTGATTTAGCACTCCCAAAACTTAATTTATGTCCTTGTTCAGAATATTTTAATAATTTTGCTACATTAGGGTGTGTAGTCCAAAGATCATTATAACCTTTTAAAACTTTCCTACCTGAACATACATTACAACCATGATTATCTACCAAATAACATTCATATATGTCATCAATATTCTCACATATTAAACATTTATAAATATAACCTTTTGTACTATTTCCCCCTTTTTGCATTCTTATTTGATTTAATATTTCTAATTTTCCATATTTAACTTTTTCTATTATTTCTCCAATTTTATATTTGTATTTTTTTGTATGTCTATTTAATAATTCTCCTATTTGACATTTTAATAATCCAGTTATAGTTGTACTTATTATATTATTATTATATTTTATATCAATATAACTTCTATTTTTATTATCTCTATAATATTTTATTATTTCAATTTCACCTTTAATATCATCGTAAATAAATTTAACTTTATAACCTATACTTTCTTTCCAATTAATATTATTTTTATAACATCCTTTTTCATATCTAGGTAAATTATCTGAAAAAAGTTTTTTCAATATATTCCTCCTAATGAAATATTGATTTTTAATTTAATTATAAATGAAAATTTCTATTCAATATTAATAATTTTACTTAATTCCCTTTTGCTCCATTTCTGTATAAATTCACCAATCATCATATCTCCATTAATCGCATGAACTTTTTTATTTTGTTTTTTAAATCTAACGACAGCAATTTCTAACCATGATATATGATAATAATGTGGCATTTCATTATTTATTGGATTATTAGATAAATTATTTACACATGGAATATATGTTTGAAACTCATTATTATTAATATTGATAGGATTTAAAGGACAATTCCATTCATGATTTCCTGCTGAATCTTTTTGACAATATGAACACATAGAAATACTCATATATTATTCTGCTCCTTTTATACTTTTAATTTTTTCACCACAACATTGACAAATTAAATATTTATTTGAACATTCAAGACATATATTACTATAACAAAATCCAACATATGTTTCTTTATTGCAATTAAAACATTTAATTAATTTTATTCCTCTTACTATATTTTTATTTTCACATTCTTTACATATCATATATTTACTCCTTTCTATTTTTTATTATTTCAATATTCATTCATATTAATTAATTTTCCACAATTATCACACACTATAATAGTTTCTTTGTTTATATTATTTTCTTTATTTTCATTTGTCACATCAACAACTTTAGGATCAGAAATTAATTTACCACAATTTGTACATAATATTTTACCTATTAATACACCTAACATATTATATCCTCCTTTCTATATCATTATTTTATTATCACTCGTATTCCAAATATTTCTCCATGCAATTTACACAATCATCAGTACATGCAATACGATAAGAAATACAACAATATTTATCATCTACTAATTTTTCAGCAATTCTTTTTCTCTCTTCTTTTCTACCTTCTTTTTTATTCATTTCTATAAATTTTTCTAACACATCTGCTTCTAAATGAATTTTATTTTTGTTCATATTTTACCTCCTTTCTTAGAATTTATTTTAATCAAGAATCAAAATTATCATATTGTTTATTCCATACAAATTTATTTTTACCTTCATAAATTAATTGAGTTAAATCTATTTGCAATTGTCTTGCATTTTTAACCCAATTAATAAATTCTACATCGGAAACTTCTATATATTCATTTTGGAATATATTAGATAATTCTCTTATTCTATTTTCTATATATTGAAATTTCTCAAAAAATTGTTGATTTGAATTGATATTATACATACAATTATATTTCTCCTTTAATTTTTGACATTTATTTTAATGATATTTTCCAAATATAATCATAAATTTACCTAAATAGATACATATATAAGTTTCTCTTTCATCTTTACCATATTCATCATTAGTATTAAAATTTAAACCTAATAGAAAAGTGCCTTTGTCATATTTTTGAATATTTATTTTCCATTTGTATTTAGTATCCAAAATTTCACCTCACTTTTTATAAAAATAAATTATCAATCCATTTCTGCACCACAATGACAACAAATATTTAATTCTTCTGCACATTTCATACAATGTTTATTAACATTAGAATTATGATGTAGAAATTCTTCTTTGCAATTTTTACATGTAAATTTTGTAAATGCTTGTAGTGCTATTTTAATATTAATATAATAACAATATTTACATTTTTGTAATTTTAATCTTTGTGATTGTTTTGGGTCTGTATCATAGTTGTTTAATTTTTTTCTTGTTGTAAATATAAATGATTTATTAGTTTCTGATTGATGTTTTGGATCGAATGACATATTAATATCTCCTTTTTTTTAATTATTGCTTTTTCCATGTAATCACAAATTTCTTTTGCTTCTATATCTAACGTATCTGGATATCCTATTTTTCTATTAAAATGTGTGCTTACTATTTTAAAATAATAATTATTATATTTTATTAAATCTTCATGTTTAATTTCAATTGTTTGATAATGTTTATTAATTATGTAGGCAATTCTTAATAACATTTTTTTAATCATATTATACCTCCTTTTTTAAATTATTTCTTGAATCATTATAAAAGACAAATTTGGAATTAATTTATTTATTACCATTTCTTCCAAGGTGGATTATCTAATAAATAAAGTATTTTTTCAAATCTTTGATTAATTTTTTCTACTTCATTTATTTTATGTTCTTTTTCTTTATTGTATATGTCAATAAGTTTTTTAATTTCTTCTGTACTTCCATTAACTACTATCCCATTTATAACTGCTGTCATAATATTTACTCCTTTCTTTTAAAATCAATATAAAAATTATTTAATTTTCTTTATATCTACATATTACACTCATTTGTTTAAATGCTATAAAACTAATTGTAGCATTTTTAATATCATAATCTATCCATATATCTACTTTTGGAAAATTACATTGTACTTGCCAATTATCTTTGTAATTATTACATAAAAATTCAAATGAAATCTCTTTCCAATCAGAATTCATAATTTCCTCTCCTTACCTTATAGCTTTATCTACAAACTTTTCCTTCAATATAGTAAACAATACTTCTTGATTACTAGTAATACTTTTTAATTTATTATATTCTTCTTTAATTTCATTATAAGATTCTTTTTTAAATAAAACTAGTTCAAAATTTCTTAATCCACTTTCTTTTATTTTTCCACATTCTAAACATTGACACGTAAAATACTTTCTTCCCTCATAACAATCACTATCTGTTGATAAGTGATACCAAATAGGATGTAAACATTCTGATTGTATTTTATTTATTTCTTTGTTAATTA
>Ga0209319_1002385_pt1 | contig 11977 bp, 3 predicted proteins | sample RifGroE2_FD_184000 | JGI IMG/M metagenome (GOLD analysis project Ga0209319, IMG submission 184000) | Groundwater microbial communities from Rifle, Colorado - Groundwater E2 (SPAdes) (version 2) | ecosystem: Environmental > Aquatic > Deep subsurface > Groundwater | place: Rifle, Colorado, United...
AACTATTTGGCAGAAAGTCGGAGCAGAAGAAGAATGGGAGGATTTACAGGGTGACGCTGCAAGCAACTATGGATATTCAAGCGTTCTATGGACAACCGTTGATGAAACAGGATTAGCAGCAGACAATCTACTACTATTGGCAGGCGGCAGAAGATTGTATGTCTATTCTATTGATGTTGGCGATATAAGTGTATGGAGCAATTCAGTAGATGGCACAAGCGGAGTTATGCCGAAAATGGACCGCATTTGGAAGCATGAAGATTCATTATTTGGTTGCGGTCTGACTGATGCTTACCCTAATAGAATTTACGTATGCGGGTTAGATGTTAACGGAAACATAAGTCATGAATATTGGAGAGTAAAAGACTGGTTTGATGTATCAACAACCGCCGCAGAACCGGCATTAGAGGGTATCTCATTGGGCGGTCACATGATTATTTTCACCACAAGGAAACATTATCGGGTTTACTTCTCTCGCGGTAGTGATGCTAGTCAAGACGACATTAGCGTTGATTCATCGGAGATAGGCAAGGTTGGTCTATATAAAATGGGGTGCGCCGCTAAAGTAGGAAACCTCTGTATTTGGCTAACACAAGAGGACGGATATTTTAGGGTTTACGCTTATTCAGGTAGTGAGGCGTTACCGATAAGCGAGAAGGTTGAAAGTTTATTCGCAGGACACAGTTTCACAAATGTATTCTGTTTTGAAAACGGCGGTCAGTTTTGGCTTGTATTGCCGAATAGTCCGACAGGTAAAACAACCGTATTTGTCTATGATAAGGGCGACTGGTTTATCTATGAATACCCATTCGTTATTAATTGTGCGGCAGGTTTTGGCGCAGTTATGAGCAGAGAATATGTTCACCTTGGGTTGAATGATAACCGTATAGTCAGGGTTGATGATTCGATTAAGGACATAGCGGCAGATATAACTACCGATATTAATGTGGGGCAGATAAATGAAGGTGAACGCAAGAATATATTTGAACGGTTATTCCTAACAGCAGAACCTTTGAGTAACTTTACTATTAAGGCATACAGTAAATGCGACAGCGCAACTGAGAACACGGTATATTCTCCACTTACATTTAGTAGCGGATTACAGGGTACTAAGGACTGTAGATTGACGAATACGAGGGGTTATAATGTAGGACTAAGGTTAACTAGCACAGACAGGATTACAGGGTTAATGAGTGGCAGAATAACCGTATTGCCGGGGGTGAGTCGTTAATGGCGAAGAAACCTTTGAGTATAGTTAATCTAAACTACAACACAAGTCAACACGGCATGGTTGACACTATCAACGGCAATATGGGTAAGATTAAGCAGTATTTAATGAATTTGTCTGCTTCCATGGGTGGCGTTTATCTTGAAAGCGGTTCGGCAGATTATCCTTATACCGATGCAATTACTTTTATCCTAATTAACGGATACACCGAAGAACCTATAGTTACCGCAGGATTTAGGGGATTAGAAACAGACTTTCCGAGTCCCGTTATTCCGATGATTACCGACATAGTACAGGAAACAGTTGGTGGTACTGCTGATTGTTATAGTCAGATTGTGGTTAAACTCAAAAGCGATAATCTGCCTGCAACAGCAACCGGGGCGAAGGTTTATATCCATGCTGAATGTCGGGGGGCGGTAAAACGTGCCTAACGCTGCTAGTCAAAGGACATGGGGAAAAGATGTATCTATCCACTTAAACAAGCGTATCGGTGAAAAGCAGGTAATCATATACACTAATAATACAGGTGTATTTTTGGGAACAATGAATCCAGACGGTACTAATTGGAAACCTAAAAAAATAATAGACACTGAATACCTTATCCGAGTAGTAGATGTATACAATGAAGAGATATACATCTATATAGACAATTTATATGTATTTGATGTAGACGGAAATATTGTGTCGTTAATCAATATGCCAACTGGTCTAAATGCAGACTTTTTTGATTTTAGTAATGGCAAAATTTATGGGTGGACAAAAAGCATTAATGTTCCTTTTAGTGTATCAATAAATAGTGTAAATCTTAATGGCACAGGTTACGAAACGCATCAAATAACTGCCAGAACATTTTCTACTTATTTTTATTTTCGGAGACTTGGAAATAAATTAGTGTATTTTTATGCATCTAGTGGTCGTTTGTATACTGCAACATCTGATTTGGACTGTACTAATTTTGTAGGAGTGGACAGAATAATTAGACCTACAGGTATTGGTTATATTACAAGCAATGCCTCTAATGCGTACGTTAATTTTTATATTACAGGAGTTGGTTGGCACTTAGGTATATTGGCTTCTGGTGGAAACTTTACTTATCTTACACAAGCATTATCCGGTCAAACTTATTTTCAAATGGTCATAAAAGGTTCGTATTTATATCAAGTGACCATTAATTTTGAAGGAAATGTATTTGTAGCCAAAACTGACTTAGACGGCAATGTCTTATCTGAGGACGAATACATACTTCCCGAAGAACCATATGAAATTTCAGTAGATCCTTATGACGATGGTAATATTTATTCATGGACACAGCAACAATTATATAATAACGGAAATATAGCATTGCGCCACCTCTGGACATACCCAGGTAACGGTCCAATAACACCAACAACCGTACAATGTCAGGTAACGCAAACATTAACCGATGCAAGCACAGGTAAGCAAATCACACTTCTAGGAGGTGTTTAAGATAGCAAAGCAAATAACAGATTTATTTCCTAACGCAAAATGGAACGCTGGCAACAGGTCAATTGACTTACCAGGTGGCGTTAATCTGCAAGAAGGTACAGGGTTTAAGATTAACCCCAATACCAACAAGGCAGAGGTAGACAGCGCATCATCCTTAGTAAGTCCCTATATGACCGCACCAATGCCACAAATGGACACTAACCGCTTTATGCAGGGGTACAACAGCGGACTTGACCTATACGGCGGTCTACATGGCGCACAGTCCAATCAATTGCAAGTAGGGTTTGAGGATAAGCGTAATCAGTTAGGTATGGACTATACCGACACAATGGATGCCACGAAAAAAAACGAGAACAAGTCATTAGCAAACGTCTCGACAAATGCCGCTGCCGCAGGAATAAGGGGTAGTGGGATAGCATCAGGTCAAAGAGATTCTATGTCGGACAGGTATGAGGATAAGTATGCTATGATCGGCAAGGACAGGGACAAGCAAATGAAAAGTCTCGGCATGGCAGAAATGGCAGGTCAAGAGGCGTTGGATGCTCAACTACAGCAGCAGGCGTTTTTATATGCTCAGGGGTTGGAGAGCGATAACCTTAGTGCTCAGAGACAACAGAGGAAAGACGTTATTAGTTATTTGACTGGTATTGATGCCAACGAATCGGCGGCAAAACAGCAGGCATGGGATAATCAGTACAAGGAAGATCAGTTAAGACTTCCCTATGAGACTATGACCGCAGCGCAGAAAGCGACAAGTGATTATCAGAACAGGTCGCTTGAAGAAACTATTGCTAATAACAAGAGGGTAAGCGAGCAGAAACAAAATTCTAGTTCAGGGAAAAATGATCTTGCATCTCTATGGAGTAGTGCCGATCCTAACACTCAGGACTTTGTTACTGAAATATTCAAGTTCGATAACTTTGAACAGGCAGAAGATTTGTTCCATTCTAATCAAAAAAGAGCATTAGGCGCAAATGTAAACATGGGATTAGTGCTTGAAATGATGAAGGCAAAGTGGCCGCGAGAATATGCAGCAAAAGCCAGTGCCGCTAATCAACCTATGGATTTATCGCAAATTAACGCAATGGCAGGTGAATAATATTGCCACTAGATAGTAATGGTAATTGGATACCAGTCCAGCAGCAAACAAAAACTAATTCAAGTAAACCTCCGAAATGGTTCAATCTATATGACGATGAAAATAGGGTAGCGCAGGAGGAATTGCCTGCACCCGAACCAGTAGCACCGGAACCGGAGGGCAACTGGTATACCAGACTAGACACAAGATTAAATGGGATGCTTCCTTTTGGCACCGATACAATGATGCCTATTTATGATAACGGCGTAAAAACAGATAAGAGAATGACTGTTTCTGATGCAAGAAACCCCGATCTAGAATTCAAAAATTGGGGAGAAATAGCAGATACGGCATTAAAGGTAGCACCTCAGTTACAGGGCACAGGGATGGCGTTTGAAGGTGTTAAGTCACTACCATATGTCGGCAAGGCGATAAATACCGTTGTAGGCGCACCAAGTAAGGTTAAAGAGGTAGTCAAGGCAATACCTACTCCGGCGAAAATTACTGGTGCTGCCGCAAGTGCCATACCTGTCATAGAGACTTACCGGGGCACAACAGATTCCAGCGTCAAGGACAATAACTTCTTCACTGAGACAGGTGCATCGTTACGAGCAGGTACGGGAGACTTAGTTGAAACTGCCGGAAATATAGCAAACTGGCAGGGATATAATGAGTTGGGCAATAATTTAACATCTACAGGACAGGGTATTAGTGAAGGTTTTGAGGTTGACCCTGGCGGTGAATTTGGTTGGCACTCACTTCTTGACCCTAAGACTTATTCGGTTAGATTGGCAAGGACATTGCCATCTACTGCCGCACTTATACCTCTCATGGTAGCAGGTTATAAGGGCGCAAATGCCGGTGCAGGTATGATTACCTCTAAACTAGGTGCGCCTGCCCTAACGCCAACACAGAAGGTTATATTGGGTTCGCTGGCAGGTTCGGACATATCACGTCCCGTTGAAGCAGCAATGGAGGCAGGAGAAGTATTTAAGCAGTCGCAGTTAAGGGGCGATTCTTTCGAGGTATCAAATAAAGCGGCAGAGGAAACTTACCGCAAAAACTTAGCCTTGGCCGGTCTGGATGCCGTTCAGATAGCGGCAATGTTTACACCTACACTTCGCACAGGTTCAAGGTTGGGCAAAGCGGCAATGACCGCAGGTAAGGTAGGAGTCGCAGGTTTTACAGAGGGCGGCGAGGAAGTTTATCAGGATTATATTCAGCGTACCGCACAAGGTCAGGAATTTGCCTGGGATTCACAATCTAAGGAAGCAGGGTTCCTTGGTGCTATTCTCGGTGCAGGCATGGGCGGTTTTGGCGCAGTACATGAAGCAATAGCGCAGAGAGTTGTTGAGCAACTACCGCCGGAAGGTCAAGATGCGTTCAATAATACCATAGATACTAAAATGGATGCAGGCATGACCGAAGAACAGGCAATTTCTAGCACCTTTGATGATTTAGTCGGTAATGACATAGGTAAAAACATCATTGAGCAGGCAGTACAGGGCGTTATGGCAGATATTCAAAGTGGTGCATTTACGCCTACTGAGACACAAACCGATACAGCAGGGCGTAAGAGATACGGCACTATGAAGGTTAAGCAACCGGAAGTAGTATACGACGACAGTATACCGGATTTTCTTAGATTGCCGGAACAGGGAGTATTGAGCAACGAAGGTACTGATATAAGCGTTGATAATGTAAGTGCCACTCCTGAACCTCCTGTAAACACACAGGGGCAAGGTGAGGTAACTAATCAGACAACAACCAATAATACAATGGATATATTAGATCAAATATCAGAACACGTAAAAAATAGGGTTAGTTATAGCAAGGAAAGGCACTATGAGGAATTAAATAAAGATTTGATGGGCGTACTCAGGATAACTTCTCCCGATCTAATTGGAGATATTGAAACTTCTCTCGGTAGATTAGAAAAATGGAATAGCGGTGGGCAAATATCAGGTAACGTCTATCAGTGGTTTAAAAAATTGTATGAGTTGAAAATGCAGGACTTAAATTCACAAAAACAACCAAATAACAAAAATTCTGACGATACTAAAGTAGAGGTTAAAGAACCGGAAGTCATTCAAGAAACTGCTAATTCTGCTGATGAAATAAAGGATGCGCTTGGAAATGTAGGAGCAGGAATAGCAGATTCTATGTATGACATGCTTTGGGGTAAGTTACAAAAAGGTGACTTAACTGAACTAGGGAAACCAAGTATATATTTACAGGTTGGCAAAAGGTTACTTGATGCAGGAGTCATAAAAAACAGAGACGATTTCAAGAAAATTCTTAATGAATTAACTATTATTAAAGAAGGTTTGACCGTAAAAGAATATCAGGATGCTATTAAAAATTTTATTGAGTCTAAAATTATAGGTTCTAAAGAAACTCCTGCCGACAAAAACACTACCGAAGTTTCCGCAGACACAGGGAATACACCTGTACCGGAAAAGCAGGATAGTGAACCGAAGTCAGATAGTAAAGCACATAAAACATGGGAGGAAATAAGTCAAAAAGAGGGTTTCGGACCAATAACGAAAGACCCTGCAACTATGTCTGATGATGAATTAGAGACTATTATAAATTCCAGTCCTGAGCAATTCGGTGATATGTTTCAGAGCATTAAACATGATGAGAAGTGGCAGAAGTATATTGAAAAGGAAATTGCTCGTAGAGAAAAAGAGGCAAAAAAACAGTCGCAGGATAATGACAAAGATGTTAAAATGGTGGAAGAAGAACCTGTTAAGCAAGAGGAAGTTAAGCAGGATAAAGAAGGTACGGATAATGCAAAGGAGGAAACCTCCAATGAGCAACCAACCGAGGAAACTAACGTAAATTCAACTCCTTCTCGTAAAATTGCAGAATTTGTAATGGAAAGAATAGAGAGTCAGAGGAAACTTAGTTCAGTTGAGTTATTTCTTACTGCTGATAAGTTTTTCGGTGGCAATCAGGCAAGCAAAGCATACACCGTCAAAGATGCTTACGATGCTATGGAATTGGGAGTTAACCTGTACTTATTAAAGCATAAGAAAAGCGTTGGTCCATATATTGATATTAAGAGCGCAAAAGGTTACTTAGAAACATTGCAAGAGATAATGGACCGTCTTCCTACGCAAACTAAGCGCACAACTGAGCAAGACGAATTTCAGCAGTTTTCTACACCTCCAAGTCTTGCTTACATTGCCGCATGGACAGCGAATATGACTAGAAATGATACCGTATTAGAACCTTCTGCCGGTATTGGTGGTCTTGCTGTATTTGCTAAAACTGCCGGGGCCCAAGTAGTCGTTAATGAGTTATCTTCGCGCAGGGCAGAAGTTTTAAGGGAAATGAAGTTTGACCGAGTGTTTACCGAGAACGCCGAGCAGATAAACAATATCTTGCCTGCTGATGTTAAACCAACGGTGGTTATTATGAACCCCCCGTTTTCTTCTACATCGGGTAGGGTTAAGGGTAAAACCGATAATAAGAATGTCATTCCGCACATTGAGCAAGCATTAAAGAGACTGCAACCTAACGGGCGTTTAGTCGCAATTGTTGGTCGCGGCATGTCTGAGGATGCGGCAACCTTTAAGCAATGGTGGAGAGATACCAAGAAAACCTATAATGTTAGGGCGAATATCGGTATCGCTAGTCCTTTTAAGAAATACGGCACTCCCTTTGATGTGCAAATACTGGTCATCGACAAAAACGGCCCGACAACAGAGAAAACGGTAATCGGTAAAGTTGATAAGTTAGAAGATATACTTCCTTTATTGGAGGGGATAAAACGTGACAGACCCGAAATTAATGGACAAAATGAACAAAAACCCAATAAACCTAAGAGCGAAATTCCTGCTACAGCAGGTCAAACAGAAACCGGACCCGTCGATGTTGTACCTACTTCAACTGGCAATGTGGGCGTTGACAACGGGGGAAGTAGAGGTGGATTGGGTACAGAACAAGAACGCGGCGGGGGAACTGAGGGATCTACTAGATCAGATGTTGGGGATGAATCCGGAAAAGATAATGGACTTACTGACCAAACAGGGACCGGACGAGTGGACACCGTGGATAACGCTGCCGGAAATGACGCAACTAAGAACAGCAGCGGAAACAGCACAATACCTACTGGAAAGAACAGCGAGCGCACTGGAAATGTAAAGGTAGAATCTAAGAAGGATAAAAAGACTACCGAAACAGAGTTGACCGATGCCGTATTTTCTCAGTATACGCCTCAGAAACTAAAGATTAAAGGCGCAAAAGAACATCCCGGTAATCTGGCTCAGAGTTCGGCAATGGCGGCGGTAGAACCACCTACACCGACATACACACCTAATTTACCACAAGAGATAATAGGTAATGGTGTTTTGTCTTTAGCGCAGTTAGAGTCAGTAGTATATGCAGGGCAAGCACATGAGCAAATCCTTCCTAACGGTAATAGGAGGGGTTTTTTTATTGGGGACGGAACGGGTGTAGGCAAGGGTAGGCAAATATCCGGCATTATCATAGACAATATGCGGCAGGGACGTAAAAAGGCAGTTTGGATAAGTAAGAACGCACCGCTATTTGAAGATGCAGTAAGGGATTTTGGTGACGTTGGCGGTGACACTAAAACATTATTTGAATTAAGCACCATTAAAACAGGCACTCAGGTTAAGCATGGTGACGGAGTTCTATTTACTACTTATGATACTCTCGGCAATGGTCTTAATATGAGTAAAGGCGGCGAGTTATCGAATAAAGAAGGTACTAAGTCACGCCTAAGTCAAATTGTGGACTGGTTAGGCAAAGACTTTGACGGAGTTATTGCTTTCGATGAAGCACACCAAATGCAGAACAGTCTACCAATGAAGGGTAGTAGGGGAGTCAAAAAAACTTCTAAGAGGGCATTAGCAGGCATAGAGTTGCAGAAGTTATTGCCTAAAGCAAGAATAGTTTATGTGTCTGCTACTGGCGCAACAGAGGTATCTAATCTTGCTTACGCCGATAGATTGGGCATATGGGGAGAAGGTACTCCTTTTGCCGATAAGACTGACTTCGTTTCTAAAGTTTCTGCTGGAGGATTAGCGGCAATGGAGTTAGTTGCCAGGGATTTAAAGTCTATGGGTGCTTACCTTGCTAGAAGTTTAGGTTTTGATGGCGTTACCTATGGAACAATAAAGCATAACCTTACAGAAGAACAGACAGAAATTTACGACACGATGGCAATAGGTTGGCAAACTGTGCTTCAAAATCTACACAAGGCATTAGAAGAAACAGGGCAAGGTCAGGACGGTAATGCAAAGGGTAGGGCGGTAGGAAAGTTTTGGAGCGCACAGCAGAGATTTTTTAACCAAATACTTACCTCTATGCAGATGCCTTCCGTTATTACACAGGCCAAAGAGGATTTAAAGAACGGAAACGCCGTAGTTATGCAGTTAGTAAATACTAATGAGGCTGCACTTAACAGACAGATAGCAAAAACAGAGACAGAGGAAGAATTAGAGGACTTAGACTTAACCCCAAGGGAAATGTTGATGGAGTATATCAAGAAGGGTTTCCCGACACAGCAATTTGAAGAATATACCGATGATGATGGTAATGTTAGGATGCGTCCTGTTTTCGACAGTGAGGGAAAACCAGTTGAAAATATGGAAGCGGTTGCAATGAGAGAAGAATTATTAGATCGCCTTGGCATGATGAAGGTTCCCGACGGTCCATTAGAGATTATATTAAACGCTTTTGGTTCTGAAAATGTTGCTGAGATAACAGGAAGGTCGCGCAGGGTAGTACGGGTTGATGATGGGGCAGGCGGCAATAAAGCGGTATTAGAAAGGCGCACACCAAACAATAGAACAGCAGATGCACAAGCATTTATGGATGATAGGAAACAAGTGCTTGTATTCTCTGATGCAGGCGGTACAGGTAGGAGTTATCATACATCACTTACCGCTAAAAATCAGCGCAGAAGAATACATTATCTAATTCAAGCAGGATGGAAGGCCGACAGTGCAGTTCAAGGTTTTGGCAGAACTCACCGGACCAACCAAGCAAACGCACCTCACTATATTCTTGTTACGACTAACCTTGATGGGCAAAAAAGGTTTGTTTCCTCTATTGCTCGCAGACTTGATCAATTGGGCGCACTAACAAAAGGTCAACGTCAAACTGGTAGTCAGGGATTATTTAGCGCAAAAGATAACCTTGAAAGTGAAATTGCCAGGGACGCTCTACAAAGGTTTTACGAGGACTTGGCAGGAAATCAAATAGATAGTCTTGACGCTAAAGAAATTTTTACTAAGTTAGGACTTGAAAAGTTACTTGATGAACGCGGAAACTTACTTCAAGACGATGGGAAAATAAGAGACATTGCTAAATTCTTAAATAGAATATTGTCTCTCGAATCATCGTTACAGAATAAGGTTTTTAGTGAGTTTTCGATTATCCTTGATAGAATGGTAGAAGTAGCAGTTAAAAACGGTACACTTGATACTGGACTGGAAAACTTAAAGGCCGATAAGGTTGAGGTAACAGATGAAAAAACAGTTTACACTGACAAAAAGTCCGGTGCAGAGACTAAATATGTTGGTCTTAATGTCGGCACAAAAGTTAAACCTCGTCCATTTAACAAGGTAAGTAAACTGCAAGATTTACTTGGCATATACAAAAACACCAAAAGTGGCAGGGTTTACGGTATTGTAAACACCGGAGCGACTACTACCCTTACTTCTGGTGGAGTTGATTACATCTACAGGGTTTATGGTCAGGCAATGGACAACATGACCACCACTAATAAGAAGGAATTCGATAAAGGCAATTGGGAAAAGTTGTCCGATGAAGAAGCGGAAAACGCATGGAATGAGCAACTTGACAAACTTCCTGAGTATCGTTATAAGAGCGAACATCTTATTACCGGGGCGTTACTGCCGATATGGGATCGCTTACCAGAAGGTCAGGTCAGGGTTATTCGCGTATTAACCGATGATGGACGTATCCTTCTTGGTCGACTGATACCGGAAAAGGGCATTGACTATACACTAAAGAAACTTGGTGCGTCAAGAGATAAGGGCGAGTTAAATACAGAGAACGTGGTTAGTAAAATACTGCAAGGTTATACGGTCAACTTAGCAAACGGTTGGAAAATCTCTCGCAGGAAAGTAGCAGGAGATTATCGTATTGAGATTGTCGGTAAAGATATGTACCGTCACATGGTCAACTTGGCCAAAGAGGGTGTATTCACCGAGCGCATACAGTACGAAACGAGATTCTTTATTCCTACCGGAGATAAGGCGGTAGAGGTATTTGACAAGGTTATTGAGTATCGCCCCATTATTGATGTAGTAGCACCTGCCGAAACTAGCAGCACAAAGCGCACCAAGGCCGAAGTTGACGCAGAATTAGCCGCTATGGTTGACGAAAAGATAGGTGAAGTCAAACCGAGTATTGGTATGTCTGTGCAGGATGTAAGCAGAAATCCCTTTAGGCGCAACCGAGAGGACAGACAACCGCCAAGACCGGAGATTAAAATCGACAACGAAGAAGCGAATAACCGTTTTGACATGGCGCAGGGACAACCGCAGGAAACCGGTAAGTTTAAGGAATACATGACAACTCTATGGCATCAAATTTCCAGAGCATTTGAACATCTACCGGCAGGCCAACGATTTGAGCCGGTACGCTTTCAACTACTGGAATTGAAAAAGCAGGTTGGAGTTGCCAATGATAAGACTTTACGTGTTCTGCAAGGGTTGACTTCCCAAATGAAAAAACCTGCTTACACTCTGTTTAGACATAAGGTTATCTTTAATGATCTGATTAATGAAGCAGAAGTGCAGGAAGTAACAGAAGATCAGATTCTATGGTTCGGCATGACGCTCGATGAAATGAAAGCGCACATGGTCAAGATTAATGCTGAGATGGAATTTTACCCGGAGGTCAAAGAAGCGGTTCAACTTAGGCATGATCTATGGGCAGGGTTTAAGGATGATTACATCAAGGCCATGAAGGACATAGGTTATAATGTCGAAAAGAAACTGCAAAAAGAGGACTATTACCGCCATATGGTTATTAAGTATGCCGAGGAAAAGCATAAGGCAAACATGGGCAAAAAGAAGGTCACAATGCCCACCAAGGCCGCTTATCTAAGGCAAAGGGGTAATACCTCACTTGACATTAACACCGAGTTTATCGAGGCCGAATATGAAATTATGTCGCAAATGCTATACGACATTGAA
>Ga0209319_1002387_pt1 | contig 11975 bp, 18 predicted proteins | sample RifGroE2_FD_184000 | JGI IMG/M metagenome (GOLD analysis project Ga0209319, IMG submission 184000) | Groundwater microbial communities from Rifle, Colorado - Groundwater E2 (SPAdes) (version 2) | ecosystem: Environmental > Aquatic > Deep subsurface > Groundwater | place: Rifle, Colorado, United...
GTATATTGAAGACTTCAGTTTCCCAGTAGGTTTGGGTTCTGAAGTCATTAATATCATGGTTTCCAACGGCTTCTGGTCTGAATGTAGCTCCATCAATATATTGCACATCATTTACAAAATTGTCTGTAGATATGGCTATGGTATATAACGTGTCTGGAGGATTACTGTTTACCACTATCTCAAATCTGGCCCTGTCATAGCATCCGCCAGTCCCACAAAGTGCAACCATTCCACCGCTTAATTCAGGTGGTCCAGTTAAACAGTTTGTAGCTCCGTCTGTCGTAGTTTCAAAGCATTGTACTCCTGGTTGTGCGGCTATGAAGTTTACGGATGGGTCTTGTTGTAGTCTGTAGTTAGTAGAGTAGCTTCTTGGATCTGCAGCTATGTTTCCGACAGAGTTCATGAGGCTGTAGCTACCAGATGCTGAGTCTAAGAGTCCTCCGCCTGCAGATGTTGTAGCTCCTACAATTTTGTAACTTGTAGAATCTAAATCTGTAGCAAATACGGTTTGTACAAGTGAGGTTGATATCCCAGCTATTAGCATTAATTTGAATATGTTGGCAGTTTTCATTATGATAATGATATTGTAAATACAAACTATTAGTCAATCAATATATGAAAGAGACGGTTGTACATGTAAAAAATTTAAAGAAAATATATCATACTAGAGTTAATAAGGGGCTATTCAGTACTGAGAAAAAAGTGGTTGAAGCGGTTAAGGATATTTCTTTTGATATATATAGAGAAGAGGTTGTGGGTTTCATTGGTCCCAATGGGGCTGGTAAGACTACTACTTTGAAGTGTCTTTCGGGTTTGTTAGTTCCTACTGGCGGTGAGGTTGAGGTGTTGGGTTTTAAACCGGAGAAGAGGAAGAAGGCATTTTTACAGAATATTGCCTTGGTTATGGGTCAAAAGAGTCAGTTGTGGTGGGAGTTAGCTCCAATTGAGACTTTCAAACTTAACAAGGAGATATATGGGATTTCGGACAAGGAATACAATGAGGTGGTGGGGGAGATGGTTGAGATTTTGGATATTCAAGAGGTCATACTGAAGCCTACGAGGAATCTTTCTTTGGGTGAGCGTATGAGGTGTGAGATTGTTGCGGCGTTGTTGCATACTCCTGAGTTAGTTTTTCTTGATGAGCCGACTATTGGGCTTGATGTGGTTTCTCAGCATAATCTGAGGGAGTTTATTAAGGTGTATAACCAGAGGTACAAGGCTACGGTATTGTTAACGAGTCATAATATGGAGGATGTTTCTAATCTTTGTAAGCGGGTTATAGTTATTGATCATGGTGTGGTTTTGTATGATGGTAAGATTTCTGAATTGATTAATGGTTTTGTTAAGGAAAAACATATTCATTTTGTTTTAAAGGAGAATATTAGTCCTAGTGATTTTAAGGGGTTAGGTAAATTGACTGAGTGTAGTGGTAATGAGGCTACTTTGGTTGTGAGTAGGGAGAGGGTTAGTGATGTTTCTAAGGAGTTATTAAATATGTTTGAGGTTGTAGATTTGGATATTAGTGAGCCTAATTTGGAAGCGGTTATTAAGGGGATATTTGAGGGTGGGTACAAGATTTAATATGGGATTTCTGGTATAATTTGAGGTAATAAGGTATTAATAACCTATCATTATGAGTGTGTTCTCAAATGTTTTGGAATCAGAATTAGATTCTTTAGAGGAGAGGAAGGTTTGTGTTGTTGAGGCTATCCGTACTATTGAGGGGTTGATGGAGAGAGGAGGTGAGGATTTGGAGCTTTTGAAAGAGTGTGGGTATGAATATGGAAAGATGGTTTTGGATGCTTTACCAAATAATGTTCAAGAGTTTGTAAATCCAGAATTATCTGAGGTTAGGGCTTCTAGAGATGCTGGTACTGAGACTTGGGATGATAAACAGGCTATGAATTGGGCTTTGGATAATGAGTAGGTATTAAGAATTAGTCATTTGTTTGGTATAATCCCTATGTTCATATATATGGAGAGGTGTCAGAGTGGTCGAATGAGACGGTCTTGAAAACCGTTATATGGGTAACCATATCGGGGGTTCGAATCCCTTCCTCTCCGGATTATATATTATTCTTCCTTATAAAATTCGTTAGAAAGCCGGAGGAGTTTTGTTTCAGATAATACTAGCGACAAATATTCCTTTGGAAAATAGAATTCGTGTTTCTCGCCTTCTTCATCAACAATGAGATCATGACAATAGTATTCTAATGAAATAAGGAAAAGACCTGCAATAGCACTTACGCAATTTCTCAAATTTCCTTGGTGATAATTAGTAGTGAGATTATGCTTTACATTGTTGTATGAGGTCCACCAATTGGGGCATTTCGCATTAGTCCAATCCTCAAAAGGTTTTATTGTTAACTCGTATTTATGAAGATGAACATCTTCTGAAAAAAGGTTCATATTCTTTTTTAAGGTGTCGTATCTCATTCCAAGTTTTGAATAGTCATCATTTGTCCCAAATTCTTCACAAAATGATTTAGTAACAGCGTCAATACCCGAGCAAGCGGCAAAAAGAATTTTTATGAGTTCAGTGGAGTATACATCGTAATTATCTTCTGTTAGTTCAATATATCTTGAAAGAAATTCTAAATCCGCTTCGAGGGCTAAAAAATAGTTCCAATGCATATATACTTTTGTTGGCATAGTCAGTGGCATTATATGAAAATTTTATAGGAATAAATTTATGTCTATAGGCGACTAAGTTGTTTCTTACTTTTCCTTGATGCAATTTCATCTAAGAACCAATCACTAAAGGCATCTCTTAGATCGCGTATCCAATAAACAATATCATTCCCAGATTTAAACAGATTCTCGAATTTTTCATCATTATATTTTTCATGAAAATGAAAAACTCCATGTCTATAAAGGTGTAAGAGTTCAACTTTCTTTTTGTCGAGTAGGAGAGTGTCAATTCGGGGATCGGAGAGCTCGAGCTTTCTCCAACCTTCAATGAGTACATAGAGAAGACCGTACCAAAGGGACATGTACATAAATTCCTCTATGTCTTTTTGTTTCTTTTGAAATTCTGTGAGAGTATTTTCATCGAGGGATATAGTGTTTTCAAAAAGCACTTTCATGCTATCGGACCAGATGAAATATCGATGAAGTGTATCAATTTCTTTTTCCATAGGTATATTATACACCTGTTTAAGGAATGATATAATCAAGAATGAAAGCTAAGAAAAGGATAAAACTAATAATTGATTCAAACATATTAGAATTAAGGATATTGAGGGAAATAGATCTTCTACCTTTTGAATTTGAATACTTTTATCCTGTAGTTGACCCTTACCATCTTAAGAAAAAAATAGTATTAAAACTTAAGAATCTACCTAATTACAACCACCCACGATCTCATTATATATCCCGGATATACGAGCGAAATATGACTGAAATAGTAAACTCTGGGAGATATAATAATAGATTCCATGAGATTGAACGTTTTGATAAAACTACCCTTGGGCCTCAAAATTTTACGGATGAAGGTCTTGTCAAAAAACAATCCTTTGTAAGAATTTCTCATCCATTGAAATTAATAAAACAATGGAATTCAATTCTTTATTTTCTAAAAAGAACATATCCATATTGGCGAAATCATCAGAAAGATATGTATGTGATTGCAACGGCTATTTTTGCGGGAAATGGGAATTCAACATATACTCTAGATGAAAAATCCCAGTTTACAATGTTTCTTGACCAGAGAAAGCCAGTTGTGGTGAATTCGGAGGGATTTAAGATCTTCGTCACTGCGGATAAGAAAGGTTTCTTTAATAAAAATATTTTATTAAAGATAGAAGAAAGATATAAAGATATAAGGTTTGTTCAAAAAGACCAGCTGAAAGTATTTTTACGGAAAATTTAAATTTTATTCTACAATAAACCACATGTTAACCATAACCTACTTTGTACATGGTACAACTACAGATAATGAACAACACATATCTAGTGGTTGGAAAGATGTAGATATATCTAAAAAAGGTATACAACAATCCCTAGAACTACCCACATTAAATACCACTAACTTTGATACAGTATTCTGTTCTGATCTATTAAGAGCTGTACATTCTACTGAGCTATCATTTAAAGATAAATATCCAATAGTTATAGATAAAAGATTAAGAGAATGTAACTATGGTGATTACAATGGAAAACCATCAGATATAGTAGAACCATTACAAGAACAAATGATATATACAAGATTTCCTAATGGAGAATCATATGAAGATGTAAAAGAAAGAATACAATCCTTCTTAGAGGATATTAAAGATAGATATGATGGTAAACATATAGCTATAGTCGCACATAAAGCACCACAATTAGCATTAGATACAATATTAAGCAATATGACATGGGAAGAAGCATTTACTAATGATTGGAGAAAGATAGGGAAGTGGAAAGCAGGGTGGGTGTATACAATGAACTAATTAAAAACTAGACAATCTTTTCTTAGAAATATATAATGTAAGTACAAAGATCTAGTGTCCGAACTGTTACCGTATGGTGGCTTTCTTAGACAAGCACTAAGATAGGCACTAGGTCGAAATTATTCAAAATATCCATTCTTCTTCAATTCTTTTCTTTATTATCTCCTTGTATATTCTGCTATCGTGTTTTTCAGCTTGGTATGACCTGCGAATACTTCCTGCGACCATATCAACTAATTGAATTAATACGCTATCTTTTGAATCTACAAATTTGAGATTACTCATAACCTTGTTTTTCAAACTTCCATTTAAATTTTGTCTCAAATAGCTTTCCATTGCTTTCTTAAATTTTCTCTCATTAAAACCGTCTAGTCTTAATTTTGCGTCTCTAATTGTTTCATTATTATGTTCTAAAACTTGTTTCAAGAAGAAGTTATAATAATTCTTTGTATCAGTTCTTAAATTGTTCAAATATTCATCTTTCTTAACGACAATTGCACGAACTCTAAATTTGCAATCCTTTATAGCTTCTAAGAAGTCTGATCTATCTGATTTTCTTAGATTGTTGAATTTAATCTCGTAGTTTAATTGTTTTCCAAGTTTTACCTTAAAGTTTTTTATCTTTTCTGCAGTTTTTTCTGCTTCTAATTCGTTATCAAATATAACTAAGGCAATTACGAAGAGCTTACTTGAACCTCTTTGGGTTTTAAAACCAGCATCTCCTGATTCGTCTATGAAAATAATCATAGAAATATTTTACATCAGGGAGTTGAATATTCTTGATATTTAATTTATTTATTTTGTTATGGAAGTGACAAGTAGAGTGGGTGTATACTTTAAGATAATACCTAATTAACAAAACATGGAAGAACTTAAGCAATTGAATGGAATCTCTACAGCAGATACAGAACATCTGCAAGTAAGTTACAAAGAAAATGAATTATCCATTTCATATATTGATTGGCAAGAAAAGAGTGTAAAACTAATATTTAAAGATGTTCTAGGATACAGAGTAGGACAATTTAATAACAATACAGAAAGAAACGATTCTGCATATGAAGTGCTTAATTCCGATTGGTTAAAAGAGTTTAAAATAGATGATACTAAAAAAGAATATCATCACTACAAACTAGCATTCAATGATTTCCGTGATTGTGTTATAGATATTGTATCTACATCATATATAGCTATTTAAACTGTATAGAATTGATAATTGAATCTATATCCTTCTGATATTGATTCTTAGCCTCTGTACTTATATCTTCAGATAGTATTGCAGGACCAATCTCAATCATGTAGTTTCCTTTTATAAATAGATATTTAGGAGAGGCACCTAGAATTATGGATGCACCACTACGCTTACTTGAATCTCCTGAAAATGGACCTGCATAGTCTGCAGATTTAAGAAGTACATTCCCATTCTCTCCTAAGTGTAGTGCATTTGTATCTTCAGACCAACCAGAGGGTAGGGTATATGAAATCAAATCTTTAATGGGTTTATCTTTGATATTTTTATTTACCCTCAAATCGAAGAGAGTATTAAGAACTAGCCCGTTTTCTACTTGTTTTACATAAAGAAATGTACCACCAAGTATTAGTACTAGGATGATAGCGGCGATTATGTAGATTTTAGTAAGAGGGGAACGCTTCTTGTTATTTGTTTTCTTGGACATAGTAAGTAAAAATAAATTTAAGTTACTTAAACCTTATGGAATTAACAATAGCGTCTATCTCAGCTTGATAACTTCTTTCTGTATTAAGATCCTTAGATCTAACAATTACTGCTATGAAATCATCTCCCTTTACAACCTCGTATTCTAGTGAATGGACAGTAGGGTTTTCCCGATCATTGTGATATTTAAGTGCAGGAAGATTATCTATTTTTGTTTCTTGTATATCTGAATAGTTAGATCTTTTTAATAGGTCTGCTTTGAATGTTTCTAAGGTTTGATTCTTGCCTATCGCTCCTCCAAGAATGAGTATTTCTATTCCTCTTGATACTTCTCCTGTAGATGCTCCTGGTTGATAGTCTGGGGATTGGATCTCTGCAGAACCGGGAATAATTGATGTATCTGTCCATCCAGATAGTTTGGTATATTTGAATATTTCTCTTGGGGTTGTTGGTTCATCAGAGTGAACTAATAGCTTCTTTGTATTTGCTAATATATCCATATCATTTTTGTTAAGTATTAATTGGTATGTAAGAACACCAATCAATATCAATGCTAGGGTAGAGAGGGAGATAATGAGGACTAGTCTGTTCTTAGTTCTTAGAGCTTTTTGTTTTTTACTTTTCATTCCATATTTAAGTTACAATTTTTTAATACTAATGTCTATTCTCAATATTGTCTTTTGCATACCATTTTTTGTATCATTAATTTATAAATGAAAAACACCAAATATCTAGGCTTCTTTCTAATCCTGTTATCTGCTTGTATCTACGGAGTTAGTGGCTTCATCGTTAGACAATTAGAAGGAACCTTTGGATCATTCTCACAACAATATGTTCAATGTATTGTAAGTGGTATTACTTCTTTAATACTAATATTGATATTAAAGATAAAATTCAAACCAATTAACAAGAAAGATATCCTTCCATTCTCGTTATTCCTTTTCGCTTCTGGATGTATTAGTATTCTTCTCTTTACACCATTCCAACATCTACAGTTAGGAACAGTCCTGTTCCTGTATTACAGTGGAATGTTAGTAACAGGAATGATAGGGGGAGCCATATTCTTTAAAGAAAAACTAACCATTGTAAAAATACTTTCCTTTGTACTAGCTGTAGCAGGTATCATATTGATTTACATATCGAATATTACAATCAGTATGGATTCCATACCATACATGGCTTTAGCATTTTTAGGAGGTTTAAGTATTGGTGTATTTAGTCTTTCATCAAAGAAACTATCTACCGACTATCACCCAATATACATATATTTTCTTTCTTGTATTGCAGCTATTGTGATAGCAGTAATGGGGGCAGTTGTGATTAAAGAACCAGTGCCAGTTCTAGCTGTATCTCCTGCATGGATATGGGTAGTGATATATAGCTTGGCTGCAGTTATTGCTAATGTCTCTATGTTTAATGGTTTTAAATATTTAGAAGCACAAACGGCAACTATTGTTTCAATATCTGAGATATTGGTAGCTGTATTAGCTGGTTTGATTATATATTCTGAAATACCTACAGTAATGACATTAATAGGGGGAGTATTAATTGTATTAGCAAATGTAGCTATTATTCTTAAAAAAGAAGAGTAACCATTTCGTAATCTATGATTCTAATCTTCCCATTATTGTACTAACTTCTTCATCGCTAAGTTGAAATACGGGTTCTTTAAAGGCTTCGAGTATTTGCTCTTTCGAGAGTGGGGCAATTACCTCGCCTCTAGGGTCCATATTGAAATAGCTATATCTTCTTCCACCTTCCTCGCCATAGGTAGCAGCTCCGCTACTTCTGTATGTAGTTGCAATTCTAAATGCTTCCGAGAGATATCCCGCAGACTCATATGCTGTTGAAGGAATATCAAATACTTCTATTGAAACCTGTTGCTCAGGTTCATCAATCATTGTTCCTCTATATCCTTTGCTAATTAATCCTTTTCTCTCTGTATTGGTCTCTATTCTAACTCCAGCGAAAATAACTGTATCGTTTTCTGCTGCAGAGCCAAATGTATCTTCTCCTATTGCCATATTGATATATATATTATTTTATTACTTATAGTGTATCGCAAATATATTACAAAGGGAATATAATTAATTATATGGAAGAACATACATCTGCAGGTTGTTATCTCTTAAGAAAGAATAATGATAAATATGAACTCTTAGTAATACATAGAACCAAACTACTAGGTGAGGAGAAATATGTATTACCTAAAGGACACGTAGAAGGAAAGGAAACATTAGAAGAAGCAGCTAAGAGAGAAGTATCAGAAGAAACAGGATATTGTGATATACAAATAATAGAACCAGTAGGTATAAATGATTATTTAGTATCTTGGAATAAAGATATACATAAAACAGACCACTATTTCCTAGCTATTCTTAAGAGTGAGAAGAAGGCTGAAAGAAAATTAACTAATGCAGAATCAGATTCAGGTATGGAAATATTATGGATGGATATAGAGAAAGGGCTTAAAATATTGTCATGGGAGAATTTAAAAGGAGTACAAGAGAAGATTCAAAAGTATGCATCAAGTAATTAATATTTAAATTATTTATATACTTAATATGATCGACGATATTAAAAAGTCCTTAGACAGTTACACAGGTGATTGGTCTGAAAAGAAGGGTCTGTATGAATTTAAATCAGTCATAGCAGAAAGAAAAGCATTCCTTTCTACAAAGAAATTAACATATTCCTTTAAAATGAGAATAGAGGAAGAGAGTAAGGTAGTAAAGTTTTCCGAAATGCTAATGGAAGCAGGAAGTGGATTTACATCAGGAGGATATGATGATGGTATGTCTACAGGATTTGGTTTTAAAACAGAAACATACAATACTACGAATGGTGGTAGAGAAGGTAATATACAAGAACAATCTGATCTATTTGGTAAGAAATATGAATATACATTTGATTACAAAGATATTAGAAGTAAGGTAGAGGAAGTAGCGAAGGGTGAGGGATATATCTTCGAATATCAGATATTACCTGTAAAATAGAGGAAAGAGGTTAGAGGTTTTGCGAGAATAATCTCGTATGCTATCATATGCCTAACACTAATCTATTAGTCACATATTATGGATAAACAGAAGAAAAATCTTCTAATCATAATCCTCTTGGCCTTACTCCTTACCTCAATTATCATAGTGGGAACAATCCTACTTGTTAGAAGAGGGAACAATACCAATACACAGGAAGAAACAACACAAACCGTCACATTACCAGAATATGAAAGTACAGATAGTACAACAGCATTTGCAGCAATGTTAATAGCAGCAAAAGAATGGGCTTCTGATGTTAAAATTGTAACCTGCTATGGATCTGTATATCCATATACCAAAGACTCATTAACCTACTATATTGGTGGTACTGATGGAAAATCTCCTGCCTGGGGATGTGAAATATATTCTAAGAAGCTAAACCAAGATACAACCGTATCATGGGAGAGAGGTACTGTATCGGTCAAAGAGGCATATGTTACTTGGGGTATTGCTGAGTATGAGGAAAATCCGGATGCTAGAGATTTCTTTACACTTACAGATTTCTTAAATTCAAAGGATATATATGATATTTTAATATCTTCTGGTTTAGATTTTAAAAACGACTATATTACCTACAACTTGGGTATGTACAATGCATTGGATATCTATGGGAATACTCCTGTATGGCAGATAAATGAGTATAGTAGAAGTGTATTTGATGATCCTACAGATATATATTCTCAGGGTAAGATGGTTAAGATTTACTATCTTAATGCATCTGATGGTTCATTGTTGAAGATGGAGAATTTGTAAAAGAATAGGACCTATAATGTGTGGATTTCTAATGTTGTTTTAGGTATAATCCTTGGTATAACAGGATTATATAAATATATGTGTATATACATATTTTCAATCTTGTTTGTTCTTTAAAAAGTTGTGAGAAAAAGTTATGTGGATATTATTTTGTACTGTAAGAAATTTTTACAGATAAAATTTTATCCATCATAACTTAGAAAGGGGAAGGCAAAAATTTGAAATCACCAAATGAAATAGATTGGAAAGGAATGAAGGAATTTATTGAAAATTTAGGATCAGAATTGATTCTAGATCTGTCACCCTCTAGCTCTGGAAGTGGGACGATAGATGGTGCGCGATTTTCGTTATCAAGTTTGACAGGTGTAACCACTACGGTCCTTTGGACTCAAAGAATTATGCCACTAAGTAATCCTACTGAGGATCCTTTGGTGAAGGGAATATCAACCTTTATTACCAAGTATCCACCGTTCTGTCGCCATTACAACAAGAATAGCGCAGGGTTCGTGATAGTAGATTGGAGGCTAAAGCAATATCAAGAAGAAAGGTATCGTGTTTTAGAAAATATGAGAGATGTATACGGTCTAGTAAGATTATGATTTAAGGAGGAAAACATGTCCCCAAATCCAGTAGATTATAAGGAAATAAATTGGCAAGAGGTTGAGAAAATCCTAAAAATGGAAAATATCGACTTTGAGCTTAAGGATAATCCAGTTGGATGGACCTCGGGCCAGGGCTTTGTTAACAAAAATCTTTTTGTGTTTTCAAAGTACTTGGAATCATCCTGTGCAATGTTATCTATAGATGGCAAAGAACTTTTCAAGCCTCTAATCTTAGCTGTTTCTAAGGTTATTATGGATAATAAATTGCCGAGATTGGCCTATGAAGAAGGATTGGATAATCGTTCTCACACCGTATATTGGTGTAGCCCAGAACAACTAGTACTGGTATACGACGTTCTTCAAACTCAACAAAAATGCAATATCCGAAGCATTGAGGAAGAAGAACTCACAACTTAATTATTTTTTAAAGAACTACGGCATCCGTAAACAAACACGGGTGCCGTTTTTCTTTTACCAACATACCCCATATATATCCCATCCTTGTTATTCTAATCATTTTAGAATATACTCACTACTGTCCGGATTAAAATAAATATAAATATATACAATGAGAGACTTTAATAGATCAGGTGGTAATAGTAGAGGTGGTGGTAGAAGCTTCGGTGGAGGCGGTAGAAGTTTTGGTGGTGGTGGAAGAAGCTTTGGTGGTGGTAGAGGAGGAGATAGACCAGAAATGTTTGATGCAGTATGTGACCAATGTGGTAAGGACTGTAGAGTCCCATTTAGACCATCTGGAGACAAACCTATCTACTGTAGCGATTGTTTTGAAACAAAGAGAGATGATGGTGGAAGAGATGACAGAGGTGGTAGATTTGAGAGTAGAGATAGAAAACCAAGTTTTGATAGAGGTGGATTCAGAGACAGAGAAGAGAAACAGATGTTTGAAGCAGTATGTGATGAATGTGGACAAACATGTGAAGTTCCATTCAAGCCATCTAGCAACAAACCAATCTATTGCAGTAAATGTTTTGAAGGTAAAGAAGGAAACAAGAGTGAAAGAGGTGGAAGTAATAGAGGTGGATGCAACTGTGATTGTAAAGCTGATATTGAGGCTTTAAACAAGAAATTAGACAAGATTATTAGTATTCTTGAACCTATTAAAGAGGTTAAGGCTGCTAAGAAGGCTATTAAGAAAGAAGTTGCTGAAGTAGTTAAAGAGGTCAAGAAAACAGCAAAGAAAGTAGTTAAAAAAGCTAAAGAGATAAAGGAAGATATTACAGAATAATTCCTATTTCTAAGTTAGTATCATAGCCGAGCGGAAACGCTCGGTTTTGTTTTATATATATACTTAAACCTAGAAAACTCATAGTAATGGCGGTATAATAGTGTAGTAATTCCACTAGGAATTATAATCTTGTACGATCATTAAAAAGGGAGGCTGTTATGTTAGAAATATTACATGAACAAACTATTGTAATTGGAATCGCTTTGGGAGCTGTCTTTCTCGGGCTCGCAT
>Ga0209319_1002391_pt1 | contig 11957 bp, 10 predicted proteins | sample RifGroE2_FD_184000 | JGI IMG/M metagenome (GOLD analysis project Ga0209319, IMG submission 184000) | Groundwater microbial communities from Rifle, Colorado - Groundwater E2 (SPAdes) (version 2) | ecosystem: Environmental > Aquatic > Deep subsurface > Groundwater | place: Rifle, Colorado, United...
GATAGGCTGCGGTCCGTCATTTGTAGGTAATCACATAGTTAGCAAGTATAAATGCAGCTTTGTAGGTATAGATATAAATTACCCAATGTTACAGGTCCTTAAGGAATACTTTGATTCAAATGGTGTAAAAAACTATATTCTTATACACGGTGATATCCGCAGCATACCATTATTAAGCAACACAGTGGATTTCATATACGGGGGAGGAGTTATAGAACACCTACCCGACACAGGTGAGGTTGTCCGGGAATCTTATAGGATTCTAAAGCGTGGTGGAGTATCTTTAAATACTGTTCCGGCTTTCACATTCTGGTGGATTCTAAATTCTTTCAGAAACATACCGTCTTTACCAATTCTTAAGAAGATATTTGAGTATGTTCATTTGAAGTTGCTTAAAAGTGTTGTTTTGAATAAGTTTTTTGGTTACGAGCTGAGTTTTACACCAAAATTCTTAAGAAATCTGCACGCAAACTCTGGGTTTTCAGAAATTAAAGTGACTCCGTTTGTCATCCCCCCGACGAGTAAAAAACTTAAGAATAAAATTTTGCGTAGAATATACATGTATTTACAACGTAACAAATATACCACCGCTCTTTACTTGGTTTCCGGGGTTAAAAAATAGTGCCGATAAAAAATATTCTAATATACAAGTCTAACGACAAACGACTTAAAAATAACGGTTTGTTTAATGTAACAATTGATCCCAATTTATCGTGTTTTGCCAAGCTAAGAGAGTACTTAATAAAAGAAGGAGTATCGCTAAGTACGCTTGACGTTGGTACCGCAAAAAATACCGATTTGATAGTTATTCATGACATTCCCTATACAGAGCCAATGCTTTTCATAAAATTAATATTTTCTAAAGTGAAAAAAATTCTCTATCTATATGAGCCTCCAATTATTAACCCATTTAACTACTTCAAAATATTCCACCGTTTTTTTGATGCGGTTTTTACATGGGATGATTCACTCGTAGACAACAGGAGATATTTCAAGTTTTACACCCAGCAAGCCGATTTGGTCGAGCAAATAGAAGAACATGCGTTTTCCGATAAAAAGTTTTTGTGTGTTATCAACGGAAACAAACTTCCTTTCTTGCCTTTTACCTTATTATCTACTATGGGAAAAGAAATATATTCTGAAAGAATTCGTGCAATAGATTATTTTGAAAAAAACCTTTTAAATCTTTTTGAACTTTGGGGTAAAGGATGGAACAAAGTAAAGAAATATTCGCTAAAAGAGTCTATTTTTGGTTTTAAGATATACAAGTGTTACAGGGGAGAAGTGCATGATAAGCTCGATTTGTTATCAAAATTTAAGTTTTGTCTGTGCTTTGAAAATTCGACGGATTTGGATGGCTACATCAGTGAGAAGATATTCGATTGCCTCAAGGCACGTTGTGTTCCAATATATTATGGTGCTACTAACGTAGAGAATTTTATTCCGTCCACCTGCTTCATTGATTATCGGAAATTTAAAAGCCTAGAAGGCTTGATCAGTTTTTTAAATTCAATTGACGAGGAAACTTATAATAAGTATTTAGACAGCATTGATAGGCTGTTAGACAATCAAAATTTTCTTAGCAACTGGTTTGAAGATGGGTGGGTGCGCGCTACTTGCAGACAGTTCAAGGAGGTACACGAGCGTGAAAAGTTTTAAAAACCCCACCTGTTTCTTATGCGGAAACGAATCGGATTTTTCTCAATTATTTCCTAAATTTTGCAGCACCCACAATTATTTGTGTAACAAATGCGGTCTTGTTTTCATACCAAGAGGTAATAACTATTTAGAGAACTACTATATGAAAGACGGGTACTTCAAGAAATCTCCAAACCTTTCTGCAAGAAGTAGATTTGTTAGCAGGTCGATGTTTCGCAGTCTTGGAAGAGCGCATATTAATAAGATACTTTCCAAACTTAATATCGACATTTTCGGCAAGAGAGTTATAGATATTGGATGTGGGTATGGTGAAAATTTATACGTATTGAGAGAGCTTTATAAGTGTGACGTATACGGACTGGAACCTTCAAAAGAGGCATCGTCACTTGGAAAAAAGATGTTCGGTATTGATATTATCAATACTAGCCTGGAAGCGTTTAGTGACAGGGGTGTTAAATATGATGTTATTATTTGTAGCCACGTATTAGAACATGTGGCGGACCCGGTAGTTTTTATTAATAAGGCGATTAAATTATTAGGCGAGAACGGCCTTTTTTATATTGAGGTTCCTAACATACTTAAACCATCCGGAGGGTTCAGTCTTACTAATTTCTTGTATTACGAACATTTGCAAAATTTTTCGGCACATACTTTAAAACTGTTGATTGAAAAGTGTGGCTGCAGTGTAGTGGCGTACTCAGACTCAGACTTTCTATGCTTTGTGGTATCTAAGGATCCCCGTAGACAGAATAACGCTGTTAGCATTTCCGTAATAAAGCCGGAAGAAGTGCTTTCTTTTCTTAACAGGTACAAGCAGGACTATTCGATTTTAAATAGCATTGGGGTGTTCCTTAAGAAGATCTTGTATTTAATAAAGCTGTTGTTTTCTAAGTTCGTGCTCGACGTCTTTTCAAAAAAATAATTACAACAGCTAACTGGTTACGTAATCAGGATAATTTTGTCTAGCTGACAATATAGCCATATTTGTTTGCTATTAGGTTATACTTTGCGTATTCTATTATTTGGGCGTACCAAAAAAATATATATGAACTTTTTTGCACCAAATCTATTCGAATTGAGCACAAAATCTGGGCGAATTAACGGTTTTTATTTTTTCGATGTCGATAAAGATAGCATCGCTAATTACGACGACGTTGCTCGTAATACGCATTCAATGCAAAGTAAGTATACCTACGAGGTCTCTAATAAAATTATTATTCCTAATAGTTTTAAAATAAAATACAGATGGTTTCTTGTAGACAATTGTTGCGTCTACTATTTTAGGAAATTTTTAGGCATACCTCTCAAACTTCAATATAACTATAAAACCAGAAAAATGTTAGTAAACTTTTTCTACCATTTACTGATTAGATTTGAAATTGGTAATATTTGGCCTACAGGAAAAATACTATCAAATTTTATTACGTACGATTTGCAAAAGCAGGGTTTTGGCATTTTTCATGGAATTTCATTCAAAGTAAATAATAAGACCTTTTGCATATTTGCACCCGGCGGTAATTTTAAAACGCCCTTGTTAAATAGTGTCTTAAAATACGGAGGTTTTTACATATCAGGAGACAAGGTAGTAATAAGGAGTTGTACCTCATTTTTTGTGCCTCCTTTTAACAACGATGTAAAGTTGCCTTTTAAGCCAGAAACGGAAAGTCGTATTGACCATGTCATCTTTGCTACATTGGGAGATTGTTATCTGGAGACAAAAAATTTACAGGAAGATGAAATAAATAATTACCTGAATTTATACAATGTTTTAAATTTTTTAGGAAACGGCTGGGCACTAAATGCGCTCCAGCTACTAGAAAACTCTAATTCTGTGTCTGATTGGTACAGCAGTCTTAATCTAAATAAAGTAGGTAGTTTTGGAAAAGTTCAGTTTACGCATGTTGATCAGCTCCTAAGGTATGTAAATAATTTAGCAGGAGTCACTTATGAATAATAGTTCTATAAAGAAATTTTATAATGAGCTTGGAGGGGAATACTCAAAAGGCTGGGTTAACCCTGGAATGAAGGTTATCAGCAACTTCGAGGAAACGTTTGTAAGAAAAACGTTAGAGGGAGTTGTTGAAGAGATGCATCCTAACAAGGTGTGTGTGTTAGATATTGGTGTGGGTTCGGGAAGAATTTCGAAAAACTTAATTTCTTTTGATTCCGTTAGTTATTATGGAGTCGACATAGCGGACACTATGGTGTCGGTAGTAAAAGAAAGTCTCACGGGATACCCCGGCTTTAGAGAAGTTAAAACCAACGATATCTCGAAGGGTATAGAATATGAGGCAGATAAATTTGATTTTATAAGCTGCATAAGAGTGCTTAAGTATAATAGCAATTGGAAATGGATACTGGGGGATATATACAGAGTGTTAAGCAAAGACGGTACGTTAGTATTTACCCTTCCTAACAGGTGCTCACTAAACTATTTTTCTAGAGGGAAACTACCAATGCACGGTACCACTATTAAGGGTATAAGATCAGTTTTGAAAGACCTGGGTTTTAGAGACGTACATATAGAAAGGGGCTTCAAAATGCCAGATATTATGTATTACGTGACTAGTAACGAGAAGCTTCTTAGACTCTATGTGGTGCTCGAAGAGGTACTTTACCGGTTGCTAGGCCCCGCATTCTCTCGTGGTCTGTATATTACATGTAGAAAGTAGCAGCGGGGATATGATAGGTCATTATCAAAAAATGTTATTGTTATTTTGCCGCAGAAACAAAAGTTTAATAATCAGGTATACGATATTTTTAGTTGTTGCATTAGCGCCCCTACTCTGGTTTCAAAGTCAACTGAAGTACGATATTGTGGGTAGGGGGGACTTTGTAACATTCTTCGACGTCAAGCGATCATTTTTCTCTCAATTTTCTGTATACGATATAAATACTTATAATGGGTGGTACTCATCTTTCTCGGTAGCATCCTTATTTCCTAAAGGTCTACTTTTTCTTGCATTTAGTGCAGTAGGACTTAATGGTCCTTTGAGTGCGGCCATTTATATTTCAATCCTTGTATTTGTTTCACAGATTAGCTTGTTCTCACTGTTAAGATACCTAGGATTCAAACTTAACAAAAGAAGTTCCGGCGATAGTTTTATATTAGTAGGAAGCTGCGTACTTTATGCCACATCCCCATTTTTTTTGTCGCTAATTTCTCCTGGTCACGTTGACGCCTTGATAAATTACTCTTTGTTACCAGCAATTATTATGTTAGTCGATAAGGTTTTAGAAGACAGAAAGGTTGTGTATAAAGATGTTTTTGCGTTGTTTTGCATTTTTACGCTAACATCACCATCTTTTTCTAATGTGGGAGTTTTCTACGTTAACCTAATAACAATTTTTCTATATGGGATAATATTCTCAGCAATTTTTAGAAAAGATATACGACAGTTTGTGAGTAAAATGTTTTTAGTTTTTTTGCTACTTTTTTTATCCAACAGTTGGTGGATATTATCGTTTTTGCCAATACTACCCATTTATGCCAACTTGAACGATTTGACTAGCCTTACTTCCGGGTTAGAGGTGGCGTCGAAAAATGCGTCTATCTTGAGTATTTTGTCAGGACAAATCAATTCTGTGGGGGAGTCACGAAACTATGTTTCATTTGCGTATCTAACAATTTTTCCAATCTTAATAATTTTTTCATTAATTGGCTTAATTGCAAAACGAGGTAAATATTTAATTTTATTTTTATCCCTTTTAATAATTTCCATATACATTTCTAAAGGTACCAATTACCCACTTCCGGCAATGTTTAACTGGTTTTATGATAACGTTTTTGGGTTTAAAGTTTTTAGAAGACCTATTTCTAAGTATTATGGTGTTTTTGTTTTTAGCACCGTGACTCTGAGTTACTTGGGCGCACTAATTATGTCAAGTAAAAGCAGACTATTTAGCTTGGCCACGAACATGATTTACCTTTTTGCGTTAGTACTTTCAGCTTACTCTTTTGTTATGTACAGACCGTTATGGGAAGGTTTAAACATACCAAAATACTATTTTGAGTCTAAAGCTTATTTAGATGGGGATACCGTAGGCAATATTTTTATGATCCCTGCTCCCAATAATGGGAGTAAATACAAGTTTAATGCAGCACTGAACAATTATTTGGGAACTGACTTTTTACCTAATGTTTGGGGATACTCCATATTGTCGCCGTTAAGAAAAGGTATTGGACCGAATCTTCCTTACCGTGGTATTGGAGAAAATTTGTATAAGGACATCATAACCTCTGGAACGTCTATTTGCAGTGACGCGCGGGATTTGGGCGTTACCCACATAGCTGTAAGGGAAGATGTAGAATCTGATATCCCTACTTCGTTATACAAGGATTTACTGAGTAGAAATTACGATATCTCGGAGGCTCATACTTTTGAGACTGAGAACGGGGCTATATCTTTATACAGCTTACGTGAAGAATGTACCAAGCCGTTACTATATTTAAATTTTGGTGTAATTGAATTTCATAAAATCGGACCATTGAAATACAAAATACAAATAAAAAATCTGAATTATGAGTCCGAACTTGTTTTTTTGAAAAATTACGACAAGGATTGGCTCTTATTTCCTGATAAAAAGTCTTACGACAGTGGCACAATTTCTACAAACGATTTTTTTGATGCCCGCGATTTAACGTATGCGTTCACTAAACCTACTCTCAACGATACTCACTTCGTGGCGAATGAGTATGCTAACGGGTGGATAATTGACCCTCTACAATTAAAAGATACGTGCCAGGATTGTATTAGTACCAATGAAAGTGGGGGAACCGATATTAACCTTATACTTTACTATAGATCTCAGTCATATCTTTACGTGGGTTTAGTAGTCTGGGCGGGCGTTTTCATAGCTTTAATTTCATATTCTATTAGAGAAAAGCTTGTTCAAGGAAAATTATTAAAAAAAGGATAAAACGCAAAAATACCAAATGTATAAAGTTTGTCAGTTCATTATCTTTCAGTATAACGACAGTGCCCACACTCTGGCATACCATTTTAAGTATTTCTCAAATTTAATTAGACCCGCTGACGACATATACCTTTCCGATAAAAATGCGGATTTTGTAATTCAAACTATATTCAGTCTCTTGCACAGATACATGCATCCGGTTTGCATAAATAATATGTTGGTAATTGTTGCATTCTTCTTAGCTTTTGCGGCTTGTTACTTGTTGTTCAGAAAACTTAATATTCACCGAAGCCTACAAGTAATATTTTCTTTGCTGTACTCCGCATCAATATATTTTATATACAGGGTAGAGTCCGTTACGCCAGCTTTATACATGACATTTATTATTCCTGCTACATTTTTTCTCTACATGCGCGCCACAAAACCCCTTGTGATCGGGTTGTTCGTAGCCACCTCTTTCATGATAAGCAATTACTACGGTTTCTTTGCATTAATAGTGTCGCTTCTATTAAATGCCTTCAATATTATGTTGGCTGGGGTTGAATACAAACGCGCAGTAAGATCATTTATCATCAATTCCATCTGCTTGGTTCTCCCAATCTTGACTTTGCTTTTAGCGGTCTATGGGAAACAGTTCCTTGTAAATACTCCATTGTTTGGAAACTACGAAGATGTACAGAATGCTGAGATTGTTGTAAAAAAGCAAGTTGTGTTCAGGCCTGTAGAAGACTGGTATAACCTGTCTTTTAGACCGTGGTATTTCTTTATTCCCCCTAAGGAGTCCCTATTTTTTGGAAAGTTGTCTGAAGACGTACATAAGAAAATCGAAATCACGAAATATTATCTTGCAGACGACTATACAGAGCAAGAGATGGCTGGAAGTTACTTAGGTTGGCATTTTATTTTCGGAGCCGCACTAGTTGTGTGGCTTTTACTGATGAGAAAATTTAAACACAAGGAATTTGGATTATTCAATTCTGTTTATGCTAACAGGGTTACAATCTATCGCAGTCTTTTTTTAATCCTTTGCATACTTTTAATATCCGGACCTCCATCGTTTACGGTAAACGGTGTAGAAATTTACACGCCTACGTATATCTTATATTACTTAGTACCGGTGTTCAGGACACTGGTTAGGTGGTCGGTATTAATATACCTTTGTATTCTGGTAGTCAACTCATTCTTAGTCCAGGACTTATATAGTTTGGCGGGAAAAACATGGCAAAAGACTCTCTTCATTGTCTTGTTTATAGCTATAAACTTTGTTATTTTCACGGTAAAAATTCCAGTTATAAATATAAATAAACCGCCCAGCGAAATTGCGTTTGTGAAGGAAAAATTTCCCACCAGTGTTTCTTATGCGGTGTATCCTAAAGGTGACTTCTACTCGATATTTTGGATATTATCCCACGAGGATATATTGATGAATCCAGTGGACTTAGTAAATTTTGAGACAGGTTTCGAAACCAATGTCTTTTCACGTGGTCTGATTTCAGACGAAGGGCTAAAGGAGTTTTTAAATAACAGACCAAAGTATCTTATTTATTATTCTAATAAAATTTCCGACGATTCTTTAGAAAGTATTAAGGAGATAAACCCGGGGATCAGTTCGAGGGAGGATATATACAGATTCTTTATCGCTCATTTAGGTGTCCCTTTGTATTCTCAGGGCGGTGTAATAATATTTGGAACGGAAGTTGAATGACCAGAGGCGTCTTCAACTTGTGATAACATACCTATGATGTCGTTTAACGCGCTTATTTACATACTTTATTTAGTCTTCTTTATCTTACTGTTTCTTCCGATAGATACTTTCTTTGTGCGTGTCGTTGGCGCGAAAAAGTTTAGTACCACATTACCGCCCCTTTTATTAATAGTAATTTTTTTACTTGTAATGATTAAATCCGGTATTATTGGTGTTATATATGCAGCACTGACGTTCGCAGGTTTGTGGGCTTTTTTTTATGGGTTCCTGTCTCAGCGAAAACACATTTATATTCTTGCCATAATTTTATTTGTTTCTTGCATTTTATTTCACGTTCTCGGAATTAATAAAATTGCTGAGTTTTTTGCCACGCTCGTGTACCTATGCTTAGCTCTAGGAGCGTTTAAAGATGTGTTTTACGATAGGATTGTAGATGAATAAAAGTATTACGAAATTTACACTATTTTTTGCTCTTTTGGGAATTGCATTTTTGAGTTCCGGTACAATGGCAAGCAACTCCGTAGACTACTACAAAGAGCTGTTCAGGTCTTGGAATCTTACCATCGATACAATTGAGACTCAGGAAGATACTGCCGGGATTAATTATGTTGTAGAGCCCCAGAGAATGTTAATACTATTGGTGCTGACAGCTATCTTCTTCTGCTATCTTCGCAAAAACTTTCTCCGGGGTTCTCATATCGCAATATCATATTAATATGTGACACTGACGATTTGTTAAACTCCGCGCTACCTGCGCCATGCACTTATACCACGTTGAGAGACATAAATTTTTCTTTGTTAAAGCCCGATGAATCTATTACATCCAATATATTGGGTGAGGTAATTAGGCCGGTTGTTGTCGGAGGAGTTACTTATTATGTTGTTCCGGAGATTCTTCTTGTCACTCCAGAGTACCGCTTAAAACTTGGTAATTATTTTAAAGCATTGGCTGATGCGGATAAAGTAACTCTGGAGCGTGGCGGCGCTTTATCAAAAACGCCAGTATTTGATACTGTAGACAAACTTAGAAATTCTTCAATACTAGAGGGTTCTATTTATGCGTTTGCATTATTAACTGTTGTGCTTCTAGCTGGGAGGTTGTTAGTTCTTTTAGGTTCAAGATCGAGAAGCAATTTTACAAAAGAACTCTTCGTAGTGGTGTACCGCCGCCCCCTTAATTTTATTAGAAAAAACTTTGACGTTATTATTTTTATATTTTTTATTATCTCGACACTTTATATACCTATTATCTACGCATTGGGCGTAAGGGGGGCATTAATGGGTGACTCTGGGTATGCAGCTAGCTATATATTAAACACACTAAACCCGACAAATTTTCCTCAAGTTGTAATGTCGAAGAATATCTTTAAGCTAGGTTTTCTGGGTTACAACTATATTTTAGGGATATTTGCAGTTTTAGTAACTCTTCCGAGTTTTATTTCAATTATCGGAAATTCCGTTAATAAATTTAGGGCATTTAGTCTAAAAAATGATTTTATCAAGTGGGCAGTGGTTGCAGTAATGTGGGTTACCACCGCCCTGCTAGCCTTCGTGGAGGTTGAAAACATGATCAGTTTTTTGATAGGGAGCTTGTCTTTCTTAATGCTTTCTCTGGTATATATGAGAAATAGAAAAATAGTTCTTGTCACGTTGTTCAACAAAAAAGAAGGAAGCATAATAATTGCGTCTATGGTTTTAACCCTTACCCTTAACATTACTTACCCGATTTATTTAAACGGTACGCCGATAAAATATTCTCATGAACCTTTGATAGGGCTAAATAAGGAGATAGTACTATTTCCATATAGCAAGAAATGGGGGAAAAACGTTCTATTTCGCCCTCATTTTTACAATGGTATTTCTAAAGTATTTGCCGACGGTTACTTGACGTATAATCAGGGGGCTCAGAAGATTATCAATCGTCCATTAAGTGCGTTCGAAGATAGTGGAAATTTCGCTATTATTTCTGGCAAAATCGAGCCTACGATTGAAATTTTGTTAAGAAATCCAGGAATACTACCCCTCATCCAGAGTAACTCGTTCTCTACAATATTCAGTTTTGCAGACTTTGCAGGCCAGCAGGCGCCGAGAATAGAGTTGGCAATAATCTGTACCGCGAACCCAGAACCCGCAACAATAAATTTGGAAATCTACAGTTTGGGACGTGACGAGGCTGAACAAAATGCAATAATTACGGAATCGATCGAGATTCTTAAATTCCCCGGCTGTTCAAGTAGTGACGGTACAAAAATATTCGAAGTACCTTTAGGTATGCCTCCGCTGCATGAAAATTTTGTTATTGCGAGGGTTGTGGGTACAGAACCTAGTATTTTTTTAGAGGTAAAGTTGGTGACCGGAGACACCGAAATCCCCCTAACATTCCTCAACAAAGACATACTAAACGAAAATAAATACTCAATCCTGTATCAAACACCCGGAACTGCAAAATTTATCACCTCATACTCAGCCGATGTAGAAAAAGAATTTCCCATCGACGTAAAAACAACCGAAGAAGGTTTTGATCTAAGCGCCCCTATCAACGAGCTCATGAAAATGGGCGTTCTTAACAATCCCTTCATAATCTGGACCGATCAGGGAATAGAAGTGATACAGAGGTAACTCTAGTTTTTCGTAATAACGTAAATCAGCGGGTTATAAAATCCCAGTTTGGCTAAAAAACTCAGCAACCCGAGCGTTTGCAAAACGGAGGCAACTCTAATAAATAAACCCCCGTGTTGCTCTTTATTAGTAAGATTCGGAACATACTCTCTTATTCCGATATTGTCGGTTTTAATATCCACTCCGTGTAATTCTCCAATATTTTTTAAAAACTTATCCGGAGTAACCATATTTATCCCGTCAATAAACTCCGGGTTTCTTCCCAATACTCTCAGAATAAATTTAGTGAATACTTTGCTGAACAAGGGAAGAAACAAGCCGTAATGGAATTCATACATCAGTTGATAATTGCATGTGAAGATTACAAACTTTCCGCCTTTTTTTAACACTCTAACTCCCTGTTCCAAATATGTTCTAGTATCCATCACATGTTCATACACAAAAAACGAAGATACTAAGTCGAAAGTATTATCTTCGTAAGGCAGCATCCCGTGGGTTTCAAATGAAATAGAGTCCGGGTCCACACCGTTACCAGCACAAAGCGTTCTTCCGATATCGTAAAGTCTTTCATCTACTTCGAATCCCCGGAACTTGTAGCCATCAATATTCCCGGTAACAACCAGATTTGCCGTTCCCGATCCGTAGTCAAGCACAGCGTGCTCCTTCTTTAAACCCACGTTGTCCCTCAACCATTTTATCTGCGTAACCGAGTTATTTTCGGAAAGCGCTGATTTTACAAAACTTTCAAACTGCTTTTCTCCGGCTGCCACATTTTTGTATGCGTCCTTTAAATAATTTTCGATTTTGGCTTCCACGCCATCGCTGAAATTTATCATCGTGTTTAAAATATATCACGGGTGTTTAAAAATCACCCATTGCGCCCTAATGTATAATTTCCTCAGTGGAACCGGAGCAAAAAGAAACGCTTAAAAAGAAGAAAAAAAACGTACTTATAATCTGTCCGTTTTTTAGACCTAATATCGGAGGAGTTGAAACCCATCTTGACCGTTTAATAGAATACCTGGGGAAGAATGATTATTACTCCATTGTGGGATCT
>Ga0209319_1002395_pt1 | contig 11947 bp, 9 predicted proteins | sample RifGroE2_FD_184000 | JGI IMG/M metagenome (GOLD analysis project Ga0209319, IMG submission 184000) | Groundwater microbial communities from Rifle, Colorado - Groundwater E2 (SPAdes) (version 2) | ecosystem: Environmental > Aquatic > Deep subsurface > Groundwater | place: Rifle, Colorado, United...
AAATATCAATTGAACATGAATATATTTTATGTTATGCAAAATCATTAATACATCAAAATAAATGGTCAATTGAATCAGAAAAAGCTTATAAGATAAATAAAAAATATATAGAATTAAAAAAAAGATATAAAGACGATTTAAATAAAATACAAGATGAATTCAGAGCATTTTAAGCTCATCTACAAAAATGTCATATTCAAAGCAAATGAATACAAGTCTCAAAATATCGAAAATATAAGAGAATTTGCTACAAGTGATCATATACGTATTATGGTCATGACAGTACAATCCTTCAACAAGGATAGCAATGTCATCAATAAAGACCACGAAAGAACCAATGGATATAAGCCACTAGAATTTATAAAGTTAGCACCCAAAAAGCTAATGAGGCCATCATGTCCTTGAATCCACTGTGTACGCTTAGATATTCGGCAACTCATAAGGACAAGCATAATCTAATGTATAGACTTGATGCCATAGATGCCTACGAAAGAAAGCTGGTCAAACAAATAGAGGTGGCTAGTATTATGACTAAAGATAATAATAATGATGCATATTTAAAGCTGGTAAGTGTAGATAATAAAAAAACACCTATAACAGCAAAAATAGAGATAGATAAAAAAGAAAACGGTAAAATAAAAAGAGGCGTAGTTACAGTAAAAAATGGAGATGACTTATTTGAAAAATCAGGAGGTAGAGAACAATACAGTGGCTACATAGTCAGTGAAATTTATGCAGCCGCTGGAGCTGAATATGTGGATTTTACCTCTAAAGACTACATACAGCTAGGGGAGGTTCGTGGTGAAGTTAGTGATGATGTGATTAAACGAATGCAGATAAAAAAGACTATCGAGGAGCATTTGGATAAGGAGGCTAGACTTACAGAGAAAGGTATCAAGGTACTGTCGCTTTTCTTTATAGATAAGGTGTCTAATTATAGATACTATGATGAAGATGGCAATCCTCAAAAAGGCAAATATGCAATTTGGTTTGAGGAAGAGTACAAAAAAATCATTGCAAAACCAAAATACAATAATCTATTTAAGGATGTAGACATTGATACAGAAGCCGAATTTGTGCATAATGGTTACTTTGCCCAAGATAAAAAGGGAAAGCTAAAGGATACAACTGGTAATACTATAGCCGACGAAGATGTGTACAGTCTGATTATGAAGGATAAAGAAAGATTGCTAAGCTTTGAGTCTAAGCTGAAATTTATATTTTCTCACAGTGCATTAAAAGAAGGCTGGGACAACCCTAATGTATTTCAAATATGTACCTTAAATGAGACTAAGTCTGAGATGAAAAAAAGACAAGAAATAGGTCGAGGACTCAGAATAGCTGTAGACCAAGATGGAAAAAGAAGATATGGATTTGAGATAAATACTCTAACTGTAATGGCGAATGAATCGTATGAGGATTTTACAAAAGCTTTGCAAAAAGAAATCGAAGAAGATGAGGGAATCAAATTTGGAATTATAGAAACGCATACCTTTGCTAATATAAAGATAAAAACAGATGCTGGAGGCGAAGAATACCTAAAACAAGAAAGAACAGAGGGAATATGGGAATATTTAAGAGAACAAACATATATTGAAGACAACGGAAAAGTTACAGATAAGCTTAAATCTGATTTGAAGGATGGAAGATTAAAGCTACCAGAGGAGTACAAAGAAATAGAATTACAAATAATCGGAATTATCAAAAAAATAGCAGGAAGCTTAAATATTAAAAATGCTGATCAAAAGCAGAAAGTGAAGATAAATAAAAGGAGATTTTTAAGTCCTGAGTTTAAAGAGCTGTGGGATAGGATCAAATACAAAACAACATTTTCTATACAATTTGACACAGAAAGGCTAGTAAAAGAATGTTCAGAAGAAATAATGAAAACACTTAGAATAGACAAAGGCAAAATGATTTATACAAAGGCTAATATTGAGATTAATAAAGGTGAAGTTTTAGCTGATGAAATCGACAGAAATATCTTCGTTATGGAGAATATGAAAGATTAGGCGATGATGAATTTTATGCCCAAGAGCTGTTTGAAAACGAAGAGCTAAGCGGATATTTATCAAAAAATATGATTGAGAGTGAAAAATCGGTTTATGATTATGTAGTTTATGATTCAAACATAGAAGAAGAATTTGCAAAAAAGCTAGAAAAAAATCAAAGTGTCAAGGTATACGCAAAGCTCCCAGACTGGTTTAAAATAGAAACCCCTATAGGCGACTATAACCCAGACTGGGCAGTGCTAATAGAGAAAGATGGAGAAGAAAAGCTCTACTTTGTAGTAGAGACAAAAGGCAATACACTATCAGAAGAGCTAAGACTAAGAGAAATAGTGAAGATGCAATGCGGAGAGAAGCATTTTGAGACACTAAATAACGAAGTGAAATTTGAAAAGCATGATAACTTTGAGAAATTTATAGAAGGTGTGATGAAATATAGGGAAATGTATAGTAATGCTAGAGATTAAAGACTTTTGAGTGATTCTAAAGTCTTTTTTATTGTGGAAGCATCAATAAAATACAAAATATGTAAAAAATGTTGACAAATGTAAAAAAAAGTGTATAATTTTGATAAATTTAAATATTTGGAGGATGATAACATGTTTGAAGAATTAACTAATTTACCGTATATAGACGTTATTGAAGAAATAGAACGACGAGGATTAACTAAGCTACCCTTAATTGGCAGAGATAAGGAAATGTTGAAATTGATACAAATGATTTCAAGTAAGGAAATTAGAAATGTTGTTATAACTGGCATGGCAGGATGTGGCAAAAGTTCGTTTGCTGATGCAATTGCAATGATAATCTCGGATAAAGAAACTAGCAAGCAATTACCCAAAGTATTACAAGAAAAGGATAGGATTAGTAAAAATATACTTAAAATATCTGGGGCTGATTTTAAAGCAGGCTCTATACTTAATGGACAAATGGAGGGGAAAGTAAAGAAGATTATTGAAGTGGCAATAAGAAATAACGCTATAATATTTATTGATGAGATTCATTCTTTACCTAAAGAAGTGCTTAATGTATTTAAACCTTATCTTGATGGGAGTCAAGATGTTTGTATTATTGGTACATCAACCGCTGGAGAATATAATAAATTTATTCATCAGGACCATGCATTTAAAAGAAGATTTCAAGAACTTAAGCTTCCGGAATTAGATAAGGAGGACACTAAAGCAATAATTATAGAAGAGGCGCTTAAAGATGAAGTATATATACCGACAGAGGTAGCGGATTATTTAGTAAATGCAGCAGGAAAGCATATAAAAGATTCAACATCTCCAGCAAGAGAATTAAAAGTATTTCATAATGCTGTAGCAATGCAGGTAGGGGTTGACTTGAGTGGAATTAAGAATAAATATGAGCAATCAAGTAGAAACTCTGAAAGTAGTGGACCTACAAAAAACAATAAAAAAACTCGTGTTGAAATAAATGATGAAAAGTACGATTACAATAAAAATAAATTTTTAGACTGTATCAATGAGTATGATGGTGTAAAGCAAGATATAAATGAAAATATTTTAAAAGAATTTAGAAAACCCATTGTAAAAAATAGACTTGCAAATTATGAAGTGGATGGGTTTTACCTCGAAAATATGGATAAACATATAAAAAATGAAAAACCTGAAGAAGAGTTACCTGTTATAGAGGATATATTGAAATTTTTTGTGTCAAGATATCAAAATAGTAAAGATGAGAAGTATCTCCAAAAGTTAAAAGAAGTAGGTATAACAATAAAGGAAGGGCTTGGTTTTAATAAAAGAAATTTAGAAACACTGATTGTCTATTATGCTATTAAAAAAGAAAAGATGGAGAAGATGTTACCTAAACAGATTAATATGAGTTCAAATGAAGAAAGTGATAATTTGGTTGAATCCAAAAATGCTGAGTTAGCATCTAATGTTGGCATAAGCATATCAAAAGAAGACATTATAACTGTTATTTCTAATATAACAAATCTACCTAGAGTTTTTTTAGATAAAGATCCTAAAAAAACAAGAGAATTTAAAAACCAAGTTATGAGAAAAATAAATGAAAGAGTAATAGGGCAAGAACATGTAACAGATATTGTAGTAAAAAAAATTGTTAGTTATATGATGGGTATGAAAGACGATAATAAACCTATACTTACTGGGCTTTTTGCTGGTCCAACAGGCGTTGGTAAAACAGAAATGGCAAAAGCAATAGCAGAAAATATTTTTGGTAGTGAGAAATCTATGATAAGAATTGATATGTCTGAATATACAGAGGAACATTCTGTTTCAAAAATTATTGGAGCACCTCCTGGATATGTTGGGCACGGTGAAACTGAAACATTGGCAGATAAAATAAGACAAACTCCTAATGCGGTAGTATTATTTGATGAAATGGAAAAGGCACATCCTAATGTGCTGAAAATATTATTACAGCTTTTGGATGAAGGCAGACTCACAGACTCTAAAGGAGATACTGTAGACTTCACTAGTTCAATAGTATTACTAACTACTAACCTTATGTTTGAACAAGAACAAGGAAAAGCAAAAAAGCGCATGGGATTCACGATGGATAATACTGAAGATAAGTCAAAGCAAGCAAGCAATCATGAATTACTTGCTAAAATAATTTCACCAGAGTATGCAAATAGGATAGATATAATAGAAAAATTTAACAGTATGGATCTTGAGATGGCTTTAAATATATTAGAGAAGTATATTAAATTAGAACAGAAAAAATTTGCAGAAAGTGGTATCAATGTTACAGTATCTGATATAGCTAAAGCTGAAATAATAGCAGGTAGTAATATAGAAGCTTTTGGTGGACGTGAATTACATAGAAGCTTGTCTAGTTGTACTCAAAATATGCTGGAAATGTATATAGATGGAGATATAGAAGGAGAAAACATACATATAGATTGTGAGCCTAAAAGTGGGAAATATGTTTACAGCAAACCCGTAGTAGTGCAAGAAGAGATGCCTGAATAATAAAAAAATTGACTAAACTCTAGTATAGAGGAAGTCAATTTTTTTATAAGTTTACATGAAAATTCCAACATAAGTATATACAAAGCACCTCTTGTTTGATATAATAAATTCAAATAAGAGTAGGAGGGAATAAACACATGAATGTAAACAGTACACTAACAGTCTATCACGCATCAATAAATATAGTTAAAGACCCTAAATGGAATTATGTACTACATACTAAAGAAGAGTATAAAACATCTGACTTTGGAGTAGGGTTTTACACAAGCACCGATACAGAACAGCCTATAAAATTACTATGCTCGAATGAAAGGGGGATAAGGGTGTGAGTGACTATGGGGTTGATAAAGAATTGAGTGAATTCGAAACAGCAGTTTGTCGCAATCAAGCACTATTATTTCAAGAATGTCAGTGGGATTTTGATGTAGACTCAAAGGATTTTATAGCTAAATTTATGAATGGCAACATAGCAGCAAGTATGGATAAACAGCTCTCACCGTTCCATAATACGGGCATAAAGCAAATAGGAGAGGCAATGCTAGATGAATATGAAATCGATAGGTTTAATGGAAATGAGCATAACCAAGAGGTTCTGTATTGGATGGGGTATATATATAGATATTGGAATATGTGGCTAGGTGAGAGTAGTAAAGAAATATATGAGATAGCAGATTACGATTATATGTCTACAGTGTACAACTATTTTCACACACTATCACCAGAGACTGCTATAATGAGAATAAAGAATAAAAAATGATAAGCATACGAAAGGGGAATGAATAATGGCTTTATACGTAGTTAGACATGGTGAAACAGATTGGAATGTTCAACATAGGAAAAGCTTTATATAATTTATATAAATTGTTGGAGGGGTAGGTTTAAAAGGGGGCGGATGCATGAAGGATACTACAGGCTTTAAAATAAGATTTGATATTATATTGGATGGGGCGTCTAATAAAATAGTTGTCGAAGATTTGAATAATATAAAATATATTATAAAATTTCCTAAAGAAAAAGCGGGGATACGAATAAATGATCATGTGACGGAATTTGTAGCATGCAAGATAGCCAAGAAACTAGATTTTGTTGTACAAGAAGTGGATTTGGGTATTTATGACCAAAGAGAATGTGTTGTAATTAAAATGTTTGATATAATACCAGAAACATTTGCAGGATTTGGTTCAACGACACTTGAGGGAGATTGCTTTGAGTACAATTTAGATAGCCTATTGAGTTTAAAAATAAACAAAAGCTTTGGTGTGTCAAAAGCTGGATATAAAGAGTGGGTATGGGATGTGTTTATGTTAGATATGTTGCTAGGAAATTTTGATAGGCATGAGAGAAATTGGGGATTTATAAAGGACGATATAGGCAGATACATGCCTTCACCTTTATATGATTTTGGGTCTTCATTGTCACCTAGATTGATAGGTGAGGATACAGATACATATACAGATTTACATATACGAGCATTAATAGAAAAACAACAAAAATCCGGAATAATTGTACATGGAGAAAAAAGGTTATATATGGACATTATTAAAGAATACAAAAATAATAATGGACTTACTCAAAGTATATTAAAATTAATACGTAAATATGAAAATATAGATATAGACGATATATTAAATTACGTTAGTAATTATAATAAGGAATATGAAGAACATATGAGGTTTTTAAAAAGGATATTGAATCTAAAGATAGATATGATAAAGGAAGTGATAGCCGAATGAGTATGAAGCTGCTTAACAAAGGGTATATAGCCTATGAGGTAGAGGAAGACAAAACATATATTGTGATAGGCGAATTACGTGAGGAAATGGATGAGAACTTTAAAAGACTTTATATCATAGATGTAAAAGAAGAAAAGGTGATGCAGTTAGTAGATTCAGGCTATATACAGCATGATTTTAACATATTACCAGTAATGAATATAGAGCATGGGTACTATCAAAGACACGTAAGACTACCAGCATTTATAACAATGAGGGTGCCTGATAGGAGAAGAACGGATATTAATGAAATACTACAAAGGTTTGATTTAGAGTACTATGATGCCTTTGAGATATTGCTTAGGAACAAAGGCAGGAGCTTAGATAAATGGAGGGTATTAAGAGATTTGGAGGGGTATAGGTTAGTATAGAAGCATAAAAGAGAGGGATAAGTTATGGCTAGGATAAAGAATGTTTTTAATTTTTTGAAGGAATATAATGAGCTTACAAACCCAGTTATCACAGAAATAAATAAGCAGGAATGGAGTATGGATATAATAAATTTACCCCAAATAAAAGAAGTATGGTCTATTTATAATGCCCCAAAAGTAGACGAAATCATTATTTTAGAGGTATCAAGACCTATTATGCAGGCTTGTCCAGAGCCTAGCATGATAATTGCCGAATGGATATATGGAAGATGGAATGATGTTGGGGTTAAGCAGGTAAGCTATAAAAATAAAATTGTGAAAGAAATAAAGCTAGAGGATGGTACAGTATCGCAAGAAGAAGAGAGGTTTCAGGATTCTGCAGAAAGAGTAGAAGCCTTTCTGCAATGGAGAGAAAAGAGAAATAATTGGTTAACTGTAGAGACACCTAAAAAGGAAGGATTAGACCTGTATAATAAGCTTTTTGCTCTTTATTCTGATATGAAGAAGGAATCAGAGAGCTTTGAGCTTATTTTGGGAGATGGGCATATCAGATGGAATGCAAATGAAAGGCTGCTTGATCACCCTGTGCTACTACAGAAGGTTGAGCTAGTATTTGATCCTGAAAAGCCTTCGTTTACTGTAAAGTGTGAAGAGCTAAAAACAGAGCTATACACACCGATGCTAAGGGTTATTCCTTCCATAAATCAGATAATGCTTGCTGATATGATTAAAGAGGTGGAAGAAAATCAATATCATATTGCAGATATAAATAATACAAGCGGATTTTTCCAAAGGCTAGCAAGTATACTAGACGAAAAAGGAAAATGGGTTGAAAAGGAAGAGGAGATAAGTAATAATCCTACAATTATGAATCGACCTATTATCTTTTTGAGAAAAAGAACATTGGGCTTTTCTAATCTTATTAATGAAATCATTGCAGATATTGAGAATACAAATGGTGATACAGTACCACCCTTTTTCAAACCAATAGTAGGAGAATATCCAGACGATAACCATACAGAGGTGAGCGAAGAAAATTGGAACTATAGCGGTATTGATGAGGAAGTCCTTTTGACATTGCCCGCTAATAATGAACAACTGAAAATTATAAAATATTTGAATAGATACAATGCAGTTCTAGTTCAAGGACCACCGGGAACAGGAAAGACACATACCATTTCAAATTTAATAGGACATCTATTAAGCGAAGGTAATAGTGTACTTGTAACAAGTCATACAGAGAAGGCACTAACCGTATTAAAGGATAAAGTATATAAGGATCTACAAAGCTTATGTATTAGCTTATTAAGCTCAAGCTCTCAAAAGAAAGAAATGGACGCAACCCTCTTTGAAATTGCTGAAAAGGGGACAGCACTAGATTTGAATATGTCACTTAAAAGGATCGAGAGGTTAAAGGAAGAAAGAAAACAGTATGTAGAGGATTATAAAGCCAAGCAAAAAGAGCTACTTCAAATAAGAAGCCTGGAATATAAGGACATAGTATATGATAATAAAACACTAACACCAATAGAAGCCGCAAAATACATTAAGCAGGGTGTTGGAAGGCTTGATTACATACCAGGAGGCACTAAGGATGACACCTTAGGACTTCCAATTGACTTAAATGAGCTAAATAAATTATACCAATCAAACGATAAGATAACAGTTGAAGAGGAAGCGATGTTAAGTAAAGAATTGCCAGCAGTTGATGAGATATGGAGCACAAAAGAATTCAGCTCTAAAAAAGATAGCTATTTAGATTTGAAAAACAAATTAGAGAATTGGAACCCAAATGTAGCATTTAGTGAAAACTCAAAAAATATAGGAAAGGAAGCCTTGGTAGAACTAATGGATGAAGCAGTTAACATGCACGATAGCCTATCTAATATAGATGAGTTTCAAGCATTATTGATTGCACAAACTATAAAGGATAGCATATGCATAGAGTTTTGGAAATCTATATTTAAAGAGTACGACGAGCTCATGGATAAATATAAGGAATATAGGAGTCACAAATTTGAAAATGAATTCAAAATATCAGACGAAATTATTTGTGAGGAATATTTATGCATAATAAATGAAATTGTAGAGTCAAAAAAGGACGAACCATTAACCGGAATAACCCTACTATTCAAGCCAAAATGGAAAAAAATAAAAGAGAGTATATATGTAAATAACAATTTAATCGAAAAAAGAACAGATCTAGAAAAAGCAAGCCTGATAATTGAGTATGATTTAAGTAAGATAGCTTTACACTCTAAAGCTAGTAAGCTAATAAAAGGGGTTACATCAGATGTAAGTATTAGTATAGAACGCTTCGAAATAGAAGTTGAACAGCTAAGAAAGAAAGTATTATTGTCACTAAACTGGTTTGAACAAAGCTGGTTGAGGTTAAAAGAAAAAGTGTTAGCAATTGCAGAAAACAAAGAAAAATTAGATATTACGTTAATGCTTAATAATGATAATCTTATTGGTGAAATGATAAAAAAATTAGAAGAGGTTATAATCAAAGATATAAGCCAACAAATTAATAAGATATCTTTGCACGAAGCAAAGGAGGAATTAAGCAGCTACCTGTCAAAACTAAAAGCATATCTATTATGTGGAAATCCTTTTGAAGGATTAATTTGTGCTATAGAAAACAAAGATGATAATTTATATGAAGCTAATTATAATAGATTAATAGATATATACGGAAAAAGTGATATTTATAAGGTAAGACAAGAAGGTCTAAAAAGGCTAGGAGAATATGCACCAATGTGGGCAAATGCAATAATCGAAAGGCAAGGAATACATGGGGAACCGAAAGTGCCCGATGACATTGAGGCTGCTTGGAAATGGCTACAGCTAGATAGTCAAATAAAACGTATAGATTGCTATGATCCTAATAAAATACAGCATGAGATAGAAAAAATAAATGATTCATTGATAAAAAATGCACAAAGATTAGCATATGAAAAAGCATGGTATAGTAAAATTAGAAATAAGACAATACAGCAAACGCAAGCGATAGAGGGATGGCGTACAACTATCAAACAGATAGGAAAAGGGAAAGGGAAGACCGCCCCGATGCTATTTAAAAAAGCAAGGGAGCTTATGCCGTTATGTCAGTCTGCGATACCAGTATGGATTATGCCTCTTAATCGTGTTGCCGAGAATTTTGATCCCCAGAAAAATAAATTTGATGTGGTTATAATAGATGAAGCAAGTCAAGCAGGAATTCTCGCATTATCTGCCTTATATTTAGGCAAGAAGGTAATAATTGTAGGTGATGATGAACAGGTTAGCCCTAATACTGTGGGATTAAAGGTTGATGAGATAAATGCACTTATAAAACAACATTTAGTCGGTGTGCCTAATAATCATTTGTTCAATGATAAGACATCAATTTATGATATTGCAAAATCATCTGGATTTAAGCCGCTAATGCTAACTGAGCATTTTAGATGCCTACCTGAAATAATAGGATTTAGCAATCAGCTCTCTTATAACGGAAAAATAAAACCACTAAGGGATTCGTCAGGAATAAATATAACGCCAGCAGTAATTGAATATCGTGTACCCAACTCGATTGAAGAAAATAAAATTAATATAAATGAATCTAAACATATAGCATCTTTGATTATGGCTTGTATTCAAAATGAAGAATACGCTAAGAAAACAATAGGGGTTATATCCCTAAAAGGTACTGAGCAAGCACTTGAAATAGATAAAATATTGCAAAAAAGCATTGAGCCTGTAGAATATGAAAAAAGGAAAATCCAGTGTGGCACAGCCTCGCAGTTTCAAGGAGATGAAAGGGATATTATATTTCTAAGTATAGTAGCAGCTCCTAACGATAATGGTGGACCTGCGAGATTGATGGATGAAGAGGGTAGGAATGATTTATATAGAAAGACTTATAATGTCGCAGCAAGTAGGGCAAAGGAGCAGATGTGGGTAGTTCATTCTTTTAATCCAGAGATAGATTTAAAGCCTCACGACATAAGATTAAAGCTTATTAAATATGCCAAAGACCCTAATGTAAGCAAAAGTGAAGAAAATTTAAGGACAACCGAATCAGATTTTGAAAAGCAAGTTATGATTTTACTATTAAACAAAGGATATCAAGTTAAGAGTCAATGGAAGGTAGGAGCATATAAAATTGATATGGTTGTAGAGGATGATAATAGAAGGGTTGCAATAGAATGTGACGGAGAAAAGTGGCATACACAGGATGACCTGCCTAATGACTTGAAGAGACAAGCTATATTGGAAAGACTAGGCTGGAAATTTATAAGAATAAGAGGTAGTGCTTTCTATAGGAATCCTGATGAAGCTATGGAAAAGGTTTACCTAGAGTTAGAGAAGTATAGGATATATCCAAATTATTCAGGTATAAACGATGATAGCGAGCTTGAAGATAATAGGCTACTAGAAAGCATAAAACGAATGGCAACTCAGATCAGGGCTGAATGGGAAGAAGTGTCTTAATATTTAGAAAAAAAGCAAGGATATGCATAATATCGTTGCTTTTTTAGTATAAATTTATAATAAAGTAATTACAAATAACTACAATGGAGGTTTTGTTATGAAAGTATATGTATTAAATAAAGGTGATATAATAAGATATTTTTTAATATTTTTAATAACCATAAGTGCAGCTATCGGTTCAAAGGATTATATAGTGGAGGTCTCAAAGGTTGTAAAAAGAGAATTACCTATATACTGTGTAGAAAGGGATGATAAAAAGATTGCACTCACATTTGATAGTGCTTGGGAAAATAAAGATATACCTAGCATACTTGCTACACTTAAAAAACATAATGCTAAGGCGACTTTTTATATGA
>Ga0209319_1002398_pt1 | contig 11934 bp, 9 predicted proteins | sample RifGroE2_FD_184000 | JGI IMG/M metagenome (GOLD analysis project Ga0209319, IMG submission 184000) | Groundwater microbial communities from Rifle, Colorado - Groundwater E2 (SPAdes) (version 2) | ecosystem: Environmental > Aquatic > Deep subsurface > Groundwater | place: Rifle, Colorado, United...
AAAATCTGGTTGTTTTCCATCACAGTTTCAGACTCAAATTAATAGAGAACATACTGCACTTAATGATATTTTAATACTAACATTATGTTCAAATATTAACGACAAAAACATGTGCTTGTATTTGATGAATAACTACTCGGATATTTTAGAACCGGAATGGACAAGTGTGGTGTCAGTTTTACATCTCAATTGTTCATTGAGACCGAGGACACTATTCACGATTCGCAATGGATTATTTATCCTCTGCGCATCCATGAACATTGACGTTGTAGATTTATATTCAATACTTTATGATGTCGAAGATCCATATGTATTTTGCACTCTATGGAATGTCACGAAGTATATGCACGGAACGGATTTACATGCAAAAATTAACAACTTAGGAATACTTAATCGAATAATGCAAGATGATCACAAATCTGAGGTATTAATTCGTTATGCTAGATTATATAATATTGACTTTGGACAATAAACTGAAAATCAAACATTATATTTTTACTCAAATGACTTTCGATAGAAATTCTTGGTTCGACATTGCTTTTGGTTTCAAAGAATCAGAAGCAAACGTTAAAAATAACATTGAAATATTTCCTGAAACACATTCAATGCTGATCAAACCTAAATCAGTTATTCGAAAGTTCGGAGAATTTAAAATCAAATCCCTGAGTGATTATCCTGAACCAAGCTTGTTTCCGGGGTCTTTCAAAATAGTAATTGGAAATGGTCGTCGAACGAAACATATTGAAAAGATAGATTCTAAATTAATGCAATTCGACAACAAAAAATATAATGGTTCAACTTTTCAAGTGGCTTCTAATTTCAATTGTCTGGAATTCATGACTCCATTTCAAAAACGAAGTGAAGGTATCACAAATTACGCTTTTGATCCAACACAAGGTCCAAATTGTTGTTTAGCTTGTCCTTATTCGATATTGTGGAGGAATTATTTTATGGAACCTGTTAATTTATTGGATGAAACCGATATATGTGTAGATCCACCTGGCAGTGGATATCCATTAATTAATTCTTCACATCGTTGTGAATATAATTTCGATAAGTTAAAATTCAAAGTGGGAGTTCAATATGGTTGTGAAGTATTTAATGAAGATATATTCGTGAATCATGTATTTTGTGCTTCGTTATCTTTTGGTCAAGGAGTTCAGCCATCGGAATTAAATTATGCCCTCAACTTTGAATTATTGAAGGTTGAATATAGATTAACAATTCTAGCTGCTATGGAATCTAATTCGAACTATTTAATATTAACACTCTTGGGTGCTGGTGTATTCAAAGCTCCTATTAACGACATCATACGAGCTATTGAATATAACATGGATCTAATCTTGAACAGTGGTTTGAAAGTTAAACTAATAATATTTGATGGTAACCGGATATCAGATTCATTGATAAAACGATTATCGAAATATGGATCTGTTAAATATGTAAAGTGAAGATGATAAATTATTTTTATATTGTTCCTCAACATGAAAGCCTTAAGAAAGCTTGATGATGACTGTTTGTCGAGATTTATAATTAAACCATTCTGGATTAAACTCAAAAATAATACGCCACCACATAGATGTGATTTATATTTCGACCCGAATACAGGATCTTTGATTAATAGTGGTTCAGAAATAACATTCCATATTAATTATTTCGATGAAAATTATGTAGAATGTTTGATCATGAGTTGCGATTTTAATGTAGTTCATGGAAATCATTATGAGATGGCGAATTATGCGGATCTGATTAAACATTTGATGGAACATTCTCCGAACAAATATAAATCGATGTATTATGAAAATGCCGGATATGTAAACTTGAAAATGCATGTGTTAATTCATACAATATCATCATCATTCGATGATTGTCTTCAATTAACTAATTATGTCGGCAAAAAGAATTCCTCGGATATTGCATTAATTAATGTCACTGATCATGATGCTGAAAAACATGGTCATAGAAAGTTGATCTTGAAAAATAACGCGGATTTGTCATTTTGGATAATAGATTTCAAGAATAGACAATTCTTAATAAGAAAGCTCATGAGTCCGTTTGGAGTATATTCATTTGTAGCTGTCAGTAATCAATACACCGATTTTGAAACATTCATGGAATCCGAGAAGATATTATTTGGACAACCAGAACGAAAACAAAAACTGATCGACGGAATTAATGAATACATATCATGATGCCGAACATGATAAGTTATTTTTATTTATATGCTCAATATGTTTGCCATTAGTGAATTATACTCTAAGTGCCCAATTCAGTTATATGTCACTAAATATGAAGTTGAAGTTGTGTGTAATGATCCATCTTTTAGATTGAAAGATTTAGTTTTTGATTTTGAAACTTTCAATATAAATTGCATTGGATCTTGTTTATACATGCATGTAACAGCATACGGAGACAATAGGATTAATGTTTCAATTTATTCTCGTGATGAACCTTTCAAAATGACACCCTTTGAACGTATGGAACTGGATTACATTGAATTGATAGATATCATAGAATATGCTTCCAAAACAGTTGATGCTAAAATCACAAGCAAAGGAATATTATGGCATCTCAATCCAAATATTAATATTGCAAAGATTGAACAAGTCAACGATATCCCATATGAAAATGGCATACTTTGTCCTCCTACGGATCAATATTATGTTCAACTAAGTCTAATCTGTGAACTTAAAAGATTCCGCCCCGAATTTGCATTATCAAATTACGAACTTATGAATCATGGAGTGAAACTATTCCAGACAAGTGTTAATGAATATGTGTATGTGGACATCGCTAATTACATCATTCAAGTCGAGAATAAATCAGGAAAAATACATGCTCACATTTATTTCGCTAATCATGAAGGTATTCCATCCAGAAGTTTTGATTCAATTGAAGAATTTAAACGCAATGATACATTCATCCCAGAAGAATATCGAAATAGAATTGTCTTCGACGGAAGCATTAAGGTGGTGTGTGCTTTAGAATATGGACTTTCAAATTAATTTAATCTGTAATTTGATAATGCATATTTTTCATTATATCGAATTTACTTATTTTAAATTTTGTGTGTTCACCGTAAACAATATATTCAGTAATCAATTCGCCAATAGTTTTACTCGGATTAGTTTGAAAAAGTTCTCCTATGTAGTTAGCAAAAGGTATACACCATTTCTTCACCGTTTCAATACAATTTTGTATCGTAGTATCTAATTCAAATACACAATTTTTCGATATGTAATTATAATCATAACCACTCAGATAAGGTGGTAACGCGTTTATACTTTCAACTTTTGTAATTAGGAAACATAATACTTCTAGTTTATCCGATTCGTTTTCATTCTGAAACACAGATTCTTCGAAATTGAACGTATAAATATCACTGTGGTAATTAATGTAGCTCTGACTTTTGATGTATGTTATTTTGGATTTGTCAATTCCTTTGGCGTTGGCGAATTCATCTAAAGTATTATATTCTTCTGACGACAAAGTCGGCATCCGCTCTGCGTCTGTTTTATCATTCATATTCAGCATGTGGATTATTTCTCCATTTTGAACCAAACACAAATAATTTCTGAATGTTGATCTCGTTCGTTGTCCTGATTCGTTCACTTCTGATCGAGCAATTTTATGGCATGTTATTTCTTCGTTAATTGCGAAATGTTTTTTAATATAATATTCCATAATCTCGAAAGCTGATTCAACAATATACAACCAATTATTTTTAGCTATCGAAACATATCTGAAAATGTTATCATTCATAAATTTCGATCTATATGTTATAGATATGTTATCATTTACTGGTATATTGAGTATAAACTTATGCAGAACGTCGTAATACTTATTTACAATCGAAGATTTATTTATATCTAGTGATGTAAGAACATCCATGAAATTGACATATTCATGCTTATAATCTATATCTAGAATCACTTTCAATATCGCTTGATATATACAAGCCTTATTTATTAACATAAATGGATGCAACATTTTTTCTTTATCTACATATTTATCTATTGATTCAGCTATAAATCCCGTATTTCGGAGCTCCGTGTGATAATTAAGATAAAATTTATCATATGAAACGTCGCACACGAAAGTATAATTATGATTAATATCTTCAACAATTACATTCGGACATTGTGCGTAATTAGCTACCGGAGAACACGCGTATCTGTCATTCACCACGTATGGATTACGGACGTTTATTTTTGATTTCAAACCAAAACTTATTATCATGTCTGTTTGCGGATCAAAACTATTTCTCGTATTGAATGTTTCTTGCATTATATTATATAATTCCAATAACATACGCATCCCAGCGTTAGAATTTTTAGACTCGTTTCCGAAATATATATTTAAACAATTTATTCTGGTAAACGTTATATTTTCTTTGAAAACCCCTAAGAACCTACATTTGTTTTTTGTTACTTCCATTAAATTGTGTGTAATTGTGGTTTTTTCGCCGTAGTTTGTTGTTTCTCCACATAATCCAGAAATATATAATTGTCCTTGTTCCCCGAATCTGTAAAAGAGAGACAGAAATAATTTAGGTTTGTTAGCTAGAACAATTACGTCATTCTGAAAACATGTCTGAGAATGCATAGATAAAATATGATAATTAGGATCATTAAGTAATATTGAAATATATTTATTGATAAGGTTAATATCATCAGTATTTTTGTAATATTTGACATGTTCATCATAATATAATTTTTGAATTCTACCCAGAAACAGAATCGAATGAGAATAATAATTAATGTCGAAATCATAGGGTATAGATTTAACATCGGCTTTGATATATTGTATATATATCATTAAATAACATACATTAATTAAATTTTTAATGAAGATGTTCTTGGTTTCTTCATAGTCTTTAAAGTAGGCAGTTTTTTTGATTAAGAATTCTTCATGTTCAACAGTATATACTGTGAAAAAAGTTTTATACAGAGTAGTTTTTGCATGCACTAAATTATAATCGTGATATTTGTATAACTTCATGTAAAATGGTTCATCTTTATCATTAAATTTATACAACATAAGAGTGAATTGTCTATTTATATCTGCGTAATTTATGAGCTGTGTTTCAGGTTTTAGTTCAATTTCGTATAAGAATTTTAGGTATTCAATCTCAGAATGTGTTAACATTAATTGTATCTTATTCACAGACTCAATATATTCTTTGCATAGCTGAACTAATTCCTGGGATTTAACACTACTCGGGTTTTCACTTACATATAGTATTTTTTTGTATGTAATGTTTAAATTCTTAAATAATCTGATGGAATCACAAGCTGAAACGAAAGTTGGTATGATGTTTGTAACGGTTTCAAATCTGAATAATATCCTAAACAAATTCATTACATAAACACTTTTATCACTAACATCTGTCTTGGATTCTGGTGACGATTCCAATATACCATATATATTTGAATCGATAAATCTATTGTCATTGTCTAAATAATCACAGGTATATTTCTTTCTGGTATCATCGATCACAAGCACAGACTTAATGTTCGATCGTATTTTGTTCATCACATAATATAAACCAGCTATATCAAGTATGTATAAACCATAGAATTTAGGTTTTTGAGGCTGTTCTTCAATGCGTGGATATAGTTCTTTGAAGTTCCTGATAAATGTTTCCAAATCATTTTCACCTCCGCTTAATTTCAAACTGTTTTTGAAATATATGAACGTGAAAAGTAATAGCATAACTAGAACAATTATTATAACTATTAATTTAAGAATATTTTGCATTTATTGTCTTTAAAAAGTGTATTATCAGCATTAAGAATGAAAAGTTATTTTTATGTTCTACTTCAATTACAATGTTTATTGTTACTGACAGGAGAATTTCTGCTTCAATTAGAGTCACTTTTGCTGATTTAGAACTGTTCCTAACCGATGAAGACATAGATTTCGTATTTGGAGATTTAATGTTTGACATGAAAAATTATGCCCTTTTCACACCAAATTCAGAAAATGTGTTATTCATCAGGGGTTATGATAATTTTTCTGAAACTATTCTTTGTGAAATTGATACCTGCAATTCACTTAATGATTACGACACGAGCATGGATTTAGAACGTGACAGCCATAACTATCCGGACTCTTTGTGGCCGTCCGCGAAGCTTCCGGATATCAATTTTGATCACTTCAAACTAATTATGTTAACATCTTCACCAATTGTTGCAAAAATGAGTAATCTTGATTCTTATTGTCATTTGGCTTCATTCATGATGATTTATGTTAATTTGGGTTCTTATTTCAAATCATATGATTTATACAACAAAGTTATGGAAAACAAAAATATATTCTTCTCTGTTCATGGACATTATTTATATGTTGTATCCATAAATAAGTGCTTATTCTTCAAAATCATTTCATATGGTAAGGACCACTGTAAGTATACTGCTTCGGTTACCTTTCACAATTATTTGCAGCCAATGAAAATTCATCATTTATTTTCTGCTCCAAAACTAATTAACATGTTATCAGATTCAATTCCCGATTTTGTCGAAAATTATAAGTTGTTTTCTGCTTTTTATTATATGCCATTCGATGACTCGTTTGATTCCTGGCCCATATATTATGAAGATTCTGAAAAACTATTCTCATTTTCACAAATTGAATGTTAAATACGTTGATTAAACAAAATCAACAAAAAATTAATATGAAATCTAATCAGATTACATAATAATATTTTTTTATGAAATCATGATTTATAAGATCGTCTTCTTCATCCCCTTCAACTTCAACGAGATACATTTCGAATATATCACCAATTGTTTTGTCCAACGAGTCGTTAAATATTTCAGAAATGTAATTCGCAAACGGAGGAAACCACCTGTTACAATTTTCGATGCATTCTTTTACGGTGTGATGCATATCGAATATACAATATTTATTTACAAAATCATATGTTAAATGTCTTGCGTATGATGGTGGAGTTATTATTTTTGCTTCCATAATTAAGAAACATAAAACTTCTAGTTTAATCATTACGGAATCTTCTTTAAACGCATTTTCGTTTATTTTAATGTTTCTGAATTTCAATCTGTAATCAAGTTTAGAAGTTTTGCTCGGTTTTAGTTTTATGTTTTCCGGCAAATTCAGCAATGAATTTTCGCTGATGAATTCTCCTATTGTTTTGTATCTTTTAGATTCGTCATACAATTCGATTATTTCAGCTTTATCGTTTATGATACACAAAACATTTTCGATTTGGATTAATTTCATTCTACCCCCACTGCCCGGAATCTCGTAACCCACATGACACGAACGATATGTATTTTCACCTTTATATTTTCTTTCCACGTGATTGGTGATAATTTTAGAAATAGAATTCATAATAGAACTATTGTCAATTTTAATTTCCGCAACGTAACTAAATATATTATCAGACATGAATTTCGAGTCGTATGTGATCGAAATTATTTCGCATTTCGGTATGTTTGCTATAAATTTTTTCATTAAATCGTAATCATCTCGCAAATGATTAACGTGGTCCGGTATCGTTAAAAATGAATCAAGAAAATTCGATTCCGAATTTTTATTTAATATTTTCAGAATGCCCTGAAATACACAACTTTTATTTATGAGCATAAATGGATGTAATATATTTCTATTTTCTATGAAATTATTGATTTCAGATATTTTAAATATATTTGAACTACTGCCTTTAGATGAACTGTTGAAATAAAATGAATCTGTGGTGATATCACATACAAAACACCTCGAAGTTTCACTAATTCTAACAACGTCAGGACACAGCATGTAATTAGCTTTTGGAGAACAAACATAATGATTATTCATTATATACATGTTTTTACGATCCGGAGTGTAAAATAGTCCAAATGTTAACATCATATCATAATTTAAACCGAATTCGTCACTATTCTGTTCACAAAATGTATATTCGATTAAGTCTGATAAATCTATCAACATCTCCACTCCAGCGTTGGAATTTCTTGTTGAAATGTCGTATTCAATTTGTTCACCAACGGTGGCTTCAAAATCTTTCGTTTCTTTAAACATCCCTAAATATCGCACAATATTTTTCGATATTAATTCGTATAAATTCTGATAAGAAGAGCCGTCCAAATTATCTTTAATGTATTCCGAACGATATAATTGTCCATATTCTCCTATACGATATCCCTTTTTGTTATGAGAGCTGACAAAGGATTTAATTTTTCGTATGGGATATATTGTTTGCATATGTAAAGATAAATAATAGTAATTAATGTCATCGTGAATTTCATTGATATAATCTTTTAAATCATCTCTATTTGCATGATTTATCAAATAATATCCCTGAATATTGTGAATGCAATTAATAGCCCCCGATATTACGTTATTTGAGATATCTATCGATTTGGCGTCTATGTTTTCTTTTCGCATATAAAATAATATTATACGAAGCGCAGTAATATTTCTTACAAAACCAATGACATCTTGATCTTCCGTTTCATTTGTTATGCTGATATAACGCGCGAATATATCAGAACATTCATGATCGCCCCTATATTTTAAAATACCAGAATTTCTGAGTAGTGAAAATTCTCTATTTAATTCTGATGACAAATCAATTATGAAATTTTTTTCGAATATGGAAGCCGGCCAAGTGTTATTCACTTCGTTGCCCTCACAATTTAATATCATTAATTCGAATTTTCTTTCTATGTCATTATAACTAATTACATCGCCACTATGTTTTCCGGAAATTTCATATAGGAACTTTAAATATTCACATTCATCTGGAGTTAATATATTATGTAAAACATTGATAGAATTTACGTAATCATCACATAATTGTTTAAGTAGTATGGTCTGGTTATTTTTCGCTGTTGATGGTATTTGATTTTCGCTCGCGAACAGTATTTTTTTATACGTAATATTTAAAGAATTAAAAGCTCTGAAAAAGTCACAACAAATTGATGGAGAATCCAGTTGGGTTGTTCGTGAATCGAGCGTAACACACGATCTGAAAAGATTTATGACGTATTCCGATTTATTTGTAATTTCTGTTTTAGATTCCTCGACTTCCGTCAAGTATTTATAAATACCTGGATAAATTTTTCTGGTGTCATCTTTGAATTCCTGAACAAGATATTCAGTTCTGAACGAATCGATAATGAGTAAAGGTTTGATATGTTGTTTCACTTTACGCATTACGTAATATAAACCGGTAACATCTCTTAGATGTCGGTCGTAAATTTTCGGATTAACAACTGATATGCGATTATATAACGTTCCGAACAAGTCAATAAAAGTTTTCACGCTATTTTCGCCACCACTTAATTTCAAACCGTTTCTGAAATATATAAACGTGAAAAGTAATATCACAACTAGAACAATTATTATAACTATTAATTTAAGAATGTTATTCGTTTATGAATTGTAAAAACTGTATATTTATACTTGTAAATGATAAGTTATTTTTATATTCTCAATCAATTACAATGTTTATTGTTACTGATGTCGAAATTCATGCTCACTTAGTAGTTAATTTCAGTATTTTGGAAGGATTTTTAGATTCTAAACACGAATATACATTCGGTTCTATAATTTTCGATGTTAATGAATTTGCCTTTTACAGTTTATCTAATGATGGTCATTCAGCTTCATGTCTAGAATTGAAAATTATGTCCATTGATTGTGCTAATGATTTGATATTATGTGATATTGTTTATAATGACCAGCCCAAACTTATTAATCAAATGTTATGTCCTTGGATGTCTTATAAAGATGTTATTTCCATCGTGAAAAATCCTGATAGCGTTGATGAAATAACTAATCGTATTCATTCCGGTTTTGAATTTAGCTCAGAAGATCTTGATCAATATATTATTTCCGACAGACATTTAATCAGACACTCAATCATTGATTTTAAGGGAATGTGTAATATTACATGGTTCTTGATGCTTTATTCAGGTTTCAAATGTTCTTCTTTTGATGAAGCTTATGAACATTATAATGATTTCATGTCTTGCGAGTATGATGTTTATATGAAATTAGTGGACAATGGTGGGCAGGAAAAACCGCAAAATAGATTTTGCTTGCACGTTATTTCAAAGAATGACTTCAGGTATTTTCTTGTGATGTTTGGTAGAAATGCTGAAATGGGATTTAGAGTCGCTAATATTCTGTCTGATCATATGGAACCAATATATTATCGCATAAGACTTTCATTTGAAGAAGTGATCAATGATCTTTCAAAATCTTTCAAATTCATTAATGAATCTTCTGATTATTATGCTGGATTGATTATCAACTTTCCTGGTCTTTTAGATTTATTGTGTGTCGCACAACCTTCATGTTCAGACGCAGAGCGGACACCGGATGTTTGTTAACCAAAACCATTTATAAAAAGAAAAGCCGAAAGGCAAAAATATATTTTTGCTTCAACTTCGAAAATTGATTATTATTATTATTATTAATATAATTATGCTCCAATACATATTTGAATTAATTGACGAATGTCAAGAAGTCAATCCTGAAAACTTAAAGTTGAAATGTCATCCAGAATATGAAGAGGATGAAGAAGCGGGTCATCAAAATACATATGAATATTATTGTGAACTTTGGAATAATGTTTATAATGGATATCCTAAACTTTCGAAAGAAAGACATGGATATGAATGGTTTATGAAAAAGTTGCATGAAATGTGGGGAGAAAATTTAGATAAATATGTGGCCAAGTATTCGAAGTTCAAACAAGAACAAGAAGAATCACGCATCACACTTAACGGGCCTGATTTTCCTGAGCTTCAATAATTCGTTTGACGATAAACAATTATTTTTGAATTCAAAATGGAATCGTATTGTCCTGATGTTGAAGGTGTATTCAAACATTCAACTTCATACGACGGTGTGATATATGCCATAACAGATTACGAACTTGTAACTATTAAATTCGAAAGATCACTTCCGATTATTGAGCACGAAATCCTAATTGACCAAGAAGGATTTAAATTATCGAACATCAAGGTTGTTAATCATCACGTTATTTGTCTGGGACCTGATTTCATATATGTAACTTATCCGTTTAAATCAAAAATACATGTGTTCGATCGAAATGAAGATTTTGAATTCTTGAATTACTATGAATGTATGTATCTAGACTCAGATATAAATGATTCGATCGATAGATGGACAATTGAATGGTATGATATTAGTTATGATAGCGCCAGATATGTTTTGATTTCAAATGACACGGTTGCAATATCAAATGATTTGTATGAATGGAAATTTAAAGATCTGGATTACAAATTCGATTATCCAATTATGAAAATGGAAGGTTGTCATGTAAGTGTGCTCATAGATAAACATCCCGTATTCTTCATTTACAAAGATGAAGATGATTTCGAATTTCACACATCCAGGGAATTCAAAATACCATCATCGTTAATTGTATCCATATGTGTTCATTTAAATATGATTATTGTGCTAACTTCTTACGGCACTATTTATGTGATTAATGATCTGTTGGAATATGGGCTCGAAGAAATCAACCCACACTTCGAATATTCATATAATCAGATATCATCTTCGAATGGATATTTAATATTTACATCTAAACTTGGACACCTAGGATATTTAGAAATGTTCAACTTGCACGATAAATCTGTAGAGCAAAAATTAATGTTACAGATCAATGATGTCAGGAATTACAAGGGCGAAGAATTCATATTACTGACTGATGATCTAATTGTCATACTAACTCATTTAAGAAATGCATGATGAATATATGATATTTGATTATTATTTTTACAATAACTTTCATGGAAGAAGAACATTTACCTGTCAACATCACAATTATACATTCACCTATAACTGGAGAGATGTATTACGAAGCATTAATGGAATGGCAACTCAAAAATCCATATTGTGAAACTATCGGAAATATATTCCCACATTTGAATTTTG
>Ga0209319_1002401_pt1 | contig 11923 bp, 9 predicted proteins | sample RifGroE2_FD_184000 | JGI IMG/M metagenome (GOLD analysis project Ga0209319, IMG submission 184000) | Groundwater microbial communities from Rifle, Colorado - Groundwater E2 (SPAdes) (version 2) | ecosystem: Environmental > Aquatic > Deep subsurface > Groundwater | place: Rifle, Colorado, United...
AAAACAGACACAATTCAATTTATGCCCGTATTTACTGACTTTATCGTGGGACAAAGTTGGGACAAATTTGGGACAAATGCCGCCTAATTTCTTCCATTTTGGGACAAATGCCACCTAATTTCTTCCATTTTGGGACAAATGCCGCCTAATTTCTTACAGTTCAGGAAGGTACCTGGGAGTATTTTGGGACAACTTTGGGACAACTTTGGGACAACTTTTTGGGTTTTGTCTCAGATTTGTCCCAGCCCTAGACCCCGCCCTAACTCCAGCCTAAAATACAGTAAAAAAAAACAAACCCTAAATTAGGGTTTGGTTAGTTTTCCTTCAATCTTCTTTCTTCTAGCTCTTTTAACCATTCCACCAACTGTTTATGTTGATTTTTACATTCTTCGCATTTTTCGTTTCTTGCGACTTCTTCTGCGTGTTCTATTGCTTGCTGTAATGTCATTCTTCCTCTCATTATGGCTCCTCCTTATCATTTATTATAAATTACTTATACCATAAAAAATACCCTTTTACGGGTAAGTTTATTTTTACATTATTTCACTTAATTCAGTGCATATTATACCTATTACTGTCATTGATGTTATTATTGCTGTTATTACAAACATTATCGTCTCCGATGTCTTCCATTTCATCTTTCCTGTCATGCCTAATATTCCTATTATTATACCAATTATTACTACTATTGTTACTACTGTCATCGTTCCTTCTGGGTATATCATTACTTTATTCCTCCTTTTAATCTATATATAACATATACCAGATAATGTTGAAATTGTCCTCAAAAAAGCCCTGTTAAGGGCGCTTTTTATTTGCCTTTTAAATACAATCTAACTAATATGTACACTACCGCTCCGGTTAATGCTATCTCAAAATACATATTCTTTTATCATCTCCTTTATCTATTTCATATCTTATAACCTCATTTTAGCTAAATGTACTTTAAATACTTTGAAGTTTAGGTCGCAATGTAGTACAATATCTATATAGGAGGTGGATAGCTACATATGCACAGACCACCAAGGATTATAGGAAAACAATTCAAACTCCCTTTAGAAGAAGAAAGTTTGAATATAGTATATAATAATGAAAACGCCATAATCATAGATGAGAAAGTATTCCAGGATAAATCAGGAGACATAGTGATCTTCCTTAAATATGAGCTCCATGGGGGAAGTATCTCTCCTAAAGAGGAGTCCTTAGGGGAATACGACATATATGAGGAAGAAGAGTATACTCCAGAAGATGATATAGAACAGAGACGCAGATAATAGAAAGGAGTGTCCATTTAATATGAGCAGTGCACAAGAAAGAGCAATTATAAATAAAATGAATGTTATCGAAAATAAGGTGATAACACTCGTCAATAACTTCATAGTTGAATTACCTAATAACACCAGTATGACCATTGAGGACATTAGAATAGATCAGCCTGAGCTTTTTAATTTAGACCATGAAATAAATCTAAAGGATAAGGGAAGTTCTTTAATGGGGCTTGTTGTAGGCTCCCTAGTGTTAAAAAATAATGACACAGGAAAGGTTATAAAGAAATCTGCTTCTCGTAAAATTGTAAATATTCCTTATTTAACAAATAGAGGCACATACCTAATAGGAGGTAAAGAGAAGGTAATAGCGAAACAAATGCGTTTAAAGCCTGGGGTTTATACTTATGATAAGGACTCCACTGTTCAAAGTCTTATGTTCCTAGAACGTGGTAAAAACTTATATTTTGAGTTTGACCCTGAGTCTCCTAATTTATCTCTTTCCATTGATAGCACCACTAAGAATGCTATAACCTTCTTTAGGATATTAGGTATCACAGATGCGGAGATTACCGACGCTATAAATGACGAAAAGATATCAGCTCAGTTATTCAGTAAAGCAGCATCTAAAAATATAGCTGCAGAAACCCAGAAGTTATGGACTTTGCTGCCTTGTAAGTACTGGCATAAAGACGGTAAGTATCCTGGCAAAGAAGAAGCTATGATAGACATCCAGAAATATTTCTTTGAAGTATCTGACTTCGGGGAAACTGGCAGTAAGGTAATGAATATTACCTTAGGTCACGCTTCCACTCGTCCGGATAAAATGGTGTTTTTAAAGAATCTAAATAAGGTTATTAAAATAGCCAAAGCTGATACCCAGGAAGAGAAAGATATACTATCTGATGACAGAGATGACATTCGCTTTCAAAACGTATTAGCTGACGAAGACCAGATAGAATTACAGGTTAAATATGGGCTGGAAGAACTAGAAAAAGAGATAAAAAGCAAAGTGCGCCGTGGAAAAGAGCCACTCGATTCTTTTAGTTTTGGTAAGGCCAGCAGGAGCTTAAACTCCTTTATGTCCACAGGGCAGTTGGTAGACTTGGTGGACCAAAGCAATCCTTTGCACATGTCCGCTGCTAAAAGAAAGGTCACTAGTCTTGGTGAAGGTGGATTAAATCAAAAAGCTGCAAGCCAAGAAACCCGTAACTTGCAGAATTCTTCCTTTGGTAAATTAGACCCTGTAGAAACCCCAGAAAGTGGTAAGATTGGGTTAGTGACGCACTTAACTAATTCTGCTAAGGTAAAGAATCTCACTATTTACAGTACTTATTATAAAGTAGAAAAAGGTAAATTCCAAAAAACAGATAGAAATAAAGTGGAATTAGAACCTATCGAAGAGCACGACAAATATATTGCTTTCTACGACCCTAACGAGTTCAAAATTAGCGGGGATATGGTTACTCTCCCGCCCACAGTGACAGTAAGACGGCAAGGAAGACTGGAAGCTAACGTACCTAGGGATAAGGTAGAGTATGTAGATATGTCCCCCAGTGTTGTATTTGGTGACGCTACGTCTCTTATTCCCTTTAGTGCCCATAATGACGGTAATAGAATGCTTATGGGCGCGAATATGCAGAAGCAGGCCCTTATTTTAGAGCACAGGGAACCACCTCTAGTACAAAGCGCAACAACTCCAGATAAAAGCAAAACATTCGAGGAGAAGGTAGCTGAAGAAAACTCCTTTTTAGTACATGCTGATACCAGCGGTATTGTCTCTAAGGTGAGTAATAAAGAAATAGTTATCACCGATAGTAGGGGGAATGAACACTCACATAAACTAATGTACTACTTTCCCTTGAATATGAGTCATTATATTAATAACTCACCCACAGTTAAAAAAGGAGACAAAGTAGCTAAGGGACAGCTGATAGCCGAAGGATGGCACACTAAAGAAGGTAAATTAGCTCTCGGTATGAACGTTAGAATAGCTTACATGCCTTGGAAAGGATTTAACTTTGAAGATGGATATGTAATTAGTGAAAGCTTAGCTAGTCGTATGGGTACTGAGGAGCTAAAAGAGATTGAAGTTGATGTTGACTTTGATCACATAGGCGGGCCCGGAAGTAATGTAAAAGTACTCCTACAACAATTAAATGTGTCTCCTGAAAATCTATCTAAACTTGATGATGATGGTATTATAAAAGAAGGCGAAGAAGTAGGAACAGGAACCATTTTAGTAGGGATGGTATCAGAAATTCCTGAGTCGGAAGAACGACCGGAGGTACGATTCTTACGCGCCACTGGCACACATATGCAGAAGCAATATAAAGACTTCAGTAAAGCAATTGACGGTTACACTCATGGTAAAGTTATTAGAGTTAAAAAGATACCTAAAACCGGGGAAGTAAAATATGTCATAAAAGTAACTATAACCATGAAAAATATTCTAAAAGAGGGCGACAAATTAGCCGGTAGATTCGGTAATAAAGGTATTATTACTAAAATAGAGGAAGACGAGGATATGCCAATAGCTCAGGATGGTAAGCCTATTGAGTTATTATACTCTCCTTTAGGTCTTCCCTCCCGTCAAAATTTAGGACAGTTATATGAGGCTAACGCTGGATTAGTTGCTCGTGCTACAGGAAAAACGTATAAAGTGTATAATTTCGACAGAGCAGAAGTAGCTGGCTTAGCAAAAGAAATGGCTAAAATAGGTTTTCCGGACGGCAAGATGACTGTAACTGACCCTGAAACAGGAAAACCTTTTGATAACAAAGTAACTGTCGGAAATGTCTATATAATGAAGTTACAGCATAAAGTTGATGAGAAGCTACAAGCACGCTCTTTTGGTAGAACAAACTTCATTTACAATTCACCAGTAAAAAGTATGGGCGAATTAGCGGGAGAGAAAGCTAATCCTCAAAAATGGGGCGAAATGGAAATGAGGGCGTTGCAGGCGTCCAAGACAGTAGATTTGATTGACGAGGCTGTAAAATTTAAAGCTGATGCTGCTGGTACGGCAAAGGACAGAGCTAAAATATTTGATGCCTTAGCGTTTGGGGGTTTATTCCAATCGGCGAGTGAAGTTCCTCAAAGTTTAAAGGTGTTTAAGAATTATAATACCGCTCTAGGCATTAACGTAAAACCATTAAATAACGGCAAGGAAGTACAATCCCTAGACAGCAAATTTAACGCACTTACTATAGCTCCACTGAAGGAAAAGGAAGTTCTTAAGCTCTCCAGGGGTGAAGTGTTAAATTCCGGTATGTACGCTTCTTATGTAGGTGGAGACAGGGAAGAAAAAGGCGGTTTATTTGATTCTAAAATATTTGGTACTACAGATGAAGAGAAAAGAGCTTATTGGGGTCATGTCACTCTCGGTATCCCCCTCCCTAACCCTGTGTTACTAAATAGCGATGTTAACCCTTACACCGCCCTTATTGGCATAAATAAGTCAAAGATTAAGTCCATCTTAAACGACAAAGTTGGTGTGGTGATAAATCCTGGGGATACTGGATTAGGTAAGTTTGACGTAATTCCCATAGACGAGCTAGAAACGATGGAGGAAGAAGGTAAAAAGTTTTCCTACGAAATAAGCGGCAAGGCTATTGAGACTATGTTAAAGGACGTAAATGTGGACAAGGAGTTAGCCGCCACAAGGGAAGCTATGTTGACAACAAAGCCTAAGGATAGACCGAAGTTATACCGCAGGCTACGTATTCTAGGCATGATGAAAGACAATGATTTAAAACCTGAAGACTTGATGATAAAGTCTCTTCCTATACTACCTGCTTCTTTCCGTCCTTTTAAAAAAGGCGTAGGCAATAAGCAAACAGTGGACGATGCTAACTTCCTTTATAAGGATTTAATCCAGACTAACATCAAAATAAAGCGTCCTACCTTCTGGACGACTATGGAGCCCACGGTAAAATATGAGGGTACTAAAGAACTCTACGCTAGACTTGAAAATGTCATGGGCGTTAACTCTAAGCCTATTTTAGGTACAGGCGGTAAGGAAATTCAGGGCATATCTAAAAGGTTATCCGGTAAAGAGGGCTTAATTAGAGGACGTCTGATGTCGAAGTTTCTAGACTACTCTGGAAGGTCGGTAATTACCGTTAATCCTTCATTGGGCTTAGATGAGGCAGGATTACCGGTGGATATAGCTAAAAAGCTATACCAGCCATTTGTTATTAAAGAGTTATTCTTATCTCAGAAGGCAAGGACACAAGAAGCTGCGGTTGCTAAGTCTTTGGATGTGGACGACCCTGACACTTGGAACGCACTGCAGAAGGTAGTTAAGGATAGACCGGTAATATTAAATAGGGCCCCTTCGCTACATAAGTATTCCATCATGGCTTTCCAACCTAAGTTAACTAAAGCAAGAGCTATTGAATTAAACCCCCTTGTAGTAACTGGTTTTAACGCCGACTTTGATGGAGACCAAATGGGTGTCCACGTACCTCTTACAGGGGCTTCCATAAAAGAAGCCGAGAATCTATTAATGCCCAGTAAGAATCTAATAAACCCGACAAACGGGTCACTAATTACCCCCATTAAAGGGGAAGCTATTTTAGGTTTATATTATCTTACGATGGATAAGCATAAAGGTAAATTACTCACCAGGGACATGGCTAAAAAAGAGTATGTTACCTTCCAGCAGTTATACGAGGACTACCGTAAAAGCAACATAGCTCCTTACACGATAGTATACATGGATAATATAGTAGCTACAGTTGGTCAGCACTTAGTAAACCACTACCTACCTGCTGACTACAGGGATTACCGCAGAGTATTGAATCAGGGCGGATTAAGTGCCGTTATAGAAACTATGTTGGCGGAAGATAAACAAGGTGGGGGCATTCAATCATCCGCCATGACGCTTAATTCCCTAAAGGACCTAGGATTCTTAGCTGCTACTAAATCATCTCTTAGCGTGGGTATAGGTGATTTAAGTGCCTTCAAGAACAGAGATAAAATGATGGCGGATGCGGAAGAAACCGTAAGAAAAGACCCCAGTAAATTAATAGGAACCTATTTTGATTTGAACGATGAATTAATGAATAAAACGTTAAAGTCAATGCACGAGGATAATCCTGTTAATATGTTTGCTACTTCTGGCGCTAAAGGCAGTAAGAAGCAGGTAAACAGAATGTCTACTATGGTAGGTATGAGCATGGATATTACAGGAAAGGTAATCCCAGTTCCTGTAAAGAGTTCGTTTAAGGAAGGCCTAAGTCCCGCTGAGTTCTGGATACACGCGTTTGACTCACGTAGAGGACTTGCTGACCGCTCACTATCCACTGCAGAGCCTGGAGCTTTAACTAGGGACATATGGAGTAGTACACAGGATTCTATAGTCACTATAGCTGACTGTGGCGACATGGAAGGTGTCTTCTTAAATGTAAATGATAAGTCTATTTTAGGAAGGTATTTAGCGCAGCCGGCTAGAGGAGCAGATAAGACAACTATCCTGTATAAAAGAGGAACGTTCGTGGATACTGCTGTGAGGGATGCATTACTTAAAACTAATGATTTACAAGGAGTGTTCGTACGTTCTCCTTTAACATGTAAGGTAGCTAAAGGCGTGTGTCAGAAGTGCTACGGGTCATTGCCAGGGACTACGAAACTTCCTATGATAGGTGAGCCAGTTGGGGTTCTAGCGTCGCAGGCTATTGGTGAACCTACTGCTCAGGGTACTATGAAGACCTTCCATAGTGGAGGAGCGGCTAAAGGAAAGGCGAGTACTACTCAGGGTTTCGTCAGGGTTAAAGAATTATTTAATGTATCTAATGACCCTAAAAATAAATCTGTATTGTCCCCTTACGATGGCAGGATATTAAGTGTCGATAGGGATGTTGTAAATAAGGTTATCTCTATAGAACACATGGAGAATGGCAAAGCTAAAGTTAAAAAAATAAAAGTGCCACTAGTAAAAGATGTTCTGGTAAGAGCAGGGGATAGTATATCTGTCGGACAAAGATTAACTCAGGATGAGGGGGCTATAAGCCCTAGGGAGCTACTGGAATACAAAGGTATGCCAGAAGCCCAGGATTATTTAGTAACTGAATTAGGTAAGGCGTTAGCTGATAATAACATCGACAGGAGACACATTGAACTCGCTGTAGGTAAACTTACTGAAAAAGTACAAGTTAATCAGGGTTCTACCTCCCCGTGGCTGCCTGGTCAAGTAACTCTACGCAACCAAGTAGATAAGTGGAATGCCTCAAACTCCGGCGTAAAAACTAACGTTGATATAAACGACACTTTGAAAATAGTTGGAGCTAAGGCGGGCAAAACTTATAAAGGATATAGTGGTAATGTCATCGTTAAAGATGGCGAGGTCATTACTAAAGAAATCCTAGGTAATTTACTTGCACTACGTTTACAGAAAGTAGAAGTTTATCCAGGTAAAATAGCGTACAACCCGGTAGTTTATGGAGTTGTAACTAACCCCTTGAGGGGTTCGGAGAATTGGTTCTCTCAAATGGGCTTTATGGACATAAAAGAACCTCTCTCCGAAGGCGCTGTGTTTGGTAAAGTAGACTTTTTAGACGAACCTAGGTCACGACAAATGGCAGGTAAACCGTTAAATATCGGTTCTGGCTTTAAGAGTTGGAAAGAGGAATTCGAAACTACAAAGAAAAAATACGGCGGTCACTTAGCACATTTATTTGATTAAAAAAGGACTCAGGGTATTGTGCCTTTTACGGCGCTACTACTCTGAGTCATATATTTTTTATATGTTACATATTTTATACCTCTAAAAGTTGTCTTTGTCCGGGTGTTTTATATGAGAAAAAAAATACCCTTGCGGGTAAGTTATTTAATGTACTGTGTACGTCGTTTCCGCCGTGTCACCATTGGTGTTAAATACTACTGCCTGTATTACTACTGCTGTACTTTCTTCTTTCTGTTTTTTATCTTTCCCGAATTTGTTTATCACTCTGTTTGCGAGTTCTACTCCATAATTCTTTCTTTTTTCCTTTCCTGCTTTTCTTTCTTTGTTTACTTTCTGAGCTATTTCTTTAAATCTTTCTAAACTTAATTTCATTGTTTCTATTCCTCCTTTATTATTTATATATTACATATACCACTAAAAAGCTGGTTTGGCCGAGGGTAATAAAAAAAAATAAACCCCTATATAGGGGTTTATTTAACTTTAACAATGCTTAGTGCATGTGGTGCAATCTGATCTATGTTTCTCAAACTCCGCGATACTTTTATCCAGCATCCTTACGCCAAATTCTAAGGCATTCAGGTGGTGGGTATTCGAGAAGGAGAGCGCCACAGATTTAGCTGAAGCGGTGTTGGACCGTTCTACAGAATAAGCTGATATATAACTGTGTACTAGATTTTCGTGCTTTTCCTTAAGCAAGTTTTTCATTGCGGTTAAGCATTGAGCAGGACAAATTGATTCAAACCCTATAACCAGGTTTTCTGGCAACAGTGGGGTAGCAACCTGGGGCGTTTGCGCATTAACAGGAGTTTGGGCGGCTGCTTTGCCATAAGGGTCAGGTGAGGCAGAGGAGGACTTAATCTGAGTTAATAGGTCGTCCAGACAGGTGTATACTTTCGTTTGCTTAGACGATTTAGTGGGAGCGGGCTGCCTAACTACGTTATCTTTATCAATTAACATAATAGCAGTTGAAAATGTACGCCCAATGTCTGTAGTATACGCAAGTATTCGCATACGGGTCAAAGTTGATAAGAGATGTAGCAGGGTGCAATTGTCCGCAGTGGATTCCATCTCTACTTCTACTACTTCGTCCGAAAAACCTACGGGAACTCTAGAGGAACGGACCTTAGTAACCACCCCGGAGGCTAATGCCCCTTCATTCAGGAGGTCTATATATTGTTGTTTTATCGCGCCGCTGTCTAGTCCACTTATTACCGCTACTTTATAAGTGTCTTCTGACGCAATTGATATTTTAATTCGTGTCATTTTGTCTCCCCCTCTCGCCTCCATTCTAGCAGGACTAACGGTGTCCCCCACTGAGGCATCGACTAATATAATAGGGAGCTTAGATGCCTTATCTACATCCTTTAGCTCCTGGAGTAAGTACAACCTTGTGATAGACGCAATAGACGCAAACAGTGAGGCCACAGGAAGTGACGTAGTTAGCTGTATTTCTACCAGCACATCCCGCGTGTTTTCAGGGGATACACAGACTATGCATACTTCCTCAACCCCCGCTATTGCTCTTAAAGCGTATCTTAAGGCATCTGTATATTTGAGGGTAACTAGTCCTGATTTCATTCCAGAGATAACAGCCACTTTATAGTTATTCTCTTGCGTAAATGAAACTTTAATTTCATTCATGATATTTTCCTCCTTCTCTTGTTTGTAAGATATATGAAACTCCTGGGCATTCTTGAAATTTCCTGTTACCTCAACCAAATAATGCCTCGTAATATTAGAAAGAACACTGAATAACAGTTCACTGCTTATGAGCGATGCTACAGATACATCAATAACCACAGGAGAAACTCCCACAGGGATTACAATACAATTAGGAGTAATGGCCATCTCCTTCAAACCCTTAGCAATAGCTTCTAAGTAGGAGTGGGTGACTAGCAGGCCGTCTAAATCACTTAATGTTGCGATCTTAGATTTTCCTATTGGGTCTTTTTTAATTGATATCCTCATTTAGTTCTGCTACTTAAAATATAGACATAAGTATCTATATCAAGATTTTTACTGCTTCATAATGTCTGCTTTTGTTAAAAATCTAACTACTTGCATTTTTTGTATAACACTCCACAGTCTTAAATTCCCGACTAGCCATCGGTACATATATAAGAAGCTATTTTAGTTAAGCTACCTTATATTCCTTAGCATTTTTTAGATTTATTGAAGCATTAATGTCCCTGTCCTCAATAAGTCCACAGTTATCGCACTTATAAATTCTATCCTTTAAAGTTAAGTCTTTTTTAATAAAGCCGCAGTCCGAGCATAATTTAGATGAGGGATAGAACCTACTTACTGTCCTAAATTCAATATTATATTTACGCGCTTTATTTTTCAACTTAATAATAAATTCATAGAACTTCTGTTGTGTAATAGCTTTAGCTAAATGTCTGTTCTTCATCATACCTCTAATATTTAAATCTTCTACAGTAATAAATAATGGTTTGGTTATCGCCAATGTATTTACTACTTTATTAACATAATCAGTTCTAATATTAGAGATGTGCTGATAAAGTTTTTGTACCTTCAAGCATTGTTTGTCTATATTAACACTCGACAGTGTTGTAGTAGCAGTCCCTCCTTTTTGCTTTCGCATATAATTTTTATTACTTAATTTCCTTTGTTGACGTTTCAACCGTTTTTCTAAATTTTTTAATTTAGTGGTTTTATTAATATTGCCGAATTTTATTCCATTACTGGTAGTTACGAATGTTTTAATACCTAAGTCTATGCCAATACCCTCAGAATGTGAGACAGAGCTATTACTTATGCACTCTGTCTCTGTGATAACACTAATATAATGTCTGCCGGCTTTATAGGATATAGTACCACTCTTTATTACTATATTGGAGGGTATATACCCAAACTCTTTAAGTCTGACCCATCCGAGGAGAGGAACTTTTATTCTATGCCTCTTCACAGAACAATCGGTAGAATTATTTTTTACGAAATACAATTTAACATTTTGGTCCCGTTTTTTCTTAAAGCGCGGAAACGCGGACAGTTTGTTAAAGAAACGTTTATAAGCCATTTCCGCGTTTTTAATAGCTTTCTTTCTGGCTTTAGAGGAGACATTCTTTATCCAACTAAATCCCTCTTCTTGAGAATGAACATTATTAATCCACTTGTCAAATTCATTGCCCGATAAAAAAGGTAGCTTATTAGTATACCGTTCTTTATTTATAGAAATGTAAAGGTTATATAAATAACGGCAAACTCCTATAGTTTGGTTAATTTCAACTTTTTGAGTGATAGTAGGCTTTATTTCTGTTTTAAAGGATTTAATGGGCATTTTTCTTAATATCTTCTCTTATAGCTGATTTGTATTTTCTTAACCCATAAATACGACAAGAAAATACATGAATAATAGAAATTAAATCTTGAATCATTTCTTCTTGTGGAGAAAGTAATTCATTATTAACGATAATAATTTCTACGCCTAAAGAGGTTAGAAAGTTACTGAACCAATCAAACCCAAAACGCACAAAACGGTCCTTATGAGAAATGATTATTCTAGCTATTTTTCTGTCAAAAGCTAAATTTAATAATTCATTCCAGTTCTTGCGTTTGTAATTAAGCCCACTACCAATATCACTAATTAGTTCATCTACAATAATACCCCTGGCGTTAGCAAAGTCTTGGAGAAATTTAATTTGATTAGCTAAATCCTCTCTTTGCCCTTGGCTAGAAACTCTGGCGTAAATAACAGTCTTACCTTTAATTTCTTCATCCCTTGAAGATGCACCAATATACGCAAGGTATTGTGCGTGCGTATAGTATCTCCTGCCTGTTGGTGTGCGGTAAGCCTTTAAAATTCCACCGTTGTCCCATCTCTGGAGTGTTTTCATACACACTCCTAAAAGTCCTGCAAACTCGTGAATTTTATATTTTTTATCCATGTCCTTATTATAACCTATGAGTACTCAGTTGTCAAGTGATTTGTTAACAGTTTGTTCCTCCT
>Ga0209319_1002403_pt1 | contig 11917 bp, 9 predicted proteins | sample RifGroE2_FD_184000 | JGI IMG/M metagenome (GOLD analysis project Ga0209319, IMG submission 184000) | Groundwater microbial communities from Rifle, Colorado - Groundwater E2 (SPAdes) (version 2) | ecosystem: Environmental > Aquatic > Deep subsurface > Groundwater | place: Rifle, Colorado, United...
CAGCACGCCGTCGATGCGGAAGCGCACGATGCCGATATTGCGGCGCGGTTCCAGATGGATATCGCTGGCGCGCTGCTCGAAGGCGTATTTGAACAGCCAGTCCACCAGCGTGACGATATGCTGCTCATTGGCATCCAGGTTCTTGTTCTTGCCCAGTTCGATCAGTTGCTCGAAATTTTGCACCCCGATGGTCTGCCCCGCCCTGGCCTTGCTGGCGAGTTGCACCGAGTTGGCGAGGCTGTAGATTTCCGGCAAATAGTGGTTGATATCGAGCGGGCTGGCCAGCACCAGCCTGATTTTCAGGTTGAGAATGCGCTCCAGATCTGCCACCCAATCGGTAAGAAACGGCTCGGCGGTGGCGATGGTCACCTCGCCCTCGCCGACCTCGACCGGCATGATTTTGAGCCGCTCGGCATAGGACTTGGAAACAACATTGGCGATACCGCCAAAATTCAGTTGCAGCGGATCGATATGAAAATACGGCATGCCAATACGCGCCGCCAGCCACTCGGTCAGAAATTCAACGCTGAGCGGCTTGCCGGGCGGCAGCAAACTGCGCCATTTCTGCTCGCTGATGATCACCAGCGGATGCAAATTGGAATGGTCGGCCTTGCGGTTCCTGGCCAGTTTTTCCGCCTCCACCGCTGATACCATGCCGTCCTGTGCCAGCCAGTGCAATAATTCGCCCAGCGTCAGCTTGCGTTCGCCGCGCTGCGGCGCGAAATGGGTTTCTTTATTCATGGCGGCTTAATGATCTATCAAGTAGGGGCACGGCGCGCTGTGCCCCTACAGGTGGGTCAGGTAGCGGCCTTTTCATCGTCAGGCGGCGGAAGTGAATCATCCTGAGGCTGCTCGTCCTGTGGTGCAGCTTTCTTCAGCCGTTTTTCCTCCTGCTTCTTTTTCTTGGCAATCTCTTTCTGCCGTTTTTCGTACGTGTAGTTTGGCTTGGCCATATGCGATCCTGTTCAATGGAGGTTAAGTTTGAGGGCGACATGATAACAAGTCCTTCGGCATTGGACTGCTTTGATGTTCATGCAGCGGGATGGCGTAGCGTCAAAACAACTCGATTTGGCCATATTCGCCAGGATGCGCGCAACCCTCTGCTATCATTGCGCCATGCTCAATATCCAGAATCTGACCTACCTTCAGGGCGGCATACCGCTGTTCCAGCAGGCGAATTTGCAGGCGTTCGCCAACCAGCGCATCGGGCTGGTTGGCAAGAACGGCTGCGGCAAATCCACGCTGTTCCGCCTGATTCGCGGCGAGCTCAAGCCCGACGGCGGCGAGGTCTCGCTGCAAAGCGGCAAGACCATCGCCTATGTCGAACAGGAGATCGCCAGCTCCGACCAGCCCGCGCTGGAGTTCGTGCTGGACGGCGATGTCCGGTTGCGCCAGCTGGAAAAAATCCTGGCGCCCAAAAATAACATCATCCAGCATGACGCGGCGTGGTTCGAGGCCCAGCAGCACTTCGAGGCCATCGACGGTTACGGCGCCAAGGCGCGCGCCGCGCAACTGCTGAACGGCTTGGGTTTCGCCAGCGACTCGCTGGAACGCCCGGTGACCAGCTTCTCCGGCGGCTGGCGCATGCGCCTCAACCTGGCGCGCGCGCTGATGCACCGGGCCGACCTGCTGCTGCTCGACGAGCCGACCAACCATCTCGACCTCGAAGCGATCCTGTGGCTCGAGCAGTACCTGTCGCGCTATCCCGGCAGCATCCTGCTGGTGTCGCATGACCGCGAATTCCTCAACGCCACCGTCAACCGCATCGCCCATGTGCACGACTGCGTGATCGACAGCTATGCCGGCGATTACGACGACTTCGAGCGTGCCCGCGCCGAAAAGATCGCCCAGCAGAATCAGGCGTTCCAGACGCAACAGGCGAAGATCGCGCATCTGGAAGACTTCGTGCGCCGCTTCCGCGCCAAGGCGACCAAGGCCAAGCAGGCGCAGAGCCGCGTCAAGGCGCTGGAGCGGCTCACGCGCATCGCCCCGGCGCATGTCGCCGACGGCCATTTCGAGCTGGAGATCGAAGCGCCGGAACGCAGCCCCGACCTGCTGCTGCGCGCCGAAAGCATGGGCTTCGCCTATGGCGACAATTTCCCTCTCTCCATCTCTCTGGATGAAACAACTAGCCATTCGACTAAGCTGCAAAAAACCGCAGCCAAGTCGCTGGTTATCCCGCAAGCGGGCGAGAGGGATGGGGTCTCGCTACGCGAGCCTCACGTTAAAATGCTGTTCCAGAACATCGATCTGGTGCTGCGCGCCGGTGCGCGCATCGCGCTGCTCGGACCGAACGGCGCGGGCAAGTCCACGCTGATCAAATTGCTGGTCGGCGAACTGGCGCCCACCTCGGGCAAGCTGGAGATCACCCCGGACATCCGCATCGGCTACTTCGCCCAGCACCAGCTGGAAAACCTCGACAGCGCGGCCACTCCGCTGCAACATATGGAACGGCTCGCGCCGAAGGAAACCACGCTGGCGCTGCGCACCTTCCTCGGTCGCTTCGGCCTGGCCGGCAACGACGAAGACCGCCCGGTGAGAAGCTTCTCCGGCGGCGAGAAAAGCCGCCTCGCGCTCGCGCTGCTGGCTTGGCAAAAGCCGCACCTGCTGCTGCTCGACGAACCGACGAACCACCTCGACCTGGACATGCGCGACGCGCTCACCATCGCGCTGGAGGAATACACCGGCGCGGTGATGCTGGTGTCCCACGACCGGAGTTTAATTCGCGCCGTGGCCGACGAACTGTGGCTGGTGGCGGACGGCGCGGCCAAGCTGTTCGACGGCGATTTGGAAGACTACAAGAGCTGGATCGAGGCGCGCCGCCCGCGCGAGGCGGTTCAAGCCAAGCCGGAAAAACCGCTCCTGAAAACCGCGCCTAAGACTAACAAGAAGGCGCTGCTGTCGAAGCAGGCAAAACTCGAAACCGAGCTCAGCAATGCGCAAGCCGAACTGAGCGAAATCAACCGCCAGTTAGGCGATCCGGCCACCTATGCCGAATGCAGCAGCGATTTCATCGCTGACCTGAATGTCCGGCGCGAACGTCTGGAAAGCAAAGTGGCAGAACTGGAAGAAAGCTGGCTGGAACTGGAGATGAGTTTAGAGGAAGCTGTGTAGATGCCGTCTATATTCCACACAAATTTACCATTGGCCGCGCGAGCCAGGGCCGCGATAACGCCTAAGCCATGCGCACGCTATATTGCTTAAAATCAAGGGCTGCCGAAGCAGCCCTTGTCATTTCACACACCGTATAAATCAACCTTTCCCGAACTTCATCACCCCGCCCACGCAGTCCACCTTGATGGTGTCCTTCGCGGCGAAGCGGCCTTCCAGTATCTGCTTGGCCAGCGGGTTCTCCAGTTGCGCCTGGATCGCGCGTTTCAGCGGCCTTGCGCCATACACCGGATCGAAACCGGCGGTGGCGATCTCGGCCAAAGCCGCGTCGCTGATTGCCAGCTTCATCTCCATCGCGGCGAGGCGTTTTTCCAGGTACTGCAACTGGATGCGCGCGATGGCCTTGATGTTCTTCTCGTCCAGCGCGTGGAACACCACCACCTCGTCGATGCGGTTGATGAACTCGGGGCGGAAATAAGTCTTCACCTCGCCCATCACCGCCAGCTTGATCACCTGGTAATCGTCGCCGGACATCTGCTGGATCATCTGCGAGCCGAGGTTGGAGGTCATCACGATCACGGTGTTCTTGAAGTCCACGGTGCGCCCCTGCCCATCGGTCATGCGGCCATCGTCCAATACCTGCAGCAGCACGTTGAACACGTCGGGATGCGCCTTCTCCACCTCGTCGAGCAGGATCACGGAATAAGGTTTGCGCCGCACCGCCTCGGTCAGCCCGCCGCCTTCCTCGTAGCCGACATAGCCGGGCGGCGCGCCGATCAGGCGCGCGACGGAATGCTTCTCCATGTACTCGCTCATGTCGATGCGGATCAGGTGATCTTCGGCATCGAACATGAAGCCGGCCAGCGCCTTGCACAGCTCGGTCTTGCCGACGCCGGTCGGGCCGAGGAACAGGAACGAGCCATACGGACGGTTCGGGTCGGACAGGCCGGAGCGCGAACGGCGAATCGCATCGCTGACCAGGCGCACCGCCTCGTCCTGCCCGACCACGCGCTCATGGATTTTCTCTTCCATCCTGAGCAGCTTGTCGCGCTCGCCCTGCATCATCTTGGACACCGGGATGCCGGTCGCGCGGCTCACCACTTCGGCGATCTCTTCCGCGCCGACCTGGGTGCGCAGCAGGCGGTTCTTGGGTTTGTTCTCCTCGGCATGCACCGCTTCCTTCAATTTGGCCTCGAGCTGCGGCAGCTTGCCGTATTGCAGTTCCGCCACCTGTTCCAGCTTGCCCTCGCGTTGCAGGCGCACGATCTCGGCGCGCACCTGCTCCATTTCTTCCTTGAGATGCGCCGTGCCTTGCGCCGCGCCCTTCTCCGCCTTCCAGATTTCTTCCAGGTCGGCGTACTCGCGTTGCAGTTTCTTGATTTCCTCCTCGATCAGCGCAAGACGCTTCTGCGAGGCCTCGTCCTTCTCCTTCTTCACCGCTTCGCGCTCGATCTTGAGCTGGATCAGGCGGCGATCCAGTTTGTCCATCACCTCGGGCTTGGAATCGATCTCCATCTTGACGCGCGCGGCGGCCTCGTCGATCAGGTCGATCGCCTTGTCCGGCAGGAAGCGGTCGGTGATGTAGCGGTTGGAAAGCTCCGCCGCAGCGACGATGGCCGGGTCGGTGATGTCCACGCCGTGATGCAGCTCGTACCTTTCCTGCAAGCCGCGCAGGATCGCGATCGTGGATTCCACCGAAGGTTCATCCACCAGCACTTTCTGGAAGCGGCGTTCCAGCGCGGCATCCTTCTCGACGTACTTGCGGTATTCGTCCAGCGTGGTCGCGCCGACGCAATGCAGCTCGCCGCGTGCCAGCGCCGGCTTGAGCATGTTGCCCGCGTCCATCGCGCCTTCCGCCTTGCCCGCGCCGACCATGGTGTGCAGTTCGTCGATGAACACGATCGTCTGGCCTTCGTCCTGCGCCAGCTCCTTGAGCACGTTCTTCAGGCGTTCCTCGAATTCGCCGCGATACTTTGCGCCGGCCAGCAATGCCGCCATGTCCAGGCTCAGCACCTTCTTGTTTTTCAGCGACTCCGGCACTTCGCCGTTGACGATGCGCTGCGCCAGGCCTTCGACGATCGCGGTCTTGCCCACGCCCGGCTCGCCGATCAGCACCGGATTGTTCTTGGTGCGGCGCTGCAGCACCTGGATCGCGCGGCGGATCTCGTCATCGCGCCCGATCACCGGGTCGAGCTTGCCCTGCCTTGCGCGCTCTGTCAGGTCGATGGTGTATTTCTTCAGCGATTCGCGCTGGCCTTCGGCCTCGGCGCTGCCGACCGTCTCGCCGCCGCGCACCGCGTTGATCGCCTGCTCCAGCGGCGCGCGCGCCACGCCATGCTGTTTGAGCAAGCGTCCGGCTTCGCCCTTGTCATCGCAAGCCGCGAGCAAAAATATTTCCGACGCGATGAACTCATCGCCGCGCTTCTGCGCCGCCTTGTCGGTGAGGTTGAGCAGGTTGGACAAGTCGCGCCCGATCTGCACTTCGCCGCCATGCCCTTCCACTTTGGGCAGGCGCGACACGGCATCATTCAGCGCAACTTTCAGCGCGTTGACGTTGCCGCCGGCGCGCGCCAGCAGCGACGACGTGCCGCTATCAGCATCGTTGAGCAAGGCCAGCAGCAAGTGCTGCGGCTCGATAAACTGGTTGTCCGCGCCGACGGCCAAACTCTGGGCATCGGACAGGGCTTGCTGGAACTTGGTGGTGAACTTGTCGAAACGCATGGTGCACTCCTTGATGAATTCGAATGGCCTCTATTTGGGGGGTATAGCGATAATTTCAAGCTTCGTCATCTTCCCTTATACTGCAAACCGCTCAAGCCTGTAGATACCCTGTTATAGGGCAAGCGGACGTAGGGTGCATTCCATGCACCAGGGTGCGCAGAGCGCACCCTACCACTGCAAGCTGCCAAGGAGAACACTTATGCCGCATCAAAGCCTCATACCACATATCCAGCTCAACGTATCCGCCGCACTGAATGAAGATCTGCGCGGCGGCGACCTGACCGCGCATTTGATTCCCGCCAGGCAGACTGCGACAGCCCGCATCATCTCGCGCCAGGAAGCGGTGCTGTGCGGCACGCTGTGGTTCGAGGAATGCTTTTTCAGCCTCGACCCCGGCTGCGAAGTCTACTGGACAGCACAGGAAGGTGCGGTCATTCAAGCCAACCAGCAACTATGTGAGATTCGTGGCAATGCGCGCGCGCTGCTCAGCGCGGAACGCAGCGCGCTGAATTTTCTGCAAACCCTGTCCGGCACCGCCACCCTGGTGCGCCGTTATGTCGAAGCCGTGACGGGCACCCAGGCGAAAATCATGGATACGCGCAAGACCCTGCCGGGGCTGCGCATCGCGCAAAAATACGCGGTTCGCATTGGCGGCGGGTACAACCAGCGCATCGGACTATTCGACGGCGTGCTGATCAAGGAGAACCACATCGCCGCCGCAGGCAGCATCCGCGCGGTGCTGGAACAGGCGTTCCGCATCACTCCTCCCGGGGTCCCCATCCAGATCGAGGTGGAAAATATGGCGCAACTGGACGAGGCGCTCAACGCCGGCGCGCGGCTGATCCTGCTCGATAACTTCCCCCTGACAGACATGCATACCGCCGTGACCCATGCCGCCAAGCGCGCAGAACTGGAAGCCTCCGGCGGCATCACGCTGGGCAATGTGCGCCTCGTCGCGGAGACCGGCGTGGACCGGATTTCCATCGGCGCGCTGACCAAGGATGTCACGGCGATCGATTTATCGATGCGCCTCGCTTGAAATTTGATTGCCCGCCCTGATTTTTGAAATGGTGGTCTCAGGAGATTTCACTATTGATTGAGAACCTGAGATGCGGCTGACCAAACCGAAAACAGTTAAGAGTCCCGCCTTACGGCGTTCACGTTAACCAGATAAACGTGCCCATGCGTCCGGTCACGCCATCGCGGCGGTAAGAAAAAAACTGCTCGCGCTCACGATAGGTGCAGTGGCCGCCGCCGTAAATTTGCGTGACACCCAGTGCATTCAGGCGCAATCGCGCCAATGCGTAGATGTCGGCAAACCATTTGCCGGATTGTCCGGCGATGAATGCCGATGCGGCCTGCGGTTGTACGGCGACAAAAGCGGCGCGCACCTCGTCGCCCACCTCAAAAGCCTCCTGGCTGATCGCCGGACCCAGCCATGCCATCAAGCTTTGCGGCGCAACGCCCATCGCCCGCACGGTGGCTTCGATCACCCCATCGCGCAACCCGCGCCATCCGGCGTGCGCCGCGCCGACCACGCTGCCCTGCGCATCGCACAGCAATAGCGGCAGGCAATCGGCGGTCATCACCGCGCATACCGATTCGCGATGCCGCGCGATGCAGGCATCTGCCCTTCGACCAGGCTCAGGACGGGCCTGTGGCTGGCAGCCGCCCCGGCACGGTGCGGTGGAACCGTCCGGTGCGGGAGGGGCGGCTATGCGGCTGCTCCCGCAATCGGCTGGCTGCGCCAGTAACGTGTCGCAGCCGCTACTTGCCCGATCCGCGTCGGCGACCAGCGTGCCGTGGATCTGCTCCAGCCAAACCGGTTCGCTGGGCAACAGCTTGTTGAGCAAGATGCGGTTGCGCTCCACCGCCAGCGGATTGTCGCCGACATGCTCTCCAAGGTTCAGGCTGTCGTAGGGGGCGATACTCACGCCGCCTTGCCGGCTAGTCTGGATGGCTTTGACCCGCGCAGGCGCGGGCCAATCCGGAATAATGCAATGTTCAAGCGGGTTCATTGGTCGGGCGAGGAGAAATTATTTCGCGCATCCGTTGCAGCAGCAGTTGCATGTCCTGCGGCAGCGGCGCGTGCCATTCCATCAGTTCGCCGCTAACCGGATGTTCCAGCGCCAGGCGCGTGGCATGCAAGGCCTGGCGCGGAAAGCCGTGCAACAGGCCGCGCAGCTGCGGCACGCATTTCTGCGCGCCTTTCAGATACACGCTGTCGCCCACCAGCGGATGGCCAATATGCGCCAGATGCACGCGGATCTGGTGGGTGCGCCCGGTTTCCAGGCGGCAGCGCAACAGCGTGCAACTCGGAAATTTCTCTTCGATTTGATAATACGTGACAGCGGGTTTGCCGTTTTCCAGCGCCGCCATTTTGACGCGCTGCGTGGGATGACGGCCTATCGGCATATCCACTGTTCCGCCATGGCGCACCTCGCCCCATACCAGCGCGAGGTATTCGCGCTTTACGCTGCGTTCCTGCAATTGCCGCACCAGCGCGGTTTGTGCCGTCAGGGTTTTGGCCACGACCAGCAAGCCGCTGGTGTCCTTGTCGAGGCGATGCACGATGCCGGCGCGCGGCACGCCTTCCAGTTGCGGCGCGTGGTGCAACAGCGCGTTCAGCAGTGTACCTTCCCAGTTGCCGCTGCCGGGGTGCACCACCAGTCCGGCGTGTTTATTGACCACCAGCAAGGTATCGTCCTCATACACGATATCGAGCGCGATATCCTCGGCCAGATACGGCTGTTCGGCGGGATGCGATTGCGGTTGCACGACGATGGTTTCACCGCCCCATACTTTCTGTTTTGCGGCAGCGCCAGCCCCGTCCAGACTGGCCTGCCCCCCCGCAATCCATTCCTGCAAGCGGCTGCGCGAATACTCCGGCAGCAGTTTCGCCAGCACCTGGTCGAAACGCATCCCCGCACAATCATCGGGCACAACGAAGGCCTGCGAGTCTGGGACGGCTGCGCTAGTGTCAACTCCACACGCAACTTGTTGCGTAGTGGATTGCCTGCCTTTGGTATAATTGTGCAAATTTTTTCCGGATTCAGTCATGCGCCATAGTTTAGCCTTATTCCTGCTGCTTACGTTAACCGCTTGCAGCATCTTCGAACCGCTGCCGACTGGTTCCGCGCCGATCAAGCAGATGTCCGTCGAGGAAATATACAGCCAGGCCAAAGAAGAATTGAACGATGAAAACTACGAATCGGCCATCAAGCTGTATGAAACGCTGCAATCGCGCTACCCCTACGGGCGCTATGCGCAGCAGGCACTGCTGGAAGTGGCTTATGCCTATTACCGCCAGGGTGAAGCGGAATCGGCCGTTTCTTCCGCCGAGCGCTTCATCAAGCAATACCCCAACAGCCCGCATGTGGATTACGCCTATTACGTAAAGGGCCTGGCCAATTTCCATGGCGAAACCAGCCTCCTCCAGTCGGCAGGGGGACAGGATCCCACCGAACGCGACCCGAAGGCCGCGCAGGATTCGTTTGCCGCCTTCAAGGATCTGGTCACGCGCTTCCCCAACAGCAAATACGCGGCCGACTCCAGGGTGCGCATGCAATATCTGGTGAACATGCTGGCCAAACATGAATTGCATGTTGCGAGCTATTACCTGCGCCGTGGCGCATATATCGCGGCAGCCAATCGCGCTCAGGGAGTCCTGACACAATATCCGAACAGCCCCTCGACGCGCGATGCGCTGGAGATACTGGTGCAAGCCTATGACGCGATGGGCATGACCGATCTGCGCGACGATGCCCGCCGCGTGCTGGCGAAAAACAGCGGCGCGCCCGGTTCTCCCGCCAGCAATGAAATCCCTGCCGGCGAAACCAACTCGGAAAAATCCTGGTGGCAATTCTGGAAATAAACTTCTGCCCGTCCTGCGGCGCAACGGTTGAGTTGCGCTGCCCGGACGACGACAACCGCCCGCGCCATATCTGCGTTGCCTGCGGCATGATCCATTACCAGAACCCCAAGATGGTGATCGGCTCGATACCGGAATGGGAAGACCCTGAAGGTGAAAACAAAATCCTGCTGTGCCGCCGTGCCATCGAGCCGCGCCACGGATTGTGGACATTGCCAGGCGGCTTCATGGAGAATGGCGAGACCACGGCTGAGGCGGCGATCCGCGAGACACTGGAGGAAGCCAACGCGCGCATCGCGATTGGCGATTTATATTCGATGTACAGCCTGCCTTACATCGATCAGGTGCACTTGCTGTTCCGCGCCGAACTGCTTGATGTGAATTTCGCCCCCGGCCCGGAAAGTCTGGAGGTCAGGCTCTTTACCGAAGCGGAAATCCCGTGGCATGAAATCGCCTTCCGCCCGGTCAAATTCAGCCTGGAGCATTATTTTGCGGATCGCCGGAAAGGGCAATTCTGCTTCCATATGGGTGAGATAGCTGCCCCCACAAATACCAAGTAAGCACACTGCACTTCACAGCACCGCCGTTTTTGGTTAGGATGCCGTTTGAAACCCAGCAACCCACCCCGACACGCCGCGTATTGCATTACCGATCAACCCTTATTCAAAACGAGACCTAAACCATGAGCGAACACATACAATATGTTTCCGATGCCACTTTTGATGCCGAAGTATTGCAATCCTCCCTGCCCGTGCTGGTGGATTACTGGGCCGAGTGGTGCGGCCCGTGCCGCATGATTGCGCCTATTCTGGATGAAATCGCCAAGGAATATGCCGGACGCCTGAGTGTCGCCAAGCTGAACGTGGATGAAAACCAGCAAACCCCGCAAAAATTCGGCGTTCGCGGCATTCCGACCCTGATGCTGTTCAAAAACGGCAACATCGAGGCCACCAAGGTCGGCGCGTTGTCGAAATCCCAATTGGCGGCTTTTATTGACAGCCACATCTAAAGCGTTTACTGTCGCACCCGCATCGCCTTCCTGTTTCGTCCGCCAAGTTTCTCTTGGCAACAAAAAAATACCAAACGAATACGTTCCAGCCATGCGGGTGACCGTCTTTCACCCGACCCAACCCCTTATCTTTTCGTTCTTCTCAATCATCATTCTCGCACCGCTATGCACCTATCCGACCTAAAAACCAAACACGTCACCGAACTTGTTGAAATGGCTGCGGCCAATCAAATCGAAAACGCCAACCGAATGCGCAAACAGGACCTGATTTTCGCTCTGCTGAAAAGCGAGGCGAAAAAAGGCGAGAGCATCTTTGGCGATGGCACGCTGGAAATTCTGCCGGACGGTTTCGGCTTCCTGCGCTCACCGGACACCTCATACCTGGCGGGCCCGGACGATATCTATGTCAGCCCGAGCCAGATCCGCCGCTTCAACCTGCACACCGGCGACTCGATCGACGGCGAGATACGCACCCCGAAGGACGGCGAGCGCTATGTCGCGCTGGTGAAGGTGGACAAGGTGAACGGCGAGCCACCCGAAAATGCCAAAAACAAGATCCTGTTTGAAAACCTGACCCCTTTATTCCCGACCCAACCGCTGATACTGGAGCGCGATATACGCGCCGAAGAAAACATCACCGGACGCATCATCGACATCGTCGCGCCGATCGGCAAGGGGCAGCGCGGCCTGCTGGTGGCCTCGCCGAAATCCGGCAAGACCGTGATGCTGCAACATATCGCGCATTCCATCTCCTCGAACAATCCCGATGCCATCCTGATCGTGCTGCTGATCGACGAGCGCCCCGAGGAAGTGACCGAGATGACCCGCACCGTGCGCGGCGAAGTGGTCGCCTCCACCTTCGACGAGCCGGCCAGCCGCCATGTGCAGGTTGCGGAAATGGTGCTGGAAAAGGCCAAACGCCTGGTCGAACACAAAAAGGATGTCGTCATCCTGCTCGACTCCATCACCCGTCTGGCGCGCGCCTACAACACCGTGGTCCCCTCTTCCGGCAAGGTGCTGACCGGCGGCGTGGATGCCAACGCGCTGCATCGCCCGAAGCGCTTCTTCGGCGCGGCGCGCAACATCGAGGAAGGCGGCTCGCTGACCATCATCGCCACCGCGCTGGTCGACACCGGCTCGCGCATGGACGACGTGATCTACGAGGAATTCAAGGGCACCGGCAACATGGAAATCCACCTGGATCG
>Ga0209319_1002406_pt1 | contig 11911 bp, 18 predicted proteins | sample RifGroE2_FD_184000 | JGI IMG/M metagenome (GOLD analysis project Ga0209319, IMG submission 184000) | Groundwater microbial communities from Rifle, Colorado - Groundwater E2 (SPAdes) (version 2) | ecosystem: Environmental > Aquatic > Deep subsurface > Groundwater | place: Rifle, Colorado, United...
CTTTTATAATAAATGTATTAGGATATTTATTTACGTCAAATGATTTAGGTGGAAAACGTGTGATAACTAGTTTAGTGATATTGTCTGGTAGTTTATTCATTTTTGATAGATATGTTGTGTATAGCATTTATTTTATTTCTCCTTTACTTAAATCTCTTTTTCATTTCAGAACCAACTAATTCACCTACAATATCTCTCAATCCATTCTTAATTTCTGTGTCAGATTTAATATCAAATTGTTCTTTGACTTCTTTGTATTGTTTAGTTTTAATATACTTTTTACTTAAATCATCAACTAAACTATTTTTAACTTCTTCTTTAAAATCCGTATCCATAACATCTAATAACACATCTTTAACTTCATTTATTAATTTATCTCTGAATGTTTTACCTGATTTTTCATATCTATTATTCATTACTTCATTAATCATTTGTTTTGCTGCTGATTCAACTATTTTATCTTCTATAGTTGATGGATTATCATGATTAGATAATTCTACTGTAAAAGTTAGTTTCATTGATAATTATTCTCCTTTATCATTTTTAATTGTCTTTTAAATATTTAACTAAAAATATGTCAGATTCTTTCGTTTCATCTTCTAAATCTTCAACTCGCATATCAAAAATACTTACAAATCCATTCATATTATTATATGAATCTTGAAAATAAAATTCCATATATAAATTTTGATTTTTATCTAAATGGTATCTTTCTTTTAAATCTTCTTTTTTAGTTATGTAGTTTATATGTTCTTCTTCTAAATGGCTATACATATCTAATATCTCATAAAAACCATCTAAATCTTTTAGTTCGTTTACAAAACTATTATACATAATTTCAATTATATTTTCTACGTTAAATTCTTTATATTTTATAATTTCATTTACTTGTTCTCTGGTTAGTGGAATTGTATTTTTAAATACAAAATATCTACCAGCAGATTCATATAAAGTTTCACCTCTAACATAAACTTCTATCACTGGTATATATTCATTAGATTTTATTAATAAATTATTAACAAATATATATCCTTCTTGTTTTGCTTTGTTGATAATTTCTTGTTTTTCAGATTCTATTTTTTCTATTTCTTTTATGTAATCCATATTTATTCTCCTTCCTCTCTTGCCAACATACCTTCGTACTTTGTTAAAATACTATTTAATTCATTACTCAAATAAATTTTATTATACCATTCTGATTTTTCTAATATATTTTCTACTTTTTCTATTAATGAATCAACATCAAGAATTGCATCTGCATAATTAGAGTTTTCTTCATTGCCATATTTACCATTTGAAGTTTCTCTTAATGGACAATCAGGATGTTTCCAATAATTATCATAATATTCTTTTTCATCTATATCGTATTTTTGAATATTCAATGGTACAGTATGATTCCATTCTACTAAACTACAAACCCAATTATTTTTACTTCTTAATTCACATTCTTGACAAGATAATGGGAGATTATTTATTATATTTTTATCAATGTAAATAATATTTATTCTCCTTCCTTTAATGGACAGTTATCATTTCTTTTTAAATATGCTTTCTTACAATCATCACTTGTTATTTTACACCATATAATTCCACCATACTCTTGCACTACTAATGGACAGTTAATACATTTTTCTGGCATTTTATCTAATGTTAGTATTGCTTTCATATTTATTCTCCTTTCATTTGCTTATTCTGTTTCTGACTCTTCTTAACCTTCTCAATCTCTATTGCAATCTTACTTTCATTCTTACCTTCACCTTTTTTATTTTCTTTTTTCTTTTCGATTTCCTTCTTATCACAAAATTGAATATAACCACGACAACTAACAATTACAGGTTTATCCTTTTGAGGTTTAATTAATTTACAAGTAGATGCAGGGAATTCAGTTTTCATTTCTCCTCCATCACTCATAGTCCATGTTTTTTTATTGATAGTTAAAACAAAATTAGGACAAATTTTATTGTTTGTATTTTTATTTTGATTATTGTTTGGGTTATCATTATCGTTGTCTTCTATGTATTGATTTTCTAATTCTATTTCTTCATCGTCTTTATGTTTATTTTCTAATTGAGCATTTTTAGGTTTGCGTATGATTTATTCCTTCTTTCTGTTTGGTTTATGATTAAAATTATATTTACTTTCTATAGGTAGTATACAATTATTTATATGTTCTGTCAAGATAAATTTTACTTTCTTCTAAAATAAAATGGATTTATATTTCTAGTTTTTCATAGTGTATTAAGATATATTTTTTGATATAATTTTAATCCATTCCATATATTTTCTCCGAGGAAAGATTTTGGATTTAAATTGTTAATACATTTTATATATTTTGTGATCCTATCTTTTTTCTTCTTGTGACATGGCATCATCATAAGGCTTGTTTAATTTTCGTTTCCCTCTAGTTATTATAATTATCTCCTTTTTATTAATATTTCCCTAAAGTTTGAATGAAACTGAATTTTCATCATGATATTTATATTGATAGTTTAAATTTTAATAAAATAGTGCTTGTAAAGTATTATATATTAAGGGTTTATAGGTATTAATATAGGTAAAATCATAAATATTGCTTATTTTAGTGATTTTACCTATATTGTAACCAAACAGGCATTTTATCATGTTTTTATTTTATGTATTTTTGTTAATTAATTTATTAATTCTTTCATTTGCGATGTTAAAATATTTTTCTTCTTTTTCAATTCCTATATAATTACGATTAGTATTAATACAAGCAATGGCAGTTGTACCAGAACCAATACAATTGTCTAAAACTATGTCATTTTCATTGCTATATGTTTTAATTAGATATTCAAATAATTCTACAGATTTTTGTGTAGGATGAATAGTTAAACTAGGATGCATTTTTTTTAATGTAATTATAGAAGTAGGAAATTTCATATCTCCATGTTCATTAGATTTATCAATCATATTTGCTTTACTATAATTACTTCCACTAATATCATCTCTTATTTTATCACCTTTTGAATGACTTTTCTTTTCTCCTTTGAATTTTTGTGGATTGTATGTAGGTTGTTTCTTATAAAATACTAATACATCTTCATGTTTTCTTAACGGCATTCTATTAGCATTTAAAAATCCAGTAGTCATAATTTTATCCCAAATTAAATTATATTTCCACATTTTTCTATTGCTTATCATTAAATCTGCTGTAAACATTCCATTAGCAAATAGACAAATCACCCCATTATCTTTTACTATTTTTTCATAATGCATCCATAATTCATTAAATGGTATTACTGTATCCCATTTATTTCTTGCAGTTTGACCATAAGGTAAATCACATAAAATCATATCTATACTTTTATCATCAATATCCTTCATTAATTCTAAGCAATCACCTAAATATATTTTATTTAATTCTATATTTAATTCCTCCTAATTATTATATTTTTAATATAAATAATATTTTCAATAAAAATTAATTATCTAATACCAAATATTACAGAAATAATAATAAATAAAATACTTCCAATTAAACAAGATATATAAAGTTTTTCTATATATCCTACTTTCTCATTAGAATTAGAACTTTTGTTATTACTTTTCCTATTACGGGAATTATTTACATAATCAATCCATTCTTTATCATTATTATTATATTCATAATGATTTCTACCATCATGCCATCCATATACACGGTTTGACACATTCATAAGGAATTCCCAATCTTCTGAATTCATATGTTTTTCTCCTTTTTAAAATTTACTAATATATTATATTGTTATTATATTCAATAATTATTTAAAATCTATTTTATTATAAAGTTTATTAACATAAATAATAAAATTATCTAGTGATGCAATATTTTCAAATAAAAACTTTTCACCAAAACCACCAATTACAGGATTTCCTTTATCATTGCATACTCTTATCCTTACACCTTCTGAATAAAAAATTACTGTAGTAATTATAATATCAGACATAATATAATCTGAATTTTTATACCTATATGATTTAATAAATGTTTTATCTTTATATTCAAAACCATGATGTAATAAATACTCGTCAATTTCTTTAGATATAACATAGTTTGATCTTTCTATAGGATTCATTATATTAAACATTCCTGACATATAAATCATTATCTCCTTTAAATTATTATTTTTATTTTTATATTTTAATTATTTATTTATTTAAATGAATATATTCCATATTATTATAATAACAATAAATACTAATGATGCAAAAATACATCCTGTAAAAAAATATTCAGTGTTTTCTTTTGATGATTCATTACTACTCCATTTACTCAAAAATCTCACTTCCTTAATATTATGTTATAAATATCTTCTGGAAAATACTCGCCTTTATTTATACCTTTATTATTAGATAAACCAATAACTCTTGCAACAAATTCATCACAACATGTACCAGAAAAAATATTATCATATATTTTCCATGTATTTATATTTTTTATTGGTATGTATATGGGGTTTAATTCTGATAATCTTTTAATTCTTTTATTGGCATTTTGTATGATTGTATTTTCATAATTAAAACATTCATAAAAAGTGTCTTCAACATATACCCCTACATGTTGAAATTCACCTTTTAAATATGGCGTTCTGTCTTCTTCTCTTTGTAAAGGAATAAAAAATATATATCCATTTTTATATCTTTGTTTAGTATATTTTTTAATATTGAACTCTAATAATTTTATTTGTTTACTTATATCCAAACATTCTAACATTTGATAATATTATCTTCCTTTCTTTAATATTTTATTTGACAATCATAATTTTTATTAAATTAATACTTCAACAAACTCATCATTTTCATCTTTATAAATTTTAGATACTAAAATATTTTTTATAGTAAATCCTATTTCTTTTCCATTATTTATTATTTCTTCTGCTTGTTTACATTTTAATTCATCTATAGCAAATACATTACCATTATCATTAAATAATAAAATACCTTTAATATAAGAAATAAAATGTTCTCTATCTACAATTAACATGTAATCCTCCTTTTATAAATATATTTATAATTTCTATAAAATCATAATAAATCTAAATTTGGTATCAATTTTTGATAAATTTTATCTATATGTAGTATGTATTTAGTTTGCATACCACTATATATAGTATGTGAAATTTTATAATTTACTAAATTCTTCTGAAAATTCTTCTAACTGTCTTTCTAATTCTTCTCTAATAACTTTAATAAGTTTTTCATTGCCATAATATCTTGCAAGATCAATTGTTGTTTTTCCTGAACAATCTGTCCATTGTGAGATATATAAATGATATAATTTATCGTCATATTCTTTTTCTTTATCTCTATCTCTAGGGATAAATTTATTAATATTTTCTAATGCTTTTTCAGTAATTTTAATTAATGCAAGTAATTCATTGCCTTTATCTAATTGCTTAATATTCATATTATTATATTCTCCTTTTATTATTTAATATCCATCTGCTTTGTCTACTTTCTTAGCTTCCAACTCATATCTTACTTCATCAATTTTACAATTCCATTGTTCAGATAAATATAATTGTTTTTCTTTTATTTCTTCTTCGGTTAGTTTGATAAAATTTGTACTATTAGAAACAGAATGTCTTTCGTTTGGTACATAGAATTCATATATGTATGTTGTCAAATTATTATATTTCCTTTCTTAATTCTTCCCTTACTTTCATAAGTATTTTCCCTAACATATTCTTACCTCTTCCTCTGCATACACCCCAATAAGTATCATTCCACGTATTTGATTCAACTAATTCTTCATTTCCTGTATCAAGAAGTCTTTGTTTTAAATCCTCGTTGCGACAAAATTTATCTTTAACACATTGATACATTACTTCATCTTTAATATCTTCCCAATCATTTCTAAGTAAAACACTTCTGCCTTTGCTTTTTGCTTTAGAAGGATCTAAATCACAAAAATGCATTCTTTTAACCTTATCTTTAAGTTTTGCTGATTGAAATGCTGTCTCATTATTTTTGTAAAATAAATCTTCATACATAACTTGTGCAGTATAAAAATTACTTAGAAAATAATATTTTCCTTTAAAACCATCTATCATATTTATTCTCCTTTTTTTATTTTACATATTAGTATAAAAGCGATGTTTGGTGCTAATATTTATCTATATGTTGTGGTTATAAAATAATTAAACTACTATATATAGATTTATTTTATGTATTTATATTTTGTCTTTTCATTTGCTCTCCTATTATATTTTCTATATCTAGAGTAGCAATATTTTTTGCTGCATTGTAGTCTGCATGGATAAAATATTTATGTCCATAATCACAATTCATACATTTGAAAGTATCTTGTTTCGGTCTCCATATATCCTTATCTTCACTTCTATGTATGTGTCCACACTTATTACATCTTGCAGAAGTATGTTTTGGTTTAATTTTTTTAATTTCAATACCTAATTCTTTTGCTTTATATTCTATTTTTGTTTGCAAATCATAATAACTCCACATACCTAAAAATGTTGCTTTTCTTTCACCGCCTGCAATTCCTGTTAAATCTTCCATTTGAATTGTACCACAATTATTTTTTAATGCAGTATCAATAATATATTTACTATATTTATGATTTGTAGTATTTTTAAAATTTTCTACTCTTCCTCTTAATTTTTCTATTGGTTTAATTCTAGTTGTTCTACCATGCCCAATTCTTCCTTCTCCACAATATTTCCCTTGTTTTAATAATTCATTTCTTCTCCTTTCTACTCTTCTTCTGAATTCTATAACTTCACTCCCTCCAATGTGATATCTATTATGAGAATTATTAAATGCCATATATGCAGGATTACAAACACCTAAATCAATACCCATTATATTATTTTTATCAAGATTTATTTGATTATCTTGCTCAAAGGAATATGTTAAGTTAATAAACCATTTAGTTTTACCTTTTTTAATTTTAAATATTTTTGAGACACCAATTTTATAATCATTATTTAATATTCTTTCCAAAATAACTTTTTGAGTATTATCATGTGCAATAACTAAAAAATCAATTTGACTTTTCTTTAATTCTAATTCTGATTTATATGCTCTACTTAATAAACTTAATCTAAAAATATATGTGTTATCATCATTTTTAATAATCTTTATTTGTTTTGAAGATAAATTAATCGGAAATCCTTTTTTAAAATTTATCATTTCTTCTTCGCCTTTAAATATTTTAGATTTATGTTGACACCATTTAGATTCCACTTCTCCAAGAACACTGTCTAAAGTATCAGATGGTAAATTAATAAATTGATTTTTTAATTGATTACGAATATCACCTTTTACTGAATTATATTTATTAGGTAAATCTTTTATGTTCAAATATTCTCCAAATCTTTGTTTATATGAATAACTTAATTTTTCAAAATCCCAAAATAATTGGATAGTTTTATTTGCTAATTTCCAAGATTGATATTGTAATTCATTAAATACTTTTCCTGCTAATTCCCATTCTATATCTATAGGTTTTATAATTTGATATTTCATAACTTTTGTTAATTTTACAGACATATATTTATTATCTCCTTTAAATTTTTCGCAAATATCTATCTCTTTTATACAGAAAATAGTTTTGCGAAATTATAATTTTAATTTTATCTAAAATATATTAATAATAAATTATTTTCTTTTTTCTGTAGTATGAATCTTTTAAATTTTAATTCTGGTCATCTTACAATTAATAACATATTAAAATTAATATTGTAACGATGAAGTTGTTTTTAAACGCTCAAACAGGCACCTTACAATCAACTACATATTAGAGATAACATTGTAACAGGATTATTAATATGTTGTTGTTAACGAGTGTATTTAAACCTCGATTTAAAGATGTGTAATCACCTTAATATTTTATTATAAGTATAATTTAACATTGTAACAATAATTTTAAGTAATTTCCATTGAATTTTTTCATCTTGCAATCAATTATAAGTAAAATCTAACATTGCAACTGACTTATATATAATTGTTAACGAGTGTTAATTTATCTATGTTTATAAAATAACTTCTCGATTTAAAGACGGTGCAATCGCCTTGATAATTTGTGGGGAATTTCACCCCACATTAATCCTATTTAAATCTCAAATTCAAATTCATACTCAGAACATATCGTTTTTATAATTTCTTTATATTTATTCTTATCTTTTAATCCAAATGTTTTTAATGTATATTCATCTAATTGTGCATCATTATATAATCTTAATCTATATGCTAAAATAATCATAAAATTATGATAAGAAACATATGTATCAAAATTAAATTTACCATCTATATGAGAATCTTTTATAATATTAATAACATTTTTAATATCGTCAATACTACATATTATTCTACCATGACTATTTATTGGGAAATTTATTACTAATTCGTTAACGGAAATTAATTCTTTACTATATTTATGTGCCAAATCTTCAGAAATAAAAGGTACTATATAATCTACTCTTGGTGAAATATTTATACTAAAAGTATTTTCATTCTCTTTATCTCCATCGGTAACTAATACTTCTAATTTTACTATTGCATGATTAAATCCATTATGTGAGGAAAAAGAGTTTAATTGATTACGTATATTATCTATACTTGTTTTATCTATTTGACAATTTATTTTCATCTTTTCTTTCTTTTTATCATATGAATAAGGCATATTATTAAATAATTTAGTTAGTTTAATAAACGCATCATTAAGACATTTAAATCTTTCATAATAATCTTTGTGTAATTCCATTAATTCATGAAGTGCTTTGATTTCATATGTAAGTTTTTTAACAAACATTTTAATAAATTCATTATCCTTATCAATTTTATTTGTATAAGTATAATTACTAAAAGTATCTATTAAACAATATGACATACTTCTATATGGTCTAAAATCTGGATTACTATCTAGTACGGAATTATTAATTCTTTTATTTTCTAATTCTTTAAAAATGTGTTCAATGTCTTTTTCAGTTGTTTCTTTGATAAAATTTTTCATATTATCTTCTCCTTTTGCGTTTGGTCGCAACCCATATTTTTACTAACTCTGTGGTACAAACTTAATTTCTCCTAAATCAATTTCTTCACCACATTCAAATTTTGCGATAGCATGATTATTAGTATCATCAAATAAAACAGAAATTTGTTCAATTCTATCACATTCTTTGCAATAACATTGTAATATAAACTCTCACCTCCTTTCAATTTATATGTTTTATATTATCCTAACTAGTAGGTTAATATTTTACTACTGATTAACGACACATTTATTGATTAATACATCTTTAATAAATTTAGTATGGTCTATTTTCATACCACTATTATTTTTTGATTCATTGTATTTAATTTTTTCTTCTGTTACATTAAAGTTTTTAATATCTTTTACTATTTTACTCATAGTTGCCTCACCAACAGAAAACATTTGTGCTAATTTTTGAATCGTCATATTATTAATAATTAGATAATATTTTAGTTTATCATAAGTTAAATATTGAATCATCTTATTTGTTTTTGATAATTTGCCCTTTGGTAATTTACTATATTTACTTTTCATAGATATACATCTCCTTTCAATATTTATTAGTATACAATTATATTTATCTTTTGTCAAGGTAAAAAATTAAGTATTTATAAATATCATAACAAAACGAATCTTTTGTGTTAACTTGATTTTACTACCATATATAGTAGTTAATTAATTTTATAACTACTATATATGGTATATTAATTTTAAAGATTTTCTATTTTAGAACTCTTGCTCTAATTTCTGATAAACTTTCATCTCTTAAAAGTTTTCCATCAATAAATACATCTTCTAGTAAATCAATATTTTTATATTGTTTTTGTTGTGAAATAGTTAATTCATCAATATAATTTATTTCTTCATTTTCATTTTTAACTACAATAATTCTGCCTTTTTGAGATTTCTTAATTTTATCACTATCTGTTTTTGGATCTTTAAATATATTAATTTCTTCATCATTAATTATTACTTGTGTTGCTTTAATAGCAATGCCTAATGAATCTCTAGTGTGATAGCCTAATGAGTATGAGCCAATTCCGAATACAACATTTTCACTTGAAAAACCTTTATATTCAAGAAGATTAAATATTCTTTCTGCTCTTTCAAGAGTAATTGCATCTCCGTATATTAATGAAATATGTGGGTTTAATACCTTATAACCTTTTGAATTAATCGTACCACCAAATATATCCCATAATGCTTCAATCGAACCTTTTCTTATTAATTTATCAGTTGATTCTGCATCTCCACAAATAATTTTAACAGGGTCTCCAGAATCAGGACGAAGAACTGTCTTGCCATTTCTATTTATAATAATATTTTTTAATTGAGGGATTATATTGCCAATCACATTCCAATAATCATAACCATCTGAAACTATACTTACTATTCCTTCAGGTACTATTTCAGTTAACATTCTAGTAAAATATTCTAAGTCATTATTATATTGACATTCTAAACTATGTTCCGATGCGAGTACGCTTGCAGCTATTAATTCTTTTTCAACATTTGCATTATAGTATTCTTCCAAATAACAGATACTTGGAATAGTATCTGTTCCTGTAAAATATAATAATTGACCTGCACCAGTAGTAATAGCATCTTCATTACCACTCATGCCTCTATAACTAAAATTATGACATTGCCATTGAATATGATCTTTTGTGTCAGAAGTTTTCTCTGCCCATTTTTCACATATCTCTCTATATCTTTTTACAATGGTTGTTGTAGTAATAGGTTTCCACATACAAGCACTTGTTAATGTTTCTATGTAATTTGTAAGCCAGTGAAAATCATTATTCGTATTTTCTATTGTGAATAAAGGCACTCTAATAGGTACAGTAGTACCTTCTTTTAACGCACATATTTTAATAGGTAGATAACCTAAATCATGCAATTTTTCAATATGTTCTGTATCGGCACAATTATTACCTAAAGTATACTTTATAATTCTTTTATATTCATTAATAACCTCTTGCTTTGGTTTATTGAAAAAATTATCATTAAAATATTCAATAAGATATTCTTTTATAAATCCTTGTAATCCAAAAAATACTACACTATTAATACCTTCAATTCTCGATGATCTTGGAGTAAATGTAGAATATGTTTTTTCTATACCTTCTTTTGCCATAATACGGTGAGATATTTTATAACAATCAGTTAATAACATAGGGTTAATTTTCATAATTAATTTCCTCCTCATTTATATATTCAAACTTCCAACCTCTGCATGTTTTTTGTACTCCTCTTAAACAATTTGATACATTGCTATCATTTATTTTTCTAGCAAATTCAGATTGATTATTACATATTTCTTCATAACCATCGATAATTCTTGTTGCTTTAAACCATCTTTGTTTTGTACGTTTATTCATTTCCTTTAGGTTTTCTTCATTTGAAGTTAAAATACAATTTTCTGGAGAATACATTTTTCTATCACCAATAATATCTTTATCTAAATATAATTCGCCATTTTTCATTTTTTCTTCATCATATCCTTTTAATTGTTTTAAATCTTCATAAAAGAATTCAAAACATAACCATCTATCATATACTTTAATTCCTTTTCCACCATATGTATTATAATGATTATTATTTATGTCATAGCATCTATCAATCATCGCTCGCCATTTATTAAATTCTTTTACATGTTCTTTTGTATTTATATTTCCTATAGATGCAACACCTAATTTCAATGGGAAATATGGATTTTTTATTCCACCAGATAATATATGTTTCTTTTCAGTTGTTGTTTGATGTTTAATACCATTTATTTCATCAAATTCAATTAAATATTTTACACCTTTTTTATTTGGAATTTTTTCTAATACAGTAAATTCATTGCACATTTTACTTTTAAATTTTTGACCAATAATTTTAATTTTATTATTCAAATATTATTCTCCTTTT
>Ga0209319_1002413_pt1 | contig 11892 bp, 10 predicted proteins | sample RifGroE2_FD_184000 | JGI IMG/M metagenome (GOLD analysis project Ga0209319, IMG submission 184000) | Groundwater microbial communities from Rifle, Colorado - Groundwater E2 (SPAdes) (version 2) | ecosystem: Environmental > Aquatic > Deep subsurface > Groundwater | place: Rifle, Colorado, United...
TACGACTGCCGAAAATTCGACCGAATCACCCTGGGGATGAATATCTTCAAGAGGATTTATCTTAGCTTTAAAATAAGGAAATTCCTGAGTATATTCCTGAATTTCAAACCGCTTTTTACCCTGGATAATAACTGAAGTTGTACCATCTGGCATCTCCAAAATCTTCAATACCTGTGCAATAGTGCCGGTCTGGTACAAATCAGTCTGTGCCGGATCATCAACACTACCATCCTTTTGAGAAATAGTCCCAAGTAACCGATTCCCACGATACACTTCCTGTACCAACTGAAGCGATTTCTGCCTTCCAACAGTGATAGGCATCACTATGCCAGGAAACATTACGGTGTTCCGTAAGGGTAATATTGGCAAAATGTCAGGAACTTCAGCATTGGTCATTTCAGAATCTTCGTCGTCAGCCAAAATCGGAATGAATTCAGATTCATCGTCCATCAAGCTGGATATTAATATATTTTGCATAATCACTAATTTTCGATCTTGAGTAAAACTTGTAAATCACATCTGCCATACTGACCGATGCAAGCGTAAAAAAATTATAACGCTAAGTTTTGCAATAGCCATGCCAAAAAAGCATTGGAAATGGGAGAATGGAACTGTTTGAAACTAAAAAAGCTCCGACAATGCGAAGCTTTTTCAATATTTTTATCGAAACAGAATTATTTTTTTCTGTTTTCCATGTGTTTTGAATACCTGGTATTGAATTTATCTACACGACCTGCGGTGTCAACCAATTTCATTTTTCCAGTATAAAATGGGTGCGAAGAACTTGAAATTTCAAGTTTTACAACCGGATATTCAACTCCGTCAACCACTTCTGTTTCTTTAGTGTTAACAGTCGATTTGGTAATATAAACATGACCGTTTGACATATCTTTGAATGCAACAGTACGATAATTTGCTGGATGTATCCCTTTTTTCATTTTTATAATCTCTTTTACTTTTATTTTTAACGGCCTGCAAAGTTACATTTAGGAATTTAATTTCCAAATATTTCCGACCATTAATTCCTTTAAGACTGTTTAAAATTTGTCAGGAAGAGTAAAAATCAAAAATTTACCCCGACCCTGAAGGGTGATTTTTGATTTTTCGTGCTCCCTTCAGGGTTTTTGGGGTAACACGAAAAATCAAATTGAGAAATTTAAACAGTCTAAAAATATCAACTATTCATCTGAACCAATGATTGGCACTCTTTTAAAAGGCAAACTTCGGTCGAATAGATAACGCATCGTGTAATGAGTTTTCATCTGAACGCCGCCCACCGACTTATAGACGGAAATAATTTTCGGATTAAAATCTCCGGCCCATGACATCTCTACTTCTTTATATTGTGGTTTGTGCTTCATTAGTTTATCCTGATGCCAGAAAATAGCAGACTCAATACCCGATTTTTGATATTTAGGAATTACGCCCATAATCAAAATGCGGGTACGGGTCATTGTTTTCATTTTTTTATAATAGAGAAATTTCAGGATACTGATAAAATTCAACTTGCCGTTTAGCTTTTTCAAAATCTGGTTAACATCAGGAATCATGACAAACAAGGCAATCGGAGTCCCCTCATGATAGGCAAACCAAACCATTTCCGGATCGAGAATTGCTTTGGAAGTAGTTATAAAATCGCGAAGTTCATCTTTGTCCAAAGGCTGAAAATGTTCGTGAAACCGCCATGCTTCATCGTAGATATAGCAAAAGTCATCAATGAATTTTTCGGTTTGGCTGAATGAAAAATGCTCAAACGAATAACCGGGCTTTTGTGCTACCCAACCGGCAATTTTCCAAAAGCGCTCAGGAAAAGGTTTGGAATAATCGAGGTGATAACTGTATTGCTCAAAATATACTTCAAAACCATACTGCCTGAACAAATCGAGATAATATGGAGGGTTATATGGCATTCCAAATCCCTGATGAATAAATCCATCAACCAGAAGACCCCAGTTCATGTAGTTTTCGCCAAAATTTACAGGCCCGTCCATCGCCTCCATCCCATGCGCTTTAAGCCAGTCAAGAGCAGCATCAAACAATATTTTAGCTGCATCAAACTGATTGACGCATTCAAAGAATCCACATCCTCCGGTTGGCTGCTCAAAAGTGAATGCTTTTTTACGATTGAAAAAAGCTCCAATACGTCCCAGCAATTTACCTTTATCGTCGGTCAATACCCATCGACAGGCATCTCCTGTCTTAAAAGATGGATTTTTAGCCGGGGTAAAAACATCTTCAACCATGCCATGCAACGGGCAGGGCCAGTTGGGATCGTTCTTATAAATCAGGTGCGGAACCTGATGAAAAAGTTTTTGAGTTTGTTTATCAGTGACTTGAATTAATCGCATGGCTATAATATTTTGAACTCAATTTATGACAATTTTTGAAGGATCAAATAAGTAAAATGGCTTATTTGACATCCTTTTATTCAATAATTGGCAAACGTTCGAAAGGTCTGTTTCTGTCGAACAAATATCGCAAAGTTTCGTGCGTTTTGGCATATTTGCTTCCTACAGAATTAAAAAGGGCTATCATTTTTGGGTTAAAATCACCCACCCAACTCAATTCCAGCTCTTTATACCAGTGCTTTTTCAGCATAACCTGTCTCAAATGCCAGAATACGCCCGATTCAATTCCGGCGCCCTGAAATTTAGGAATTACACCCATTACCAAAACACGGCACCGGGTCATCGCCTTTTTACGTTTCAGGCATAATAGTTTCATCATGTTAAAAAGTCCCAACTTTCCATCTTTCAAATGAACCAAAATTTGATTCAAATCCGGCATCATCATAAAAAATGCAATGGGCTCATCTTTATAATATACATACCAGATAAATTCTTCTTCAAAAACAATCCGTGCGTCCCTGATCATAGCTTTCAGGTCCTTGGGGTCAATGTGTTTGAAATTACCATGTTTATCCCATGCCTGCCGATAAATGGTTATAAAATCGTTAATGCACCGATCCTGTTCCTTGAAAGAAAATGTCTGGTAATGAAAATCCTTCTTTTTGGTAACCCACTCTGCAATTTTCCAGAACCGGTCCGGAAGATCAGGATTGGTAATGTCTAAATGAAAACTAAACTGTTGGTAATAAGTCTGAAAACCGTAGGAAGTAAAAAGCCTTTTGTAATAAGGCTTATGATATTGCATCCCAAAACCCTGCTGTTGAAAACCATCGACCAGCAAACCCCAGTTGAAAAAATTTTCACCAAAATTTACAGGGCCGTCCATGGCTGTGAAGCCTTCCCCTTTCAGCCAATTTCCGGCGGTATCAAAAAGCAGAGAAGCTGCATCCACATCATCAAAACATTCAAAAAAACCTATATTTCCAGCCTGTTCGCCTCCTTCATCTATTTTACTTCGATCGTAAAAAGCAGCAATTCGTCCAAGATAGTGTTCTCCATCTTTCACCAGCCAACGGCATGCATCTCCCTGAACAAACCCTGCATTTTTCCGGGGATCAAAAATATCCTCTATCATCTTCTGCAGAGGAGGAACCCAGTTTTTATCGTCTATGTAAATTCTGATTGGCAGTTTATGAAATGCCTGAATCGTTTTTGCATCAGCAACGGGAATGATCTCCATAAAATACTTCTGGCTTTTCGTTTACTATGCCGAAAATAACATTAAATGCCGGATAACAAAAACAGGGACCGAAGTCTCTGTTTTTGATCATTAATTCCTATTTTTGAACTGTTGTAGCAATACAACTCATTTGACAATGATTAAAGCTGCCGGCAATGGAGACGCACCAAAGTCGGCGCTTTTCTTATCTAAACTAACATAACATATCTATTTTCATTTGCAATATGCGGAGTTAAACTGTTTTAATGACTAACCTTTGTAAAATTTTCGAGGCTTCTTCAGAGCTTGTTCGATCAGCATTTTAATATTGTGTTCTTCCCTTAATGATAACTGGCAACGGTAAAACGCATTATAAGGGCGGATTGCGAGCGATTTCCTGTCAAGCCGGCAAGTTGCCTGAGCGGAAATATACACACCGAAAACCACGCTGCCGCACTTAACGGGTCGCTGATGTAGCGAAAGTTTTTTATCACTTTTTTAATAATTCATTTAATTTACCTCTTATTTCTTTGGAACTGGGTCTTGGTGCATTATCATCTACCACTTCTCCATTTTTGTTAATTAACAAATATGAAGGCACTCTACCACCATTTCTAAATATGTAAAAGGTTGGACTTGCAAGTTGTTGATTCATTAGATAGTGTTCACCTTTAATTTGATTCTCCAAAATTATAGTTTTAGCACGGTCATTCTTATAATCATCAGGTTGGCAGAGGTAAACAAACACTACATCTTTATTTGCGTAATCTTCTTGTAAACGCAAGGAGTGTGGCATTTCCACAATACATGGACCGCACCAACTTGCCCAATTATCTACATAAATTACTTTTCCTTTATATTTTGAAGTAAGCAGACTCAATAAGTCAGGACTCTTTGTCTCCATTCGGTAATCATAGATGTTTATATTCTCTGAAAATTTGCTTGTATCTGATTTGTTGTAAAAGTTTAATTGCTTGTTATTTATTAGTTTTTTTATAAACTGGTTTTCAATTCTATCATATTTTTGAGTTCCCATGTCCTCAAATGATATATTATCATCTTTCATAAATCGATAGAGCAATTTTGCTATAAGAATATCGTACATTATACCATTCCCTGCAGCATCAAAACTGTCAATTGAAATATTGAAATATTTGCTCCAATCTTTTCCGTAATAGATTTTAGTAGCGGAAAATATACCTTCAATGTTATATAAATAGGTAGAATATGAATTAGCAAATTTGTAATACTCAGAACAGTAGATAGCTTTATCATTATTTAAGAGGCTATCATCTAAGAAATTCCAGTAATCACGATTTACTTTGAATTCTTTCGATCTGTAATTATAAGGGGATATTAGGTAATTCAATGTTTTATATTTTACATATATTTCAAACCAATCCACAAGTTCTTTTCCCAGCATATTGGTTTTTGAATAGTTATCTAGAAAAGTGGATATTCTATTTTCATGACTTCTAATTTTGGATTTGTATTCTTCAGGTTTGCAAGAGTTTAAATAATATTCCAAACTATCGGGTGGTAAATCGAGCCCGCTAATTGCCTTGAATAAATGGTAAAAACCATTATTAATTTTGGCATTAGCACCAACAAACGTAATCGGTTTCCTGGTATTTGATTTATCAATTTTAATATTAATGATATCTCCTGGTGCAACCAATATCGGAATAGTTAATTCACCAATTTTCAACTCAATATCTTGCTTATAATGCTTTTGAAATTCTAATTTAAATGAATTGTTCTTAGTAGCACCAATATGTTGAATCAAGTCGTAAGATATCAAATCATGATATCTGGCAACAACCTGAGATTCATCATCGTAACCAGAAACCGTTCCCAATATTGTAATCAATTCTTTTTCATTTGGTTCAGAATTATTTTCTATGGAAAATGAAAAGTGAATTAATACTATGAATCCCAAAAGCATCATCTTGAAAGAAATTAATATGTTTTTCATATTTGTGGTTTGAAATTTTTGCTAACGTAAATATATCCAAATATATAGTACTTTTTGCTCTACAGCCTCAGCCTCAGTTAAACAGTTTTGTTTTGTAAGGGCAGACTCTTTCAAAAGCTGAAATAATAGAGAACCTGGTTACACCGAATTCCAGCCTGCCGGCTGGCAGGTATTTCGGACTTTAAGGCTCCGGTCTTTTCACAAAAATCGGAGCCTTAAATTTTTAATTTCCTTAGTTGCCCGAAACGATATAAGATATTAAACCTCAACTTTCTGTTGTAATTGTAATTCATCATTTCTTTAGTCCGAGTCCGACTTCCAGTCGGGCCCGGACTCATTTCAGGCAAAAATAAAGCTGCCAGCAAGGAAGACGCCAAGCCGACAGCTTTTCTAATCTAAACTAATAGATCAGATCTATTTTCAATCATCTTTTAAAGACTATGGGGAAATCTCCTTTAATTTTCATTGCGTTAATTCATACGATTTAGGCTTTCTATCATCGCTTGATACTTATCAAGCATTTGCAAGCGATACTATTGATTTGTCAAGCTTTCGGAAAGAAGGAAAATGATTAGTACTGAAAGAGTACTCATTTTCCTATAGGCTGGGGTGGATCATACTGCAAAATAAACTCGATCGGAATAGTATAAGCTACATCAACAGCTTTGCCTTGCTGATAACCAGGCTTCCATTTGGGCATGGTATAGACAACCCTCATTGCTTCATTATCAAGTGCGGGGTCTACCGACCTTGCAATTTTCACATTGGATGCCACTCCATATCTATTTATCACAAAACTCACAAATACATTGCCCTGAATACCAGCTTCTTGTGCCGAACCCGGATATTTGATTTGCTGCGTAATATGATAGCGCAAAGCTTGTAACCCGCCAGGAAATTCGGGCATTTGCTCTATAACAGTAAAAACCTCATTGTTATTTGTGTCACCCTTAATCGATAATCCTTTTGACTGCTTTGATGTCCCATACGCGACTACGGAAACTTGATCTATACCGATATTCTCAGGCTTCAAAATGATTGTCATCTGATTCTCAAAATCTGGTTCCAATTTTACAGATACAAAACCAACATATGAAATAACAATAGGACTGGCATCGGCAAGATTAAGTACAAAATTACCTTCGTTGTCGGTAACCGTGCCAACTGTTTTTCCTGATACCACAACAGAAGCCCCTTCCAATGGTTTTTCATTGGCATCGACGACTTTCCCCTTTACCATTTTTTCTGTAGCCGGTAATGTTTGCTCCTTTTTCTGCGCCGTATTTTCAGTTTGTTTCTTTTTAGTATTCTGAATAAGGTTCTTCTCAGAGGTCGAAGGAACTATCTCTGATGTTGCGGGTTTAACATCATTTTCGAGTCTCGATTGATGCACACTAAGCTTTTCGTCTAGTGTATTCTTTTCGATAGGTAGTTCAATCCTGTTGCCGAAAGCCATCAGCAGCAGGGCAAGCAATGGGAGAAAGGTCGCCACCTTCCAACGCCATGCTTTACTGGTTTTTTGTTTGTTCATCATGGTAATTCTTTTTTTAATTTGACAATGATTAAAACTGTTTGCAAGTGCGAACCGCCTTGGCCCGACACCTTTTTGAATAATGAGTAATTGGTATTGAGTTGCATCGATGCCTGAATGAAGGGTTTGCTCGTCGGCCTGAAACTCATGAATTTCTTTCATATCGCCAATTAGCACATAAACAGCCGGGTTAAACCAATGAATGGTCCTGACCAGTTCGAGTAGCAGCAAATCGACAAAATGATTCAGGCGGATGTGGGCTTGTTCGTGCGCCAGAATAGCCGAACCGTGCGCATCGTAATCAGTCTGAGAAATAACAACCGACCGACCAAAAGCAAAACTGGGCACTTCGCTGTCAACAATCAGCAATCGATAGCCGTCCATTTGACGGACTATCGCTTTTCTTGAAAGCAAGAAGATCAGGATAATATTTCGGATAAAAAGAAAGAAAGCCACCAGCACACCAGCTATATAAAAATATTTGAGCAAAGTTTCCAAAGAAATCGCAAACTCGCTTGTTGCCGGAGTTGACTCGGTGACAAATGTTTGAATCTCAGAGATTGTTGCATTTTCGGCTACAGGCAGGCTTTGTATTTGTATTTTATTTTCCGAGAATTCAGGAATCAACTCGATATGAACGGGAGTTTGCATCAATTGCGGTAACTGCACCAGCGGAACAATTACCGAAGTTGCCACAATAGTTAGCAACGTTGCCCGATTAACTGCAAACGAAGTTTCTTTGCGCATCAACAGCCTGAACAACAGATAAAACACACCGATGCAAACGGTTGATTCCAGAATATAAATCAGAAAAGTGTTCATATTTGTAGGTATTATAAGTCCTTTTTTGCGTTCTCAGCCTGCCTGATCAATTCCTGAATTTCTTCCAGCGAAATTTTTTCTTCCTGCACAAACATAGAAACGACCGAGGCATACGACTGGTTAAAATATTTCCCCACCATGTTTTTAATGGTGTTCCTGCTGAATTCTTCCCGTGAGATGATGTCAAAATACCGGTGTGTGTTTCCAAACTGTTCGTGGCCGACAAAACCTTTATCTTCCAACCCACGCACAATGGTGGAAATGGTGTTGTAGTGTGGTTTGGGATCAGCCATAAATTCAATAACGTCTTTGACAAACAACGGACCCTTTTCCCAAAAGAGTTCCATAATTTCTTCTTCCCGATTAGTCAGATGTTTCATAGTTGTAATGCTTTGATCAAATGTAACTATATTTTTTAGTTTATGAACTATATTTCATAGTTTATTTACTAAATATTTTAGTTTTAGAAATATTATAACAAAAACAGGGACCGAAGCCCCTGTTGAAATTCAATATTAGAATGATGAGTCAATCGCAAAGTATCTACCTTGTAGTTTCATCTTATATATAAGTTCTTGACATTGCTATTCCATTTTCCCCTGACTTTTTGCCAATGCCACCAATCCACCCATTGCTCCCAGGTTCATTGATTCCAAAGCTGAACTAGGCACAATCACCATTGAACCTTTTTCTTTTAATCCTTCAAACAGCATATTCATTCCACGTAAATGCAGGGCAACCGGATTATTGATATACTGAAGGCTGGCTTCGGCAAATTTTTCAGCAATTTCAGTTTCTGCCGTACCCAAAATCACACGAGCCTGACGTTCGCGTTGGGCCTGAGCTTGTTTGCTCATTGAATCTGCCAGATCTTTTGGAATGATAATATCCCTGATTCCAACATTTTGGCAGGTAATTCCCCACGGATTAGTGTGTTCGTCAAGAATAATCTGAAGTTCTGATGATATTTTCTCACGGTCCGAGAGTAAATCAGATAATTCATACTTGCCAATGGTATCTCTTAATCCGGTTTGTGCGATATACGTCACGGCCTGCACGTAATCCTGAACTTCGAGGGCTGATTTTTCAACATCCCAAACGGTCCAATAAACCACAGCATCAACATTTACGGGTACTGTATCTTTAGTTAAGGTCTCCTCAGCTTTAATACTGGTAACCCTAACTCTTTGATCAATATACTTAGCAATGCGGTCGACAATTGGAATAATCAGAAAAAATCCGGGACCTTTTAGTCCGATAAATTTGCCCATTCTCAACACAACAGCCTTCTCCCATTGATCAGCGATGTGGATTGAAGAAGCAAGTAAAATTGAGACCAATATTCCGCCAGAGAGAATCGGAATATTAATGATTTGAAGATAAAATAATGCACCACAGACAGCACATAAAACAAGAAATAAAGTGACAGAAATTGGATTAAAATAGTTGTTAGTTTCCATTTGTTTGGTTTTTAAGTTCATCTATTATTTCATCTATTGTAAAGCCATAACTGAAGGTTATGGTTGTAAATTCCTGAATTATACTTTGAAGTTTATGTTTCCGTTCGGACTCAAACACTTTATTTTCGGTTGCGCTTATAAACGTGCCGGTTCCCTGCTGAGTTTCCAATATATCCTGAATTTCAAGCTCTTTATAAGCTTTTGCAACAGTATTTAAGTTAACTTTTAGTTCAACGGCTAATGCTCTAACAGTTGGTAGTTGCTCTCCTGTCGAGAGATTTCCGGATGCAATCCCGTATCTGATCTGGTCAATAATTTGCCTGTAGAATGGGATTCCTGTTTTTGGATTTAGAACAAATTTAATCATGTCTTACTATTGTATTAGTTCTATAGTACAATATTACAACAATTATTTTAAAACGCAATCGCTTTTAAAAAATATTTTAATTTTTATCAAACGAAAATACCAGACCTAAAATAACAGTTAATAATAAAACCTTGTAAAACAAAAACAGGGACCGAAGTCCCTGTTGAATAGTATATTTGATATGGAATCTGAAGATTAGTCGCGGCTGGCAAACTTGGAAAGGAGGCGGAGCATTTCAAGGTATAGCCAGATTAAGGTAACCATTAGTCCGAAAGCGCCATACCATTCCATGAATTTGGGAGCACGCGCATTGGCGCCCTGGGTAATCATATCGAAATCGAGAATCAGACTGAGAGCTGCAATGGCAACAACGAACAAACTGAAACCAATCCCAATCCATCCATTTCCGTACATAAAGCCAAAATTAGTACCGAACATGCTGGCAATAAAGCTAACCAGATAAACCAAAGCGATTCCGCCGGTTGCAGCCAATATGATCGTCCTGAATTTTTGAGTTGCACGAATAGTTCCTGAGCGGTACAATAATAGCATGATGAAAAATACGCCGAATGTGAGCGAAACTGCACGCATGATCAGTCCGGGATACATGGCTTCAAACATAGCAGAAACCGCTCCCAGAAATAATCCTTCAAAAACAGCATAAATCGGTGCAGTCATGGCAGCACGACGAGGGCTGAATGTGGTAATCAGAGCAGTAATTAAACCGCCTATAGCTCCAACCAGGGTCCAGATCATAATTCCCTGAGGCATTACTCCAGGCGTGGCAGGATCAATCGCACCAAAGAATTTACGCCATGTAAAAGTGGCAGCAAATACAACGATCAGCAGCATTAATCCAGTTTTGTTAATCGTTCCGTTTACGGTCATCACTCCGTCGCTGGAAGTAGTAGCTGACTGATTAAATATGTTCTTCCCAAAAACGGGGTTCGATGATTTTGTGATATCCATTGTTTTAAAATTTAAATTTCATTTCTGAAGTATAAAAACTGTACCAAAAATAGTCAGCCTTTTTGAAACCACGTTCAATGTTAAGCATTCTTAACAAATGATTCCTGTACATATTCGCTTTTAAGCTCTGACAAAATCAACTCTGCCAAGCTTTTACTTTCCTCTGAATCAATATCTTTAAGCCCTTCTGCAAATTGAATGGCAATTCCATTTAATTGTTTGCTCTTCATTCCGAGCAAAATAAATGAACGGTAAAAAACCTGTTTCAATTTTGGGTCTTTCGACAAAGGTGACAAAACGTCAAAGAAAGGCTCAAAAAATTCGTCCATTTCTGACTTTTCTGCAATAGCCAGCCGTCCCATCAGATTCAGACCTGCAAATCGAACCAGATGTTTCTTTCCCAGGCACCATTCCAGTGATTTGACAAATGCAAATTTCGTTTTCGACCATAGAAAGGTATTTAGTACTTCGGCGATTTCGGTTGTTTCCATACTTTTTGTCCAGTAATCCATCTGTTCTTCTGTCACTTCAGCGGGAATATCAAGCATAGCTGCAAGAATCATGGTTTCGCGCCATTGCTTGTTCCAGAGTTTTAGTGCCAATAAATGATTGGAGTCGTATTGCTTGGCAATTTCGCGTAAAGAAACGATAGAGGCCCCCCAGTTTAATTTATAAGTGAGGCCGAGTTGTTTCATTTGCTCAACGGTTTCCCCATTTTTTGCCAAACGTATTTTGGTGAGTATCTGACGGAATTCCTGATCCTGTTTGGGATCATCAATGATAAAATCCATGCTAAAATCAAGTAAAAAGTAAAAAGAAATGAGAAAAATGTAAAAATCGATTGATTGAAATTTCTGCCTTCATTTAATAAATTACATATTCAATCACGATAAAAACTACTGACAAAAGTAAAGAATAAAGCAAATGCCGCGTCAAATTCAAATATTCGTTTATCCTGAACCCACAATTTTGCCTGACAAAAACCATCAGTACCAGTTTTTCAAGAATATAGGCACAAACAGTTCCATAGGCGACTCCGGGCAAACCCCAAAGCTGCACAAACCATAAGCTAAGAGCAACATTGGCGACAATTTCGATCACTGAGGCCCACATAATTGCCCTGGTTTTCTGCAGGCCAATCAGGATGGTTTGAGGAAACAAAAGCCGGCTTACGATCAGCAATAAATAAATATTAAATATG
>Ga0209319_1002414_pt1 | contig 11892 bp, 11 predicted proteins | sample RifGroE2_FD_184000 | JGI IMG/M metagenome (GOLD analysis project Ga0209319, IMG submission 184000) | Groundwater microbial communities from Rifle, Colorado - Groundwater E2 (SPAdes) (version 2) | ecosystem: Environmental > Aquatic > Deep subsurface > Groundwater | place: Rifle, Colorado, United...
CCCTTGTGCCGCCGCGCCTGAACCTGAACGAAGCGGCCGCCCTGCTCGGCGGCGCGCAGGCGGTGATCGGCGTGGACACCGGCCTCGCCCACCTCGCGGCGGCGCTGGGCGTGCCGACCGTCGGCATTTACACCGCGACCGATCCGGCATTGACCGGTTTGTATGCGGGCCGATACGCAGTCAATCTCGGCAACATCGACCGTGCGCCGGATACCGCCGCCGTCATCGGTGCGCTGCAACAGGCGGCGGCATGCTGAACCCGGGACTGTTCTACACCCTCGCGCTGTGGCTGCTGCTGCCGTATATCTTCCTGCGCCTAGCGTGGCGCGCGCGCAGGCAGCCGGAATACCTGCGCAACATCGGCGAGCGTTTCGGTTTTTATCCCGTATCAAGCGACAAGCCGGTCATCTGGCTGCACACCGTCTCGGTGGGCGAAACCCGAGCCGCGCAAAGCCTCATCGCCCGGCTGCGCGCCGCCTATCCGGATCACCGGATCCTGCTCACCCACACCACGCCGACCGGGCGCGCTGCCGGCGAGCAACTGTATGGTGACGGCGTGCTGCGCGTGTATCTGCCCTACGACTATCCGTTTGCGGTGAACCGGTTCCTGCGCCATTTCAAGCCGCAATTCGGCATCCTGATGGAAACGGAGATCTGGTTCAACCTGATCCATGCCTGCCGCGTAACCGGCGTGCCGCTACTGTTGCTGAATGCGCGCCTGTCGGAAAAATCGGCGCGCGGTTATGCGCGCTTCGCGCGGCTGACCCGCGACGCGCTCGGCGAACTCGCCGCCGTCGCCGCGCAAACTGCCGACGACGCCGCGCGCCTGTCCGTCCTCGGCGCAAAGGATGTTGCCGTGACCGGCAACCTCAAATTCGACATCGAACCACCGCCCGCAATGCTGGGACTGGGCAGGCAATTGCGCGAACAGTTTGGCACGGCGCGCAAGGTGTTTCTCGCCGCCAGCACCCGCGACGGCGAGGAAACACTGCTGCTCGACGCGCTGCAGCAGGTGCATATTCCCGGCCTGCTGCTGGTGATCGTGCCGCGCCATCCGCAGCGCTTTGCAGAGGTCGCCGCGCTGCTGGAACAGCGCGGCATTCCGTTCCGGCGCAGGAGCGAAATAGAGCGGCAAGGCGGCACAATCGCGCCGGAAACCAGCGCGGTGCTGGGCGACAGCATGGGGGAGATGTTCGCCTATTACGCCGCCGCCGACCTCGCCTTCATCGGCGGCAGCCTGCTGCCCTACGGCGGACAGAACCTGATCGAGGCCTGCGCGGCCGGCACGCCGGTACTGGTCGGCCCCTATACCCATAATTTTGCCGAGGCGACAAGGCTGGCGGTCGCGGCCGGGGCGGCAATGCAGGTGCGGGATGGCGGCGGACTGGCCATGGAATTGCAGCGCCTGCTGGACAATCCGGAGGCTCTGCGCGAAATGCATAGTCGCTGCGCCGGGTTTGTGGAATCCAATCGCGGCGCGACCGACAAGTCGCTGCAGATCATCGCATCATTCAGCAAAAAATCCTTTTTGCGTTTATAATCCGCGCCCTCCGAGGGGTGCTGCAGCGGGTCTGGACAACCAGTCCCCCGTCAGGCTCGGAGCAGCGATTTCGTTCCAACGGCACCTGTTCATTAACTTTTATGAATGGAGTGCTTTATGAATGCCGCTTTCACCGATTACAAAGTCGCCGACCTGTCACTCGCCGCCTGGGGGCGCAAGGAAATCGCCATCGCCGAAATCGAGATGCCCGGCCTGATGGCGATCCGCAAGGAATTTTCTGCTTCGCAACCGCTCAAGGGCGCGCGCATCACCGGCTCGCTGCACATGACCATCCAGACCGCCGTGCTGATCGAGACGCTGACGGCATTGGGTGCGGAAGTGCGCTGGGCATCGTGCAACATCTATTCGACCCAGGATCACGCCGCCGCCGCCATCGCCCAGGACGGCATCGCGGTGTTCGCCGTCAAGGGCGAGACGCTGACCGAATACTGGGACTACACCCACCGCATTTTCGAATGGCCGGACAACGGCTATTCGAACATGATCCTCGACGATGGCGGCGATGCGACGCTGCTGCTGCATCTCGGCGCGCGCGCCGAAAAGGACGCTGCGCTGCTGAACAACCCCGGTTCCGAAGAAGAGACCTGCCTGTTCGCGTCGATCAAGGCCAAGCTGGCTGTAGACAAGACCTGGTATTCCACCCGTCTCGCCGCAGTCAAGGGCGTGACCGAGGAAACCACCACCGGCGTACACCGTCTGTACCAGATGCACGAGCGCGGCGAACTGAAGTTCCCGGCGATCAACGTCAATGATTCCGTCACCAAGTCCAAGTTCGACAACCTGTACGGCTGCCGCGAATCGCTGGTGGACGGCATCAAGCGCGCCACCGACGTGATGATCGCCGGCAAGGTCGCCGTGATCATCGGCTATGGCGACGTGGGCAAAGGTTGTGCGCAAGCGATGCGCGCGCTGTCGGCTCAGGTTTGGGTGACCGAGATCGACCCGATCTGCGCACTGCAGGCCGCGATGGAAGGTTATCGCGTGGTCACGATGGAATACGCCGCCGAACTCGGCGACATCTTCGTCACCACCACCGGCAACTACCATGTGATCACCCACGAGCACATGAAGAAAATGAAGAACCAGGCCATCGTATGCAACATCGGCCACTTCGACAACGAAATCGATGTTGCGTCGCTCAAGCAATACAAGTGGGAAAACATCAAGCCGCAAGTCGATCACGTGATCTTCCCTCCAATGAATGGAAAACCGGAAAAGCGCATCCTGCTGCTGGCCGAAGGCCGTCTGGTGAATCTGGGTTGCGGCACCGGCCACCCGTCTTATGTGATGTCTTCCTCGTTCGCCAACCAGACCATCGCGCAGATCGAGCTGTTTACCCGCACCGAAAATTACCCGATCGGCGTGTACACTTTGCCCAAGCATCTGGACGAGAAGGTGGCGCGCTTGCAGCTGACCACGCTGAACGCGCAACTGAGCGAACTGACCGACCAGCAGGCCGCCTATATCGGCGTGCCGAAGGAAGGACCTTACAAGGCAGACCATTACCGCTACTAAGAATGCGGATTGCGGAATGACGAGTGCGGAATTAAGGACCGGGATGCACTGGGTTTTCAATCCGAAATCCGAAATCCGCATTCCGCAATCCCTTTAAGGTGGTTCACATGCAACTCATCCTGATCTGGATACTCAACGCGCTGGCACTCATTGCTGTCGCCAATTTCGTTCCCGGCATCCATGTCGATGGTTTCGCTTCGGCGATGATCGCTGCGCTCTTCCTCGGCCTGGTCAACACGCTGATCCGTCCGCTATTGCTGCTGCTCACGCTGCCGGTCACGCTGCTCACGTTGGGGCTGTTTATTTTCGTCATCAACGGCTTGCTGTTCTGGTTCGTCGGATCGGTGTTGCGCGGCTTTGTCGTGGACGGCTTCTGGTACGGCGTGCTCGGCGCGGCCTTGTACAGTATTTTTTCGTGGGCGCTCAGCGCAGCTGCGATGCAGATCATGGGCAAACAAATCGTGAGGAAAGACCATGAATAAACCGCTTTTCAGCTTTGAATTCTTTCCGCCGCACACGCCGGAAGGAGTGGAAAAACTCGCCGCCACGCGCAAGCAACTGGCGGCGCTTCATCCGGAATTTTTCTCGGTCACCTTCGGCGCGGGCGGTTCCACGCAGGAGCGCAGCCTGGAAATCGTGCAGCAGATCAAGGCGGAGGGGCTTGAGGTTGCGCCGCACCTGTCCTGCATCGGCTCGACGCGCGAAAACATCCGCAGCATCCTGCAAACCTACCGGCAGCTCGGCATCCGGCGCATCGTCGCGCTGCGCGGCGACCTGCCCTCCGGCATGGCCACCACCGGCGAATTCCAGTATGCCAACGAGCTGGTGTCGTTTATCCGCGCGCAAACCGGCGAGCACTTCCACATCGAAGTGGCGGCCTACCCGGAAGTCCACCCGCAGGCCCGCTCGGCGCAAGACGACCTCGTCAACTTCAAGCGCAAGGCCGCGGCCGGGGCGGACTCGGCGATCACCCAGTATTTCTACAATGCCGACAGCTATTTCCATTTCGTCGACGAATGCCGCAAGATCGGCGTCACCCTTCCCATCGTGCCGGGCATCATGCCGATCGTGAAATTCGCGCAATTGGCGCGTTTCTCCGACACCTGCGGCGCGGAAATCCCGCGCTGGATACGCCGCACGCTGGAAGGCTACGGCGACGACAACGAATCGGTGCAGGCCTTCGGCCTCGACGTGGTCACGCAACTGTGCGAGAAGCTGCTCGCGGGCGGCGCGCCGGGTCTACACTTCTACACGCTGAACCAGGCCGGGCCGTCGCTGGAAATCTGGAAGCGGCTGGGGATTTGATGAACAGGTGGCGCGAAACACCGGCTCCTTCCCCCTTCTAGCGGGAAGGTTAACGTGAAACTCGCGCAGCGAGACCGTGTCCCTCTCTCCCGCAAGCGGGAGAGAGCTAGGAGAGAGGGAAGCGGGCATGGAGAGTTTCATTGTCATGCCCGCTAGGTTGGGAGCCAGAACTTTGCTCCCGACTTCCACTCCTACCCCGGCTCCCCCTGCAATATTGCGGGAATTTACTTTTGGATTGAATCGTTAATGAAAGCACCCGAACTTCTCCTGCCCGCCGGCACGCTGGAAAAAATGCGCACCGCCTACGCCTTCGGCGCGGACGCGGTGTACGCCGGACAGCCGCGCTACAGCTTGCGCGCGCGCAACAACGAATTCCAGCTGGAAGAGTTGCACAGCGGCATTCAGGAGGCGCATGCGCTCGGCAAGAAATTGTTCGTCGCCAGCAACCTGATGCCGCACAACGCCAAGGTGAAGACCTACATGGCGGACATGGAGCCGGTCATCGCAATGCGGCCGGATGCGCTGATCATGGCCGATCCCGGCCTGATTGCGATGGTGCGCGAGCGCTGGCCGGAGATGCCGGTCCATCTCTCGGTGCAGGCCAACACCGTCAACTACGCGGCGGTGAAATTCTGGCAATCGCTGGGCCTGACGCGCGTCATTCTTTCTCGCGAACTGTCGCTGGACGAGATCGAGGATATCCGCCAGCAATGCCCGGACATCGAACTGGAAGTGTTCATCCACGGCGCGCTGTGCATGGCATATTCCGGGCGCTGCCTGCTGTCCGGCTACTTCAACCACCGCGACGCCAACCAGGGCACCTGCACCAACTCCTGCCGCTGGGATTACAAGGTCGATAGCGCGATCGAGGACGGCACCGGCGACATCCAAAAGATCGATTTCGACTTCGACAAGGCGCTGAGCGAATCCGCGCTGTCATCCTGCGGCAGCCAACCGCGCCATCCGCTCGCCGACCGCGCGTACCTGATCTCGCGTGCCGACCATCCGGAAGAACTGATACCGGTACTGGAAGACGAGCACGGCACCTACATCATGAACTCCAAGGACCTGCGCGCGGTGGAGCATGTCGAGCAGCTGGTGAAGATAGGCGTGGATTCGCTGAAGGTCGAAGGCCGCACCAAGTCCATCTACTACGTCGCGCGCACCGCGCAGGTGTACCGGCAGGCGATCGACGATGCGGTCGCGGGCCGCCCGTTCAACTGGAGCCTGCTAGGTGCGCTGGATGCGCTGGCGAGCCGCGGTTACACAGACGGCTTCCTCGAACGCCACCACACCCACGAGCACCAGAACTATATGCAAGGTCACTCCGAAAGCACGCGCCAGCAATACGTCGGCGACATCGTCAGCTACGCCAACGGCATCGCCGAGATCGATGTGAAGAACAGATTCCGGGTAGGTGACAAGCTGGAGATCATCCACCCTTCCGGCAACCGCATCGTCCAACTCACCGAGATGCGCAACCTCAAAGGCGAGCCCGTCACCACCGCGCCGGGCAGCGGGCATCGCGTGCGGATACCGTTGCAGGGCGAATATCAGAATGGCATGATTGCCCGTTTCATTTAACGGATATCCAGATGATTCTCTCCACCCTCTCCCAATCCGACCGCTACGCCGCGCTGCATCCGCTGTTCCCGCGTGTCTTTGAATATATCCGCAATACCGATTTGCTGGCACTCGCACCGGGGCGCTATCCCATCGTCGGCGAGCAGCTGTTCGTCATTGTGGAGAATGTTGCCGGACGCGCGCGCGAAGCGGCGAAGCTGGAATGCCACCGCAAGTACATCGACATCCAGCTGGTGCTGGAAGGGGTGGACGAGATGGGCTGGAAGGCGTTGGCGGATTGCACGCAGCCGGTGAGCGATTACAGCGAAGAGAAGGACATCCGGTTCTTCCACGACACGCCGGCAAGCTGGATCGCCACGCCGCCCGGTGCATTTTGCATCTTCTTCCCGGAGGATGCGCATGCGCCGCTGGTCGGCAACGGTAATATCCGCAAGGCAATTTTCAAGATTGCAGTGGAATGACGTAGCGCAGCAGTGTAGGTTGGGTTAGCGGTTTTATCGCGTAACCCAACTCTCTAATCCGATAAACCCGAGGAAATTATTTATGTTGTTGGGTTACGGCTCCGCCTAACCCAACCTACATCTGTCGACCTGTTGAAAGTCCATGTCTGGCTTGCCGGCCAATCAGCAAGCCATATCGTCGTCAAAGGCCACATCGCCTTCCGCCACCTTGTCACCCAATTGCAGGTTCTTGAAATCGAACAGGCTGCCGTCCAGCAGGTGTGAGGGCTTGACGTTCTGCATCGCGGTGAAGATGGTCTGGCTGCGCCCCGGATACTCGAGCTCCCATGCGGCGAGCATCTTCTTGATGTGTTTGCGCTGCATGTTCTCCTGCGAGCCGCACAGGTTGCACGGGATGAGCGGGAATTCCATGCCGCGCGCATAGCGGGCGATGTCCTTCTCCATGGAATAAGCCAGCGGGCGGATCACGATATGGTCGCCCTTGTCGGTGACCAGCTTCGGCGGCATCGCCTTGAGTTTGCCGCCGAAGAACATGTTCAGGAACAGCGTTTCGATCATGTCGTCGCGGTGGTGCCCCAGTGCGATCTTGTTCGCGCCGAGCTCATGCGCGACGCGGTAGATGATGCCGCGCCGCAGCCGTGAACACAGCGAGCAGGTGGTCTTGCCCTCGGGGATTTTTTCCTTGACGATGGAATAGGTGTCCTGATTTTCGATGTGATATTCCACGCCGATGGACTTCAGATAATTCGGCAGCACTTCTTCGGGAAAGCCCGGCTGTTTCTGGTCGAGATTCATCGCGACGATGCGGAAATCGATCGGTGCGCGCTTGCGCAAGGTGAGCAGGACGTCGAGCAGGGTATAGGAGTCTTTGCCCCCGGACAGGCATACCATCACGCTGTCGCCGTTCTCGATCATATTGAAGTCGGCGATCGCCTTGCCGACCTGATGTTCCAGCCGCCCCTTGAGGCGGTTGAAATTGGTGGAGTGGCGCTCGAATTGGATGGGTTGTGCGATGTCGTTCATGGAAGCATTCCTTCGATATCAAGTGCGATGGCTCTGGCAGCTGTGCTCCCCTGCCCGATTGCAGAAGGCAAGCAGGGAAATGGTCGGTCGGTCACATCCCCGATGGCGTATAGCCGGCCGATAGGTGTTTTTTGATAGGTGTTCACTTTTATAAAACCATCCTCGTTAATTGCCGTGTTAAGCCACGGCGCAATTTTTCTAAGAGTGTCAGTGTTTGGCTCATAGCCATACATGACCACGACTGCATCGACTTGCCGGGGTTCATTATTGGCCAAAAAACATGCTCTCGTGCCGGACATGCTGAATTGGCTGACAGCAGTATGCGAATAAATGGTTATATTTTGAACTGTTCGGCAGCGAGCCACCCATTCGCGGCGTGCACAGGTTTTTGCTCGATAGTAAATGTCAACGCTAACGCCACGCTGCGCTAGATGATAGGCATTTTCAAATGCATTATCCCCACCTCCAAGCATCGCCACATGTTGTCCCGCAGTAAAGCTGTCGACACGCAATTCCCCTGCACCAATAAAAAAGTTGTCTGGAAATTGCGAGGCTAGCTTAACAAGATCAATGGGTGCGCGCGGGCGTGTGCCAGAAGCGATGACCAAATACCCCACCTTGATCTGTTTGGTATGCCCTGGATCAGTGAAATTTATGGCAAATCTCTCTGCTACATGGCTGATGGATGTTATCAGTACGGACGTAACTATGCTGATATTCTTGTGTCGAATATGTTCTAGGAATCTGTCGCCTATAGAACGCCCCGTCGACTCTGAAAAGCCTAGAAGCCAATCGTTACGGTGATGATTGAAGCGCAGCATTCCGCATGGCTGCGAGGCACGCTCCAGCACGATTGGATGATAGCCTTGATTGCTCAGCCAGAGGGCACAAGATAGCCCCGCTGGGCCTGCCCCGATAATCGCTACACTATTAACCACTTGTTTTTTCTGATATCAGTAGATCGCCTGCTTCCTGAGCCAGTGACTCAATCATAACTTGCAGATCTTGTGCAAAATACAATTTTTCGGCCGAGTTCCACAGAAAATCCTGGGGCAATGCCTTGTATAACACAAGGCTGTTGTAGTGCCTTCCATTCAGTTCGTTATATCCTATTACATTGTTAGTCGTATATCCCTCAAGTCGTGCCCCAGTCAGAGTATGCTCAAATTTCTTTTCCATATCCGAAAAGTCGGCGATACGCTTATCGTTTTGCATTTTATCGAAATAAAACACCACGCAGATTTTTCTTACGTTTAACTGGATTTCAAGATGAAGCTCGCGTTTTTCAGGCAGTGAGATGCGATAACGGCAAATATGTTCTCGAAGAGGCGTTGTCGTCACCTGTGCATGGTTGTCGCCTTGGTTTGCTGCCGCTCCAAGATGAGACAGAACTTCGGGTATCAATTGCGTTAGCACCCTCTCGGTAGCTCTCTTTAAGGGTAAAACTCCGGCCTCATAAAAGGAAAGGAAATGATTGCTATAGATAATGGGAGCAATACGCCCAAAAGCCCCATCCCTGCCTGTAAAATGGTGCCATCGGCCAAATGTGGCCCACCAAAAATCGCATAGATGGCGATACCAACAAAAATTGAAATTATTGTGAGTGAAAAAAATTTAACCCACTTGGGGATAGAGACCAGCTTGATAATCTGAAGTAAGTCCATTTTACCTCTTGCAAATATCGTTAGTGCGGAGCCCAATTTACCATAGCCGACATGTCTTCACTACCCACCCCTAGCCCGGAAGCCGCACAACACAGCGCCCGGTTATGCGAATTCATCCGCCGCGATATTGCCGAAAAGGGCGGCTGGATTCCCTTTGCGCGCTATATGGAGCTAGCCCTGTATGCGCCGGGGCTGGGCTATTACACGGCGGGGGCGCACAAGTTCGGCGCAGCGGGCGACTTCGTCACCGCGCCGGAGTTGTCACCGCTGTTCGGCCGCACCCTGGCGCGACAGGCGGTGGAGATCATGGCAGCCAGCGCACCGCATATTCTGGAACTGGGCGCTGGCAGCGGCAAGCTGGCGGCGGACATGCTCGGCGAGCTGGAACGGCTCGGCAGCCTGCCGGACAGCTATGCGATCCTCGAGGTGAGCGCCGACCTGCGCGCGCGCCAGCAGGCCTTGCTGAAAACGCGCCTGCCGCACCTGCTGGAGCGCGTGCACTGGCTGGACGCGCTGCCGGAAAAATTTTCCGGTGCAATCGTCGCCAACGAGGTGCTCGACGCATTGCCTGTGCACCTGGTGCATTGGCGGGACAGCGCGCTGACCGAGCGCGGCGTGGCGATCGGCACTAACGGTTTCGGCGCTAACAATTTTATCTGGCAGGAACGCGCCATCAATGATGCCGCCCTGCTGCATGCCGCGCAGCAAATCAACGTGCCGGACGATTACATCGGCGAAATCTGCCTCGCCGCACGCGGCCTGGTCAACAGCCTGGCAAGCTGCCTGGAACAGGGCGCGCTGCTGTTCATCGACTACGGTTTCGGCGCGCGCGAGTTCTACCACCTGCAGCGCAGCAGCGGCACGCTGATGTGCCACTACCGCCACCACGCGCACGATGACCCGTTCTTCCTGCCCGGCCTGCAGGACATCACCGCGCATGTGAATTTTACCGACATTGCGGAATGCGGCATCGATGCCGGGCTGGAACTGCTGGGCTACACCTCGCAGGCGTTTTTCCTGTTGAACTGCGGCATCACCGAATTGATAAAAGACACCTCGCCGGAAAACCTGCGCGACTACCTGCCGCTCTCGGCACAGTTGCAGAAGCTCACCAGCCCGGCGGAGATGGGCGAGCTGTTCAAGGTGATGGCATTGGGCAGAGGAATGGCCGAACCGCTATGCGGCTTCGCGCGCGGCGACCTGACGCGAACGTTGTAACTGTCGTGAATGGTAGTAGTTGCGATTGAGCCGACAGGCAGTGCCTGAGCAAACTTCTGCCACGACACCTTCCAGTCAGTCAGATTTACTGATATCGGCCGTTAAATAAGGCCATTAGCGCAATATCAAAGAGGCCATATCTGATTGATTCAGACAGCCGACCAAGGCAGAATTAATCAGATATGACCCCATTGAATTGTAAAAAAGTTTGTTACGGATATGTGAAATGTCCTTGTGAGAACACATAAAACAGGAAGTAAATAATCGGAAAAATGACAAGCGGCAGCGAAGCAATAGTAAGCAAATCTTTCATCACTCAAACCCCTTAATTAATCAAGCCAACACGGCAAAGCGATAATATCATATGAATTTTTCATCTTCAATATATCGATTTGCCGCAAGAGCTCAACGGGTTACTGTCGCTGCACCCACTCGATCAGCGCATCCTGCGCGGCCTGCCCGTATTTCGCGTTCGGGTGATTGATCAGGAACACCACCACCCATTCTTTGCCGCCTTGCGAGCGCACATAGCCCGCGAGGGTTTTCACGCCTTCCAACGTGCCGGTCTTGAGGTGCGCGTGGCCGGCGGCGGCGCTTTCCCTGAGGCGTTTCTTGACCGAGCCGTCCACGCCGAGGATCGGCAGCGATGCCTCGAATTCTGCGCTGAGCGGATGGGCGGCGGCGTGCTGCAGCAGTTGCGCGAGATGCGCCGCGCTGATGCGTTCGCTGCGCGACAGGCCCGCGCCGTTTTCCAGCGCCAGTTCGGGGAAATCGAGCCGCTGCATTTTCAACCAGTCCTGCACGGCCCGCGTGCTGCGGTCGAGATTGGTTGATGCCACCCTCTCCCCCAGCCCCTCTCTGATGGAACTACTAGCCATTCGACTAGGCTGCCCAGAAACGCCAGCCAAGTCGCTGGTTACCTGCGAGGGAGGGGGGAGAGAAGTTGCAGCGCCCAGCGTCAGGAACAGTTGCCGCGCCATGACGTTGTTGCTGAACTTGTTGATGTCGCGGATGACCGCGCTCAACGGCTCGGAATGGTGTGTCGAGAAAAGTTGTGCGTTGCCGCTTGCGACGCCGTCGCGCTGTTTGCCTTTCAGCGAGCCGCCGAGTTCCTGCCACAAGGCGCGGAACACTGCCTCCAGGTAACGCGTATGCGGCATCACACTGAGGTTCTGTTCACGCTCACCGCATTCGCCGGGGTAGCCGCCTTGCAGCACGACGCTGTCGCCGTCCGGCTGCACGAAGACGCTGTCATCCCAGTTATCACAATTGTTTTTGGATGCGCCGGGAGCGGATTGCGGCGCGAGCCGGTTGTCCAGCCTCACGCCTTCGAGCGTCGGCTCGCTGATGATCTTCATGCCGTTGCCTTCGGGCAGGTAGCGCAGGCGCAGCGTGTTGAAATTCAGCAGCAGCGCGTCCGGCCCGACGTTGTAGGCGCGCACCGGGTCGTTGTCGAAGGCGGCGGGATCGTGCGGAAGAAGTTCGAAAAAACTGCGATCCAGCACCAGATCACCGCGTATCTCGTGCAGGCCGCGCGCGCGCAATTCGCGCAGCCACAGCC
>Ga0209319_1002426_pt1 | contig 11819 bp, 17 predicted proteins | sample RifGroE2_FD_184000 | JGI IMG/M metagenome (GOLD analysis project Ga0209319, IMG submission 184000) | Groundwater microbial communities from Rifle, Colorado - Groundwater E2 (SPAdes) (version 2) | ecosystem: Environmental > Aquatic > Deep subsurface > Groundwater | place: Rifle, Colorado, United...
CATTGACATGGGCCACTTACGCGACCAGGTAGACTGGACAGCCTATCTTTATCTTCAACTTTCTAAAAACCAATCTTCTGAGAAACTTGATATGATTTTGGGACGTGAAGGCGGTGAGAAAACATTAAATGCCAGGATTCCTGCCAACCTTACCAATAATGATCTGGTTCTGCTGGCCGGAAAAATTACATACGATCTTTCTGTGTGGCACGAAATTGCTACCTGGTTTGGAGCTTCAACAATCCCATTTATACCTGAACGCTATTCCAGTTTTTCAATTGAAGATGCTTTTTCAAATTTATTGGGAGTTACCATCGGGATTAAGGCCTTACAAAGTGAATTGCCTTTTGAAGAAGCTGTAACCAGGATTGTTGACGAAACTCTTAAAAATATGGACGTGGTAGCCAACGAGGCCGAAACCTACATGGCAATGGAATCTGTCAGAGATATTTGGTGGACACGTGAAAGAAAACTCCCCAGTAGCCGTGTATTGTTAAAAAGACAACTTCAGGTTTACCCATGTTTACAGCCCTGGCTTGTTCCAGGGTGGGCAAGTGAAAATAAGGAACCCATTGAATTAAAAGTCCCCGAGTTTGCATCAAACGGAGATACACTTAATAATTACTATCAGTTGGAATTTAAATTAAACTACAAATTCCCCTTCCACAAAATATTTCCGGAGCGAAAAGACAGAAACATTACCCAAAATGATTTCGACAGGTTGCTGGCCAGAGTGGCATCTGAAATGGAAAAAAAAGACAACAAAATCCGCTAAGCCTTTAATCATTATCCTCCCAGGCTTTATCCGGATCTACCCTTTTATTCCGCTGTATCCGCGATTGAAGTTCAAAGGTCCGGATACGATCCTTGTACAAATTGTGCTCATTTTGTTTAGCTACGTTGAGCGATGCATCAGTATTATCTTCCCAACGGCGACAAAGATAAACCGGCTGGTAAATTCGTCCTATCTTATATTTTCCTGAAATAGCCAAACCCAGTGCATAATCCTCGCCATAACTTACATTTGACACCCTGATTTCGCGAATAACCGGAGTATAAAATGCGCGTGGGGCACCAAGTCCGTTGATGCGTAATGCGTTGTTTGGACCATTCTCATCGGTCCATTCACGGTGATCAATTACTCCTGGAGGTATTTCTTCCAGATTAAAGTTGGTCATCCGATAGCTACCAATCACCATCGCACAATTTTCTTCATAAAACTTATCAACAATAATCTGTAGTGTATTTTCATCGAAATACAAATCATCGCTATCCAATTGCACAGCGAACTTTCCGCAGGCAGGATGAAAAACAGCCTGATTCCAGCATCCACCTATCCCAAGGTTTTTCCGTTCAGGAATAATATGAATCAACTTTCCCCACGAAGCATATTCTTCCAATATTTCGGTAGTTCCATCGGTTGAATAGTTGTCAACCACTATCAGGTTGAAATTAAAGGTTGTTTTTTGAATCAATACTGACACAATCGCATCTCGTATGGTTTTTTCACGGTTACGGACTGGAATAATTACTGAAGCTTCAACCTCGAATGGTTCTGTTAATATGGTTTCGGGGAAAGGAGCCAAGAGCAATGCTCCAATATCACGCAGGTGTGCCGTACAAACCTGTTCCATTTCCAATTGTCGTTCGCGAGCCGAAGTTTTCACATAGTCAAACTGCTTTTCACCTGAAACGCGGGTATCTGTTTCCATTACAGTAAACAAACATTCCGGAATATGAACCAACTCTCCCATCCTACTGGCGCGTAGCCTTAGTGCATATCCTCCCGCATGTTTCAGCATTTCGTAATTTTCGTACCTGAAAGCTTTTAAAACTTCGGCTCTGTAAAAACGCACAGGACCAAAATTAAAATCATCGCGAAGGCTGCCCAACTGATAGTCGATAACCGGATGAGGAGCAAACTGCTTATCGGTTTTTTCGAAATAGTCAGCATAAACCATTGGGGCTTCCGTATTTTCAGCAACCTGAACAAGCCGCTCAATGGCACCCTGTCCCAATTCAAATTTTGAGTCTCCCAATGCCAGTAACGCAAAATCGGAACGAACCAACTTGGCAATCTGTCTAATGGTTGAGCAGGAACTATTCTCTTCTGCTAATATTTGTTCACAGTTCTCCAGGGGTACCAGTTTTTTTGTCAACACATAAACCTTTCCTACCAGGGAAGATTCGCTGAACTGTTTGATTAGCTTTTGGCTGGTCGCTACATCACTAAAAACAAAAAAACAATCAACATTTCGATTCATAACTGGTATTTTTATCCGTGACAGATCGCTTTTACTATATAGATTTCGCTTTTAGGGACATGGCACCCCAAAACTGAAATATTTTTAGTGTAATTTACGTGAATTTAGTTTAAAAAAGAAACCTTTTTACTTCCATTCAGAAAGAATAATTTTGAATTTCTTAACATTAAGTGTCACTTTTACCCCACGAACGTAAATAATGTAATTTTGACATCGATACCATTTGTACAATTTCTATTTTTTAATATCTTTGCCGCGTTCAGAAAGCTGAACCATTAAGTCAGAAAAATAAATTTAAAAATATAATACACTTGGCAAACCAAAGTCTACTTTAATGGTTATTTAGGTAGCTTCTACAAAGTTGGTTACTTTGGTAAGCTCATGGTTTATTAGGTTTAGTTGGTTTAGGTTAGTTTCCCGTCGTAACGGGTGAAAAGGCTGTCAGAGGACAGCCTTTTCTATTTTTAACCTGTCAGGTCACAAATTATTTTCCTCCCGGTTTTACTTTTTTTTAAATTTGCGACCTTATTTAAGTAGTTGAATTACATTAGAATTGTAACAAACATATTTACTGATGGCATTAGAAAAAGGGATATTTCAACGCACGGAGTTGCTGTTTGGAAGTGAAAAGATGGATCAGATTGCCAAAAAGAAGGTGATTATTTTCGGGATTGGCGGAGTTGGAAGCTGGTGTGCCGAAAGCCTTGTGAGGACAGGCATCAGGCATTTAACTCTTGTTGATTCAGACCTTATTTGCATAACGAATATCAATCGCCAGTTGCACGCCACCGTACAAACAGTAGGCGAAGTTAAAACTGAAGCTCTGAAAAACCGCCTGCTCGAAATTAACCCATCAGCCGAAATTCAGACCATTCAACGAATATATGAACCTGCCACTTCTGACTCGTTTGATTTGGATTCTTATGATTATATCATTGATGCCATCGACAGTTTGAGCAACAAAATTGATCTGATCCGCAAAGCCACTCGCACCAAAGCGGTATTTTTTTCGTCGATGGGCGCCTCGTTGAAACTTGATCCGACTAAAATCCGTGTTGCCGAATTCTGGAAGGTAAAGGGTTGTCCGCTGGGGCATATTGTCCGGAAAAAAATCCGCAAAGGCGATTTGCCCGCGAAAGAATTCATGTGTGTTTACAGTGAGGAACTGCTCGATAACAAAGGCTCAGGTGCATCTTGCGGAACCGACAAATGTTTGTGCCCGAAGTCAAAAAATGCACCGGGCGATCCGGATTTAGCTGATCATGAATGGTGCAACCAAAAAGCGGTCATTAACGGAACTGTTGCCCATATCACCGCCATTTTTGGTTTTACGATTGCGGGATTGGTTATTCAGCATATTTATAACGAAAGCTAAACGCACTAAACAACTGCATTTGCTAAATTCGTAGCAAAACAAGACTACTTCCCATTAATAATCAGTGAAATACATCATTTTATTTTAAAATGACCACAAAGCTGTTATGCACCATGGTTCATTATTAATTTGTAAAAAGTGCAAATTTATTTATTTTATGAACGTACGTTCATTACTTTTGTAGAAAATTACTACCATGAAAAGTCAATTAGCCATCAAAGTATTTTTCATTTTCCCAGTTCTGGTATTGTTTGATTATGTATTAATGATCCTCTTAGGATGTACTGCTTGCCAATTTGGTTTAGGCGACGATTTTTATTGTGGTCCTTTTTGCCTGATTGGTAAAATAATCTTAGGATTGACGGCCGTTCTGTTTTTCTTTCTTATTTTTCCGAATATTAGAGCAATTTTTAAAACCCACAAAAATGCCCCGTCCACGGAAAAGTAGAAGAATATGTAATCCGCCGAAGATGAAGGGATTCAAACCCTTTGGGTTACCTATGTGCAAGATTGAGAGTGTTAAACTAACCTTTGAAGAGTATGAAAGCATAAAGCTGATCAATTATGAGATGTTATCTCAGGACCAGGCAGCTGAACAAATGAATGTTTCGCGGCCTACTCTCACCCGGATATACAATAAAGCATTGAAAACGATCACAAAAGCATTTGTTGAAGGTACAGCGATTGAAATTGAAGGTGGAGATTACGAACTTGAAAATGAATGGTTCAGATGCAAAAAATGTTATAAATTGATCGAAGGAATTGAAAATCACGTGAAATGCGAAAATTGTCAAATCTTTGGAACCGATGAGTTGGTTCTCTTAAATCAGAACACAATTGAAAAATAAATACGAAAGAAATCATGAAAATTGCAGTAGCAACAAGAGGAAATGATGTTGATGACCATTTTGGTCATTGCGAGTTGTATACATTGTTTAATATTGATGAAAACAACAAAATCATCAGTTCAGCAATATTGCCATCGCCGCAGGGCTGCGGTTGTAAAAGCAACATTGCAGCTGTTTTGAAAGAATTAGGAGTATCAGTTATGCTTGCCGGAAATATGGGTAGTGGTGCATTAAATATTCTTAATAATCAAGGAATTGAAGTTTATCGTGGTTGCTCAGGAGGTGTACGACAATTAACCGAAGCCTTTTTGGAAGGGAAAATAGGTGATTCTGGACAAGGTTGTCAACAGCACGAGCAACACGGGGAAGAACATCAATGTAATCATTGAAATTGAGTTGATTGTTTGATTTTTCAGGTGATTTTCAGTTATGATGATCACCTGAATATTTTTAAAATGTGGCTAAATGAGAATAGTAACCTTAATTGAGAATCTTGTTTACCAGAATGGATTAGTTGCTGAACACGGATTGTCAATCTATATTGAAACTGAAAACTGCAAGATACTCTTTGATACGGGGCAAAGTGGCTTGTTTCTTCAAAACGCATTCACGCTGGGCATTAAGATAGAAGAAATTGAAAGCCTTGTTTTGTCGCACGGTCATTACGACCATACCGGCGGATTATACTCTTTCCTTGAAAAAAACAGCAAAGCAAAAATATATGCAAAAAATAGCATCTTCACTCCAAAATACAGTGGAAATTCGCGCTTTATCGGAACTCCTGAAAACGAGGAACGGCTGAATAACCGGATGATTTATGTGGACAGCATTACCGAAATAGCTGAAAATATTTTCATTGTTACCGACATTCCTATATCAAATTCGATTGATACACATTTTAACGGGATGTATAAAAAAGCGGATGGTAATTTTATTCCTGATGAGTTTGACGATGAGTTGTTTTTGTTATTCAAGCACAACAACAAAATAAACATAATTACAGCCTGTTCACATCGGGGAATTACAAATATTTGCAAAACAGCAACTGAACATTTCGACCTTCCTATTGGATTAATTCTTGGAGGTCTTCATATGAAGAATAGTACCATTGAGCAGAACGAGCATCTCATTCAATTCTTCAGGCAGATACAACCAGAATCCCTTGGTGTTTGCCATTGTACAGGAATAGAAAGATTTGCAGAGTTGCGTAAAGACCTGGAATCCGATGTTTTTTATAATTTTACCGGAAATGAAGTTGTCATAAAATAGTAAGAAAATGAGCGAATTTGATGCCCGTGCCCGTGAATGGGATAAAGATAAAATGCACATGGATCGCTCTATAGCGATTGCTGCCGAACTTGAAAAAATGATCCCGGTTAATCCTTTCATGAAGGCCCTTGAATATGGAGCAGGTACAGGAATTTTGAGTTTCCTGCTTAAAGATCGGTTTTCGGAAATTACCCTGATGGATAATTCCAGGGAAATGATAAAGGTCTGTGCTGAAAAGACTGAATTCTACCAAACCAATCACATTCTGCCAATTTGGTTCGATTTGGAACACAAAGACTATGATGATCATTTCGATATCATTTACAATCAGATGGTTTTACACCACGTGAATGATTACGAGGCCATTGTTTACACATTTTATTCCATGCTGAATCCGGGAGGGTATTTGGCTATTGCCGATTTGTATACGGAAGATGGCTCGTTTCATGGTCCTGATGTAAAAGTCCATTTGGGCTTCGATCCAAAAAAGCTTACCGAAATCCTAATGATAGCCGGATTTAAGAGTATTGAATACAGAACTTGTTTCGAAGTAAAACGTGAGTCGGGTGCAAAATATCCGGTATTTTTATTGGTGGCCCAGAAATAAAATTAGGAAAGAGTCATTAGTCATTAGAAAAAGGTAAAGAAAAGAGGAATGAAGAATGAGTTCCCTTCGACAGCTTCGCGCTCAGGGAACGATGCTTCGGTCTTCCGTCTCCTGTCTCCTTTCTCCCGACTTTTTCTGGAATTAGCTAGTTAAAATCTTCTTCATCGAGTTTCGCTCTTTTTCAGTGAGCGAATCCATTTCTTCAAGAGCATGTTGTATTTTAGTCTTGAAGTTCCAGCAAGTCATTTGGCGCAACGAAAGACGGCGACCAAATTCATAGGACGAAACATCCTCTTTACCTTTACATACCTGATAAGCAATGTAAAAAGCTTTGCTGATCGGGAATTTTACGCCATGAAAAACAGTTCCATTGGTTGCAGTTTCCTTTGCTTTGCATTTGGTGCAGCGGCGCGAAAAGGGTTCTTTTCCCGGACATGAGTTGGTATTGCCGCATTTTTTGCAAACAAATCCATCGGCCCATTTTATCCCAGCCAAAAATTCAAGACACTTTTCGTCATTCCCAAACATTTCCTCCAACTGTTCCGGACTTAGACTACTGCTGAATATTGCGCTCATAATTCATTTTCTGGTGCAAATGTAAACAAATTAGTGTTACCAAAAAGATTTAAGTGATACTAATGCGATTTATTATTTTCTTTTATTAGTTTTGCAGACAAATAATTTAGAATTTATCACATGGAAAATAATTGCGAAATCAAACCTCGACCACGAACAATCAAAGAGCTACTCAAATCGTGGTATTTCTGGAAACCATTTTTATCCGTTACAATAGGAGCACTTGCAGGATTTTCATATTACTACTTTGTTGGATGTAATTCAGGAACCTGCGCCATCACAAGTAGTCCTTATATGAGTACTTTTTGGGGTGGAATGATGGGCTTTTTTGTGGTGAACAGTCCGTGTGCCAGAGGTCGTTGTTAAAATAAAATCAAAAAAATAATTTCAATGAAGAAAAATATCATTTTAGTTGCTGTAGGTCTGGTGCTTTTACTAAGTAATTGCAATGCCGGTACCCCGGCCAAACCGGCAGGTAACGCAACTTCGGTTTCGGGAAGCGTAATTGTACTAACGAACGCGGAGTTTAAACAAAAGGTTTTTAACTATGAGGTCAATAAAGAGTGGAAGTTTGAAGGCAAACTTCCTGTTATTATTGACTTTTATGCCGATTGGTGCGGCCCGTGCAAACTTTTGTCACCCCGGGTAGAAGAAATCGCGAAAGAATATGCCGGGAAGATCATCGTTTATAAAGTTAATACCGATAAGGAACAATTGCTTTCGCAAAATATGGGAATTCAAAGTTTACCAACTTTGTTGTTCATACCAGTCAAAGGAAAACCACAGGCCACTATGGGCGCCGTTCCAAAAGAAACTTTGGTGAAAGCCATTCATGAGGTTTTGCTGGTTAAATAATAATACAGAACAATTGCCGGGAACCATTTTAACCATTCCCGGCAATTGAAAACTCCTAATTGTTACAAGTTCCGTTACCCTTGCCTCCTTTTCCATTTCCCTGACCGTTTCCCTGACCATTCATGCGGTATTGCTTGCCTTTTTCCATGGCAGATGTCACGATTTGGGTATATTCATCCTGACTAATAAAAACCGGGGTATAGGTTAATCCAAGGTTCGTCAATTGCAGATTGAATGCCCTGAGATGATTGCGCGAACCTTTCATCAGGTTTTCGAACACCAATATAACATTCTCGTTGGTGGTACTGCTAAGTGCTTCCGTAAGATCTTTAATATCCATTTCTTCAATTAAAGCTCCGGTTTTATATGCTTCTTCAAGCGATACGCTGGCTTTGGCAACCAAATCGTTATACAAAGTTTGAACCGCTGCATCAGCAAATATACCGGCTTCGCCAATTGAAGTTTCGGTTGAACCATAGTTTGTAAGAAGAAGGACAATTGCATTCAGGTGGTTGTTTTCTGCTTTTGAGATGTTCGTAAAAACCAGACTTCCCCATTTCTGAGCTAAAACTGAATATACATCGCGGGCAAGTTTTTCCTCTTCCTTCATTTTTAATAAAGAAGCGATTTCACTTTCGGTTAAGTCTGAAGTTGAAATCATTGCCGATTTCAGATTAGCTTCAATAACAGAAGTTGCTCCATCGCCTGAAACCGTTAAAATACTGGCATACTGTGCGTTTTCCGCATTCATGTCATCTTTTTGGCACGAACTTGCCATTAATAATGAAGCTGCAATAAAACCACTTATCACGATACTTTTCATACTTGTTTTCATTTTATTCTGAATTTAATTCTAATTAATAATTACTTTTTTTGAAGGGCTTCATAGGTGTCGCAAATCCCATTCTGATTGGCATCAACAAAGTTTTTGCCTTTCCCTTTGCCCTGTCCTTGTCCATTTCCGGTGCAAGTTCCGGTTCCTTTTCCGCCTGAAGAATTGGTTGGGCGGTTTTCGTAGGTATCGCAAATGCCATTTTTATTGGCATCAACAAAAGCCGAACATTTAGCTGTTCCGTTACAATTTCCATGAGCTTTCCCTTTGCCGGTGACCGGATTTTGGGCGCTTGCAAAAGCTGTTACTGCCACTAGGGCTAATCCTGTTAAAAAAATCCTTGCTTTCATAATCTTTGTTTTAAATTGTTAAAAAATTGGTGTTTAGAAAAATTAATTACATAATTTGGTTTTAAATTCTGACTCACCCCCCATCCCACCTTCGGTGTTCTGCCCCCTCTCTTCGTGAAGAGAGGGGGGAAAGCCGTTTGCGGATTTCGGGGTGAGTTACACTTGAATTACAACATTTTATAATTTCTATTACTTACATCCGGCATTTATTTCCATTTACCCTGCCGCCACCTGAGCCATTTCCCGATCCCTTTCCACCGCCTTTGCCCTTACCTGATCCTTGTTTTTGGTTTTGAGCATTTTGAGTGGCTCCATAGGTTTGAAACTGGAGAAACTGAATTTGCTGATCGGCACTCAAAACTGATGTTACTGCATTCCGGTGAGTTTCAATTTGCTTCTCCATTTGCTTTTTGATTTCCTCCTTTTGAGTTTTTCCTTCGGCAGAATGTTGTTTTTCCCGAAGTTCATTCATCGCAGATTGGTGATGGCTTTCCATCGCAATAATCCGTTCCTTCTGATACTCACTGAGACCGGAGATTGAATTGATATAGGTTTGCTGCGCCACTGCACTATTTCGGCCTTTTCCATCAGGATTAATACCTGAAACTGTGACTCCTGCTGTTAGGATTAGGGCAAGGCAAAGCCCCGCAACCCGATTTATTCGACTTGTATCCATCATTTAACTATTCAATTGTGGTTATTTATTTCGCCATCGTCCTCCCTGATTTCCTGGCTTTGGAAGGTTAATCTGGTTGTCTTTATTTAGCATCGACTGAAATATTTCATGCAATTTTGCTTGTTGTTCGGCTGTACAAATCTTTTTCATATTCAGATAAAAAGTGGTAGTTACCTGCTTGAGTTCGCGATGATTATTCCCGACTTCAATAGCCATCTGATTCAATCGGGCGCTGTCCGGATTTTGAGTTCCCAGTTCCTTGATCAGATCTTCTCTCAATTGAGCCAAATTCATTTCAATGCCCCGGGCTGTGCGGTTAAAAGTCCGGTTGATATCACGGAACTGATCGAGCTGTTCATCATTCAGGTTTAATTGATCCCTAAAGAAGCGGGCTCGTTGTTCTCCCGGGATTGCATTCTGGTTTCCCTGTTTCGTTTCTTTTGCTTCCGAAATTCGGTGGTAATAGAATGAACCGATGGTCGAAAGATTGGTTGCTACGAGGATAACAATGATCCAGATTAGAATTCGGTATTTATTTGTCGGGTTCATAATTCGTCCAATAAAAATGATTCAATCGGTTCATCAGCAAAGTCATTGAGCATTTGAACACTATTGGCAGCTGGCTGATTTACTCTTGGCGATGAAGCATTGCTGCCCAATTTTAATCCTCCATAAATTCCGATTACAAGGAGAAGCAAAAAGAATGCTGGTTGTGCCAGTCGCATCCATTGACTTTGTGCCAGACTGTCCGATTTTTCGTTCAATCGTGTACTTAATCGGGTATAAAAGAAAGGCGATACTTCCGGATTTTTTTCCTTCCCGATAATCTGCATCTCTTCCTGTAAAAAAGCCAATATGCTCCGGCAATCGGCACATTCCTCCAGATGTTTTTCGACCGCTGTCTTCCTTTCAACCGACAATTCATTGTCGAGATAAAAAATCAGGTCTTCATGGATGCTCTTGTGGTTCATTTTGTTGCTTTTAATGTAAGACACCATTCGTTTTAAAAACTTGCAATCAGACACAGTTTTTTTTATAACAATCTAAAAGCTGTTCCTGAAGGTTCTTCTTTGCCCGGTGAATCAGCGACTCAACCGAAGCTAAAGAGATTTCCATGATCTCAGCAATTTGCTGATAGGGCAATTCTTCGTATTTATTCAGGGTAAAAGCGATGCGTTGTTTCTCGGGCAGTCGATCAATAGCCCGGTGCAACAAATCTGCTCGCTGTTGGTCTGCTATATTCTGGTCGGGCTGATCACCACGGTTCTCCGATATTTCACTGTTTCGGTTCCGTCCGCCAGTAAAGGTTTCCTCAATGGATTGAAAAAAGCGTTTCCGTTTATTGTTCCTGATCAGATTCAGCGATCGGTTGGTGGCAATTCGGTACAACCATGTTGAGAGTTTAGCATCTCCCCTGAAATTTTCGGCGGTCCGGAATATCTCCAGAAATACATCCTGAGCCAGATCTTCCGCGTCAGCTTTGTTATGGACAATCGCCAGACAGGTATTCACAACCATCCGCTGGTAGGTTTCTACCAGGATTTGAAATGATTTGCGATCAGCTTGTTGAATTCCTTTAATCAGTTGGGCTTCGTCCATTCGTACTAGTCAAATGTGAATTTAGCTAATTTGACACCACAAGTTCGGAAAACTTGCACGAAGAATCACATTTTAACCTTTTTTACTGATTTCGATCAATTCCTTATGATTGACAATCACAATGTCTTTTTCATTCAGTTCAATTAATCCATCCTTTTCAAAGCTTTTCAGGAGCTTTATCGCGCTTTCGGTCGAAATGCCTGCAAAGTCGGCCATGTCTTTTCTGGAAAGGAGCTGAAAGATCTCCGGATTTTCTGCTTTTAAGCTATCAACATACAATAGAGTATCAGCAATTCGGCCATTCATTTGTTTGTACATCACCGTTCGAAGCGTATCAAAAAGGTTCGCATTTTGCTCGCAATATCGCTTAATCATTGTGAATCCGAATTGTCCGTTTTGTTTGATAATGGTGGTAATGGCATCTTTTTCGACCAGAAAAACCTGGCAATCGGTTAGTGCAACCGACGAATAATTGAATGTATTTTTGGTAAATATGGCAGACAATCCTACAAATTCACCGGGCCGTATAATCCTCAGGTTAAAGTTTTTTGAGCCATCGCCTTCGATG
>Ga0209319_1002428_pt1 | contig 11807 bp, 12 predicted proteins | sample RifGroE2_FD_184000 | JGI IMG/M metagenome (GOLD analysis project Ga0209319, IMG submission 184000) | Groundwater microbial communities from Rifle, Colorado - Groundwater E2 (SPAdes) (version 2) | ecosystem: Environmental > Aquatic > Deep subsurface > Groundwater | place: Rifle, Colorado, United...
AAGTTTGAGCAAGTTGTTTCGAAGAGATGTTTATGGTTAACTAAAAATCCTAAAATTCTAAAAGGGAAGGTTGGGTTTAGCTGGATACAAAAGATTGAATGTAGAAGTAATTAATTTGATTTGGTATTATGCAATATCGGCTCAGATTTCTCGATTCCGCTATACTTCACTCGAAATGACATAGTGAGAATATCAAACGGATTTCAAAACATCATAAAACTTTTCTTGAATATTTTTCCAATCAAATCGGCTGACGTTGATTTTTTTGATGTCCCGATAGCCTTCAATCTTTTCGCGAAGTTCATCGATATTCTTGGCTGTGTACAAATTTTCTTCTGGGAGAATTTCAACAGAGCCTCCCATATCACTGCTGAGACATTTTGCCCCTGCAGCAGAAGCTTCCAGGATCGTTGTCGGCATACCTTCAGAGGCAAAACTCGCATTAATGAATAAGTCGGAGATTTGCAAAATATTTCTAATCATTTCCTTTTTCTGCATTCCCATAAAAACAATTCCGTCCTCAAGCTTCTTGTTGGAAACTATTTCTTCCAACTTTTTGCGGAATATTCCGTCGCCCACCACCACAAACTTCCAAGAAATATTTTTCACTTTTTCAAGTGCTTCAATAACATCCTGACAACCTTTTGATGGAACAATCCTGCCGACAAAGGAAAAAACAATTTCGCCATCATTGATTCCGAGTTCTTTTTTGATTTCATTTTTAATAACATTTTCCTGCCAAAAAGCAGCATCGATTCCATTATAAATGGTTTGGACTTTTTTGGCTCCAAGCTTTTTGGCAAATTCACAAACACTTTCGGAAACGCCACAAACAATTTTAGAATTTTTCAAAGTGTACTTCCCCAAAGTATGATCGTAGGTTTTTGCAACAAGCTCCACTAATAAATTTCCATGCTGCACGTAGCCGCTGCCATGCTCCGTGTGCACAACTGGAATGTCATATTTTTTTCCAAATTTGATTCCAAGAAATGATGAAAAGAAAAAACGCGTGTGAGTATTGATGATGTCATATTTATTATCATTGAAAATCTTTTTCAATTGACGATATCCTTTCAGTGTTGGAACAGCATATGTTCTGCCCATGAATTGCCTGCTTTCAATTCTGCGAATCGTAAACTGTCCCCATTTTTCCTGCCATTTTTGCGTTCCAAGCGTGTCAAAAACAATAACCTCAACTTCAAGCTCGCCGTGCGCTTCCAAAAGAGCGCCATACAATCCTTCGATGTATCGCGTGATTCCATTTTCCTCCGGGAAAAAATAAGTTGTCAAAATCGCAATTTTCATAAAATAAAGTTTAATTCAAATTCTTCTTCTCCCTCTGGGAGAAGATGTCATGTACTCATGACAAATGAGGGCACTTACAATAAATTTCTTCAATATCATTCTCTCCCTCCGGGAGAGATGTCCTGTACTCAGGACAGAGAGGGAGCGTTGCAAAACTACAGCTACATTTTAACCCAAGTTTCCGGAACCACATCACTTGTGTTCACTGACTGATCAGCAAACCACTGCTTAGGTGCAATCACAATTTTTTCAGGATTAGCATTAAGCCATGCTCCCCACCAGGAAAAACTACTATTAGCAATGATATTGTGCTTGCAATAACTCATCAAGGTTAACTCTTCGTAGTCCTTCAAAATTCCATCTGAAACATATTTTGTTGGAAAATCAATTTTGAGATTTTCTTTTACCCAAGCGATGTCATCAGAAAAAATATAGAAAACAGGATTTTCAGTTTTTTCTGCAATGTGTCGAACAGCTTTTTCATAATAATCAAGTGAACAGATACCATGAAACTTGCTCGTCGTGGCGCTGGAAACATAATCCCCTCTTCGAATATGAAGAGAAACTGCATTTGAATTTTTAATTTCCTTGGTAATTTCTTTTTCTTCAATGCTAAATTTTTCTTTCAGTGTGAATTCTTTTCTGATCACATCTTCAACGTCTTTGAAATATTTTTCTGTTTGCCAATAGCCTTGAAGATATATGTTATTGCCAGATTCCAAGATTTCAGAAGAAAAATTGAAATGTGGCTCAATAACAAAAGAGTTGCTTTTTTTAAAAAATCCAAATCTTTGTAGGGCCAACACTACGCTCCCTGAAGTATTGCTTTTCAATTTTTCAATTTCTTTTTCACTGGCAAAATTTTCCTGGACACTAAAAATATTCAAAGCATACAATCTTGGGGTTAAAAGTTCTCCTTGATCAGCATATCCCAAAATATCCATCTTAAATTCACTCTCATTTCGTATCGCAAGAGACCTCCCAATTGCATATTGAAAAAGTTGATTCCCCATGCCACCCATCAATTTCACTATAATCATTTATTTTTCTAATAAATTTTTATACATTTTTTCGTATTGCCTTGTTATTTTTTCCCATGAATATTTTTCCTTCCAAACAATAAATCCAACTTCTGACATTTTCTGTCTTTTTTCCCTATCAAAAGCCAATGAAATCAACATCTCTGAAGATTTTTCAATATCAACCCTGGATAATACCATACTATCCTTACCTCTATCTGTAGGAAGCAAGATTCCACTTTTTGACCATTCAGCAATTTCCCTTGAATTTCCAACATCACTTGTCAAAAATGGGGTTTTTGAAGCCATACATTCAAAAAGAACAATTGGGGAACATTCGATGTTTGATGGAAACAGGAACAGATCAGCAGATTTATATGCCGCAACTGTTTCCTCTCGACTAAGTTCTTTTACTAATATCTTTTTCTTGTCGAAAAATCTGAATGGAGAACGATTGAAAAATTTTCCCTTACTATTGCATGATATATAACATCCACCAATTCCACAAATATTTCCAATAATGAGCAATGTTGAATTTTTTATTTTGGCTTTTTTGAAAATTTCAATCGTTTCAGCGTGGCCCTTTACCCCCGTATGTGATCCGACATGCAAAATCAAGAGATTATCCTTTGAAATTCCAAGTTTTTTTCTGATATCAATCGAATTTTCCTTCAGAAATTCATCTTCGCCGGCGCCATTTGAAATCAAAATTCTTTTCTCAATCCCATTTTCTTTGGCAAAATTAACATCGCGATAATCATCAGACAAAAAAACATTCATGTCATATTTTTTCATCCAACTTTTCATTGATTCAAAATACTGGACATATTCCTTGGCATATAGACCCGAAAAACCAGTTGGAACAAAAATCTTTTTTGCTCTAATTTTATCCAAAACATTCAAGGAGATGTCAGTCGCCCATTGCTGTGCCGCAAAATTCGTGATCACATCAAAATCTGACTCGATCAAAAATTTCTCATATTTTTCAACTTCGCCACTTAGGCCTCGCACAAAATTTCCAGAAATTTCAAATTCGGCCAAATTGACACCATTAACGATATTTTCTCTTCTTTCTGAAAGTTTTGTGGTGGCAACCGTAACGTCATGTCCAAGCACAACAAGCCTTTCTGAGAGCTGTTTCACAACTTCTTGCATCCCACCAATTGATGGATGGTAAAATTCAACTGTGTGCAAAATTTTCATTTAATTTCTACTTTATTTTTCTAATTACTTCAGCATATATTTTATGCGCGCCTGGGAAATTTTGCACAAGAGAAGTTTTTATTTTTTCTATTGAAATGCCTAAAAGTGGTTTCTTCAAAGCATTAACAGCATCAAGATGATTGTTATTTGCCTTTTTCAAAAATTCTTCGATATTTTTTCGCTTTTTACCCCACACAATAAAATCATTAAACACTTCTTTTCTTTGTTTCCACACATTAGACTCCACAATACCACGCACACTGTTTGCTGCATCATCCCTATAAATAATCAGTGGCTCAATTAAATAAGCAAAATCTGTTTGAGTTGCCACTCTAAGCCAAAAAGCATAATCTTCAATTGTTTTCAATGCCTCATCCTCTGGAAAACCACCAGCCTCATCAAACAATGATCTATGGACTATTGTTGAACTTGTTATGATTTCATTGACTTTCAACATATCATCAAAACTGATTCTGTTTTTTTTAAAAGATAAATAATTTCCGATAATTCCCTGTCCAGGGATTAAGCGCAATGCATCAGAGCTGGCAGCTTTTACATTTTCTTTTTCAATAAGCTTCAGCTGTTTTTCCAATTTTTCGGGCAACCACTCATCATCGCTATCCAAAAAAGCCAACCATTCGCCTTTGGCTTCTCGGATTCCATTGTTCCTTGGAATTGCCGGACGTCCTCCTCTCCCTCCAGGAATCCACCTAATGCGAGGATCTTTTATTGCTGAAACTTTCTCATATGTATCATCAGTTGAACCATCATCACACACTAAAATTTCCAAATCAGACATGGTCTGATTTAGCACACTTTGAATTGTTTTTTCAATTATGTATCCCCGATTCCAAGTGGGAATAATTACAGATACTTTCATTTTTAGTAATTTTTATCCAACTGAGATTTAAAATTTTTCATCCAAGATTCCAACATAATTTTTTCTGTTTCACTCTGATCAACACAGAACTGTCTAAGATAAATTCTTCCCGCATTCAAACAATCCTCTTTTGAAAAATTTTTATTTGTCTTTCTCGCAATAATTTCAATATTGTAAGTTCCCCTCCAGGAGTTTTTTTTAATTTTAATAATTTCAAAGCCAAAAATTTTTAACATTTTTTTTAACCTAAAAGAATCATACCCATCAAAATGCACTGCCCATTTTGCTTCCTGAGATCCAAATATGTGACGAATACCAACCATCCTTTTATGATGTGTTGTAAACGGGGAGATACAAGCTATGGCAGTCCTAAAAAAATCTGGGACTTCAATATGTAAAATTCCTCCATCCTTTAGCCAATTATTCCAAACAGCAACCAAGGCAGCAGCTTGAGCCCTCTCAAAATGTTCAAACACATGATGAAGTCTAATTTCATCGATGGAAGATTTTTCGTATTTTAATTCTACTATGTCAGCATATTTATCCGCAACACTTGTTTTTTGAACAGTATGTTCTGTCGAAGGAAAATCAATATTTTCGTATCCTTCCAAATAACGCTCTCCACAACCTAAGTGAATTTTCATTGTATTTCTTAATTAAATTTATTATAAATATTTCTCAAAAAATTATACACGGGTTTGGGCAATTTATTAACCACAATATAAAATGTGAGATTTTGAATTTTTCTTGTTATATACCAATGAAACAAATCGACATACTTAAACTTATCCGCGATATTCGATTTATCAGCATACTGCTTTTCAATCCAGTGCTGCTTATTTTCTTCATATACACCATTCCATTTTTTCATGTAAGCATTTCTATCATCTTCTTGTCGTTTTAGGTTTGATTTTCTAACTTTTAAATTCGCATGTGAGTAATGCTCTATGTAAGAATTTTGACTCTCTTTACAATTAAAACCAGCATGCCATAGTTTTAAACACAAATCTCCATCTGCGTGATAAAATGAGAAACTATCTTCATCTATATAGCCAACTTTCTCTAAAGCTTTTTTAAGATATAATCCATGATTAACAAAGATATTCTCACCCAAAGTAACACCGACGCGATATTCGGTTTCCTCTGGCCAATTTCTCCAAAAAAATGGCACTGCAGCTATTTTTTCATTCACCTTTAATTCATTTTCAAAAAATTCAATTCCATTTTTTATCGCACCAGGAACAATCAAACAATCATCACTAACCATGCAAATATATTTACTCTTTGCAACCCTAAAACCCAAATTCATAAAATAACCCCAGGATTTTTTTTCTATTCTTTTTCCATGCCAAAATCCATTATTATGTTGCACTATGGATATAATATCTTTTTGTTTCATTAACCATCTCAAGGTTCCGTCAGTTGATCCACCATCAACAACAACAATTTCATGCTGCTCATTCTTTAATTCATTTCTTATACTTTCCACAGTTATCTTAAGAAATCCCAATCTATTATAACTCCCCAAAATAACCGATACTATAGGATTTTTCATATGATTTCATTATAAAGTTTAATATATGTCTCTGAAATATTTTCGATATCAAATTTTTCTTTAATGGATTTTGATGTGTTACTTTCTAAGCGCTTTTTATTGTCCAAAACCCATCCAATACCATCAGATAAATCATTAACATCAAATGGTTTTGCAAGATACCCATTAAATTTATGCGTAATTATATCTGGAATACCACCAATATTAAAAGCAACTACTGGAGTACCTGATGCCAATGATTCCAATACGGTGTTTGGTAAATTCTCTGATTTTGATGGTGCCACAAACACATCCACACAAGAATAAATTGAAGAAAGTTCTTCTTCATCATTTATATTACCAAGAAATATCGTATTGCAATCCACTTCTATGTTCCTTTTTTCTGATCCGAATATGGCCAATTCAATATCATTGCGCGTCAACAATAAGCGCCTTATTGCCTCTAGAAGCAATGCTGCCCCCTTATTTTCATCAATTAATGATCCCACCGATCCAAATAATACAATTTTTTTATTTTTAGAAAAACCAAATCTCTTTTTATTACCACTATCATACTCTTTAAACACATTAATATTTAGTCCGTTTGGTATATTATATATGGTATTCCTTTTCAATACAGAACTTTTCTTTGCGCATACAGTAAGCCACTTGCTTGGACACACTATTGTAATGTTTTTCACTTGAGAAATGGTCTTTTGTTTTTCTTCTAAAACTGTACTGCTTAAATCTTTTACTTTATCACTTTTTAATTGTGGACAACTTCCACACTCATTTTCATATCCCCTACAATCATAAGGTATGTGACATCCCCCGGTAAACGCCCATGAATCGTGCAGTGTCCAGACTATTGGCTTATTTATTTTCAAAAATGATCCAATGTTAACTAAATTATGCCCTATCCAATGAAAATGCACCACATCTGGGTTAATTTTTTTTATGTCCCTGATTATATTACTCTGGTTTAAATTTATTGACCATGGAAACATGGTTTCCAATTTTGACTTTTCTTTGTTTATTTTTTTTTCGGAATATTTATTTACAATCTTGTTTATATATCCTGGCTGTGACACTAAGTGTACGTTTTCATCATCAGTAATTTTATGTTGCACAAGATATTCAACCTTCACGCCCCTATTTAAAAGACCGCGATAAAGGCGATGAGCAGCAATTGCAGCTCCGCCTGTTTTATCCCAATAATTTATAAATAGAATTTTCATATTGTAATTGCCGCTCTAGCGCGCTTTAATAGAAAAAAATAAATTATTTTAAGTTTTATTAAAAGGTTGATCTTTAAAAAAAATACATCTTTCAATCCTAATTTTTTTTCATTCATTATCGCCCAACAAATATCATACATCATAACATGAAGTCGGTTTTTAAATCGCGAAACCGGATAGATCTTATGCAAAGCATTTCCCTTTATTATTAAATTAAACCAATTTTGAGAGCTCTCAATAAATTTAGGATTATATTCTAATTCCCAATGAACAATTTTTTCATGCAATGCAATATACTTCCTATGCATATCTGCTTCAACAATTTTTTTTAATTGTTGAATCCTAATTTCCTCAGAAAATCTATTTTGCCTTTTTGTGTATTCATATGATTTCTTTAATACTCTATAATTAAGCAGTTCTTGAGGAATATTTGCAAAATTCAAAAAAGCGCTTGCCCTGACCCATAATTCATAATCTTCTGCACCATTTCTTTCACTAAGATATTTTAAATTATGCAAAATCAGTTTATTTTTCCTGAAAATAACTGAGGGATGTGCGATTGGACAAGAAAACAACATTTGAATTTTTATATCTTCATCATTAAGTGGGTGTTTCCAAACAACTCCATCCAATTCACCAAACGTCTTCAACCATGATCCACAAATATCGACATTTTTATTTTTTTCCAAATAATCAAATTGAATTTCAAGTCTGTCGGGATTGCAAATATCATCACTATCCATTCTAGCAATTAAATCTCCCCTTGCTTCATCAATGCCAGTATTCAAAGCTCCCGCAATTCCCTTTGCAAATTTATTATCAATAACCCGAATCCTGTCATCATTATAATTTTGAATTATAGACAAACTATTATCTGTTGAAGCATCATTAACAATAAGCAACTCAAAGTCAGTAAATGTTTGCGCTAAAACACTCTCGATTGCTTCTGAGAGATATTTTTCACCATTATATACAGGCATCAGAACAGTTACAAGTGAGGTTTTCATTTAATTATTTTTTTAAGATAATCCACGCCACTCTGAACTTTGCACAACATTGTTTTCTTATGACTTTCCATTTCAGATCGCAATTGATTCAAGTCTGATTTTGTATTATTCAATTCCAAAATTAATTGCTCTTTTGATTTTTCAATATTATCAATTTCATATTCAAATATTAAATCATTAATTTCAGCAACTCTCTCATGTTTTATCCCCTCCTTCCATTCAAAACCTTGAAACATATATTCTTTTAAATCATTAACCAGATCTACATATGATTTATTAAGGGTTTCAAAAAAGAACTTATTTATGGACTTAAAATCATTTATTTTCGTTTCCGACTTAGGCATCCAAAAAATCGTGTCATTTTTCAGTGAAACAAAATTAAGATGAGGATCGAAATTATATAAATATTCATAATAAACTGTTGGAAATTCAATATAGCCAGCTTTTGCAACACGCACAATCTCATTTAAAAAGCTTTCCACGTCTTCAACATGCTCAATTACATGGGAACAAATAACATAGTCAAATTCCTTGTCCTTAAATGGAAATGCCTTTCCATCATAGAAAAAAACTGGTTTGCTGGTTTTCAGTTTTTCCGTATTACCTCTTTGAAATTTAGCTTCAGACTCATTATCAAATTTTCTATCAAGAAAAACATCCGCTCTCTCGAAAGGTGTTCCCCCTGGACCAATTTCTAATACTTTATCATCATCCTTTATGGATTTTATTTTTTCTGGGAAAAACATACTACTTCATTTTACAATATTTATCAATATGTCCACCATTTACAATAGTAGCCTTCTCACTGTTGCATATACTCTGTCTATTTTTGTAAATTTTATCATCTCTATATCCAATTATCCTGGCAGGATTTCCTGCAACAATTGCACCCATTGGCACATTTGCAGTCACAATACACCCAGCGCCAACCACAGAAAAATCTTCTATTATTATACCTGGTAAAATAATAGCTGCGGCACCAATCCACACATGGGAACCAACTTTAATTGGTTTATCTACTCTGTTTTCCCACATTGGATGCTTATTTATATCATGCGTTGAAGTATGCAAGATTACATTAATTGCTATCATTGTATGATCACCAATTTCAATTGGAGCATTCGCATATAAAATAACATTTCCTCCAAATGAAACATTCTTCCCTATTTTTAAAAAATGTGCATTCCCAATTAAAACAGTTCCTGGAATCAACAGCTCTTCAGTTACTGGAGATGTTTTTTTTATTTCTTGTTTTTCATTTTTTTTAAAAAAATTTTTCATTTAATTTTATTCTTCAGTATCCATTGTGGATATGGAAAAATTATACCCTGATTAATTTCCAAATTATTTTTATTATCAAAAACTACTTTATATGCACGTTCATGCCATTCAATTTTATTAAGCAACTCTCCCTCAGCTAAGCTTATAGAACAATCGTATATATTTGGCCTTATGGATAATTTTTCAGTTAAAAACTCGACAGTACCTTCAGATAATAAACTTCCAATTTCGCCAATTTTTGAATAACTCTCAAAAATAATATTTCCTTCACTATCTAAAAGTGAAATACTAAAAATTGGATTATTTATACTTCTCTTCGATTGAAAATTAATTCTAATTTTCAATGGTTCACCAGAGATAAATTTATTAGTTTTGCTATCCTTACTATCAAGAAAATCAACACTTGAAATTTTAAATGAATCATCGAAGTTCAATATTTTAGCATTATCACTTATATTATTTTCTTCATAATCCTTATTTAATGAAACTTCTTCGTATTTATTACACATCTCTAAAACATCGCCAGTATTAATCATTTTGCCATTTTGAATCCAAACCACTTTTTGACACAAATGTCTAATCATATGCATATTGTGACTAATCAAAATAATTGCTCCACCTTTTCCTCTATACTCAGCTATCTTGCGATAGCATTTTAATGCAAAATTTAAATCTCCTACTGCCAATACTTCATCTGCTAACAATATTTCAGAATTAGAATGTATCGCAATTGCGAAACCAAGTCTAACTGTCATTCCAGATGAATATGTTGAGACAGGCGCATCAATAAACTCTCCAATATCTGCAAAATCAATTATTTCCCTAAATTTATCATTAATTTCTTTTTTGGTCATTCCTAAAATTGTTCCGTTCAAATAAATATTTTCTCTCCCTGTCATGTGAGGATGAAAACCTGCTCCAACAGCAATAAGCGCACCTATTCTTCCTCGAACAGAAATTTTTCCTCTATCAGGTGGAAAAATTCCATTAATAATTCGAAGAAGTGTTGTTTTTCCTGATCCATTTTGCCCAATAATTCCAAACGCTTCACCTTTTTTCACTTCAAAGCTTACATTTTCCAGGGCAAAAAATTCATCCCTTCTTAATTTGCCACGATCACGTGAAATCCCGAACATATCTCTTGTCACATCCAAGCAACCATAGAACATGCTTCGTCTCAAATTTCGACAAAACTTCTTATGTAGTCCTTCAACCTTAATGACTACATCAGAATCTAATTCATTTTTAACATTTTCTTTTTGCATTTCAATAATTTACCTCACAAATTTTGTGAACTTTATAAACTACTATTTATATCATCTTCTCGATTACTTTCTCCTCCGAAACATAAAACAATCTCCAAGCGAAGAGGAAAAAAATAAATGATCCAATTCCTGACCAAATAAAATACGAAAGATTTTCAATTTTGCCGTATGTAATTGCATCGCGCACTCCACCTATTATATAAGTCAGGGGATTTATCTTAATAATTTTAGCAATCATACCTCCTGTGGAATCAGAACTATAGATGATTGGGGTAAAAAAAATCAAAGTTCCAAGTGCGATATCCATGATGCGTCTAATTTCATTTGCAACCACACCAATAACAGAAACAAGAAGCCCTATTCCTGCACCCAGAAACAACATTGGCAAAATAAGAATTGGCAAAATAAGAATTTGCCAACTTGGAATAACTTTAAACGATAATAAAACTAGCATTATCACAATAAAACTTGCCAAGAAATTAGCTAACTGCTGTAAAATTTGCTTCGCAAGCAATGCTTCATGCGGATATTTCACTTGCATAATAAATCCTTGTCCAGTATTCAATGTTTCAGCAGCGGAGGTATAGAATCCCATAAAAAGTCCCCAGAAGGATGTTCCGAGAAGTATATATGCAGGATATGGAATTCCAACATCTCCAGGCTTTAGCACACCAGCATAATTCATGAAAACCCAAGAAACAATTCCGAAAATAGGAGCAAGTATTATCCATCCAATTCCAAGAAATGATTTCTTATATGCTGCCAAAAAATCTCTAACAAACAGTTGCCAAATAAGCTCGCGAGAATTTTTGATGTTTTTTGCCATCAAAAAAAGACTCTTCAAAAATCCGGTTTTTTGACGAGAATTAGGCTGGTATACAATAATTTCTTTTTCTGTATTCAAACTCATTATAAATATAAAAAATAGGCCAATAAAAGCCAGATATTTAAGTGGTCTTAAGTTAACCACGGATTAGTGTTAAAATATAGTCATAGGTCGTACAAACTTTTGACATAACATTTTAACACTCATCTATGAAACCTAAAAAACAAAAATTAAAAACAAAACTACGAA
>Ga0209319_1002437_pt1 | contig 11775 bp, 7 predicted proteins | sample RifGroE2_FD_184000 | JGI IMG/M metagenome (GOLD analysis project Ga0209319, IMG submission 184000) | Groundwater microbial communities from Rifle, Colorado - Groundwater E2 (SPAdes) (version 2) | ecosystem: Environmental > Aquatic > Deep subsurface > Groundwater | place: Rifle, Colorado, United...
CAACCCTTTATTGTGGCACATTTGTGAGTGATACACCCGGCTCATTTGTGAGTGATACACCCGGTACATTTGTGAGTGATATGACTGGCACATTTGGTGTGATATTATCAAATTACATAATTACCAATTTGGGAAAAGTTGACGTCCACAGAATAAAACAGGATGAAATTTTAGATGTTTTTGATGCAATAAAGTTGTACGATAATTCAATCTTGGAAAATAGCTTCGTCTAAACCACTGTCAAAGATATTATGGTGTACCGAAGAACCTGAAAAAGAGATTAGAAATTTACTATTTGGTGAACCAAATGGACGAGCACCAACAAAATTAATCAATATGAAAATTCAGAGATATATACTTTTTATAATAATCTCATTAATTCCCCTGATTTTAAAGTCTCAAGATTATTGTGATTTTATTTTGAAAATACAAAACTATCAGGATTCTGTAAAATTTAAACAGGAAGGAGATTTCAGCACCATTGATTCAAATTCATTCACTATTGATACATATTTAGGCTATTTTAATGAAATTCGAGTTCAAAAGAACTACAAAATTGGGCTTTATTATTTTAAAAGTTTGATTGGTGGTAATCCATTTTTGTATGCAATAAAAGAGAATACGGAGATTAAGAATACTGATAAAATGTCAATTTATAGATTCGTTAACAAGCCAAAACATCGAGCGAAAAATCATATTATTCCAGATGATTCAGGAAAGGGGTTTCTTCAATATTTGTTTTTTTCAGTGATGGGTGAACAATTTGCTTTAAAGTGGCATTCATACTATAGTGAGAAATATGTGATTTGTTCTAATGACAAATTAATTGAAGTCATTAATATGTTATCCGATTCAGAAGATTTCTATGTTGATTTAGAAGAGTTGGAAAAATTGAATCAAATCTCACCGCAGATTCTGATTAGAAAGAATGAAAAAGATTTTTTAATTACTTGGATTGAGAACAGGACTCATTCAGGAATTTTTAGATGTACCTATCAGATAAAGAGGTCTAAACCTTACCCTATTTCGTTAATAAGTGAAGAAAAACTACTAAATATTGGGTTGGCTTTTATATATTGATGCCAAAAAATATGATTATTAATGTGCAATTCTGCTCCATTGTCGCCCTGGATGAACTTAACATTCATAACAAACCATGGGTCGGTCAGCCCTAAAGCATATGTAAACAGTGTTGTGTCTTGCATCTGGCAAAGTAAATAAACCCACAAATTATAGCGAAGAGTCAATAGATTTCAATTTCAAATGAGGATTGAAACCACCTTTTAGTTTGTTGAGGAAAGCAAGATTAGCAGAAAATTATAGTTTGATAATCTTAGCTGATCTGACCTCATTATCCCCGCTTACTATCGTGAGATAATATATTCCAGACCTCAGGCATGATATATCAATACTTTTCGCTTCAGATTGATTGAATGTTATTTTCAATACCTGTCGCCCTTCACAGTTAAATAAGGAAAGGTCTGCGTCTACTTGTGCAAGACCAGAAATAGTAATTTTCCCGGTTGCAGGATTGGGCATTACAGTAATTTTTCCAGTCATTGGATTTCCGATTGCATTTGGCTCACATGGTTCACAGTTTTTGAAACATACCATTTCAAGCGTACTTTCCTTTCCCGGGACAATCAGGGTGCGGTTAGAGTCAAAGCCATAGGCACATTCAAGTCCTGAAAGATTTTCATACATTGACCAGTTGTCAGGAGCGCCGTTTACAAATTTGTAAGCAACGGCTTCTCCTACAGGCAAGTCGATTGTAGAAGCATAATGGCTATGTTCAGGGGTTATATGCTCCGTCAGCTTTATTGCATAATCGGGATTCCAGTCACAAAAACTGCCGTTAATATAAACACCAGATGCGCTTACCTCTTCATTTTGCATATTAACCCTGAAGGTAACGGGTTTTGTTTCTGTCGGGATATTGATGTGATTTAGGGCATAAACGCTTGCGTTCCAACCATCCAATGAGATTTGCATGGTTTCTTTCTGCGTGTTGTCTGTCGTGACCTCTTCGCTGATATTGTACCATTGAGATTTGCCCAATCCTTCGAAAGCACCATTATTCAGATCGAGACTAATGGCTGATGCTGAGCCGGAAAAATTCACCGCGGTAAGCATAACCTCGCCGTTAGCCTTAGAAGTATAGACATATACATTATCAGGGATATTATCGGTAATCCGTTCAATTGCCGGATAATTGCCCAACAGTTCTTTTCGGGCTTTAATAAGTCGCTTGTATAAAGGAAGATAACCCAGAGGATCGTTAAAGTCAAACATTCCGTTGCTTCGGACAGCACCCACTTCTTCACCAGCTCTTATATTAACCAGGCCATAGGTGGTGGTCACCAGTGAAAGCGCCGCACGTTCCTGTTCCCATCCATACCGGTTGTGCAGATAATCGTGGTACCCGCTGTTTGCGTAATTCATAATCAACCCGTTATCGGATGGAATACCTGCCATAATCAGGTTATGCAGCTGGTTTACTGTATACACGCCTTTATATATACCGGGAAGCCCTTCGCCGCCATTTCCCCATTCACTGTTGAGTTTCCAACTGTAGGCAGCATCACCAAATTCGTAAAAATTAACTCCTTCATAATCACGTGGGTCTCCTTCGTTCAAAATAAATAGTTCCGGTTTGATGTTACGTAAACGTTTATGCAATTGTTTGATAAAACCAGGGGCTCTCAGGAGTGATTCCTGCCCGCAATCTATCCTGAAACCATCGCAGTCTGCCACCTCAACCCAGTATTCCATCAACCGGGTGAAGTATTCCTGGGTATATGGGTTGTCGAGATTAGTATAAACACACTGCCTGCCATTACCCGGGCTGAAAACAACATCTGATTCTCCTGGATTGCCCTGCCACATGATGAAATCAGTAAAAGGCTCAGCAGCATCCTTTAACAGAAATGATGGGTGTATAAATGGATGATAGGAGGCTACATGACTGAGGGGAATATCAAAAAAGACCTTTAACCCGAATTGATGGGCTGTTTTGACCATTTTCTTTAAATCATCCATTGTACCGGTTGATGGAGAGATTTCGAAATGGTCGAATGAGATAAAACCACCAGCAACAAAGGGGGTAATCCTGAAGCAGTTTACACCAAGGTTTACCATATGTTGGAAAGTATTTCCAATATTCTGAAAGGTATAGTTACCCCAGTCGAAATAATCTCCTTCGACCTCATAAAGCACCATTTTTTCCATCCATGGTGCCCGCTCATTAACATCTATAAAATGCGTATTGCTTTTTGTGGTCAGCATTTTGCGGGCATAATAAACCTGGCCATCAGTACTTTTTGCTTTTAACTCGATTTCGTATACACTTTGTGATTGAGGTATCTGGAATGAGACAGAAGGTGAATTGCCGGAAATCCCGGCTATGGTATCCACGGCATTTTCACTGTTTCGCCATCTCAGTTCAAGGTTCTCAAAACTGATATCATGCGGAATGGCAGTAATTACAGCTGTTGTACCGTTAATTGAAGTTTCAAGCTCAACCCACCATTTATGTCTGATGTCTGCGTTGATAGTCATCTCATCAACAGGCTCGTTAAACCCCGTCTCTGAGTAAGCTGTTTTCACCAGATTCTGACCATTCTGAATATTGATATCTGTACCGAAATATCCCTGCTCGTTTACGGTAGCTTCGTAAACAGTGCCATTACAATCAACAAACACAGAATTTGGGTAAGGCAATGAGAATACCCGCCCCCATGCAAGAATATGATCCATACGATATATCATGGGCTCCATCATTAATTTAACAGGTTGATAGCTAAAGACTGATGTACGGCTTGCTGCCCCTTTGGGTGTGGTATATTCTACAGTCACCTGATTCTCTCCGTTAATCAGAAATGGTGGATTCTCCATCAACAATATTCTCTTTGCCGGATTGTAATACTGGCTGGGATTATTCACCTCGTTCCCATTAATGCTTAGTTTTATTGAATTGATATCGGGTTGATTACCGGCCGAGAAAGCAAAATTTGCCTGAATCTGGTTCTCCCTCATCATGTCATTGTTCATGGGCAAAAGGTAACTAATCATGGGGTCGGACACATTCATATAGGCACCGTTCGATGGGATTCCCCCGGGATGAAGAGGGTTATCGGGATCCCAGCCCCACGCATTGTCCCTAAGTACATGATAATAGAAAAGTCCCGTGTCCAGAGACATCGTGAGTTCAAAAACGCGATCATTATCATAATCGTAATACTGAAAATACTCCGAATTATGTATCAGTTGAACCGATTCATACTGTGCATGGGTTGCATCAAGATGAAAAGTAAGTTGAACCTGATCGGGATTAACCGGTTCACAGGCAACACAACGATTAAAACAAACAGGTTCGAGTACTTCATTGGTTCCGGGAACTGTCATACACCTGTCCCCATTACTGTTAGTACAACTCCCTGAAATATTGTCTTCAGTAATGTCTCCGTTTATAAACCTGTATTCAATTTGCTCACCAGGCGTCAGTTTCACTTCAGATGAATAGATGGTACCGTCTGCCGATAAACGAATCAGGGGATTCCCCCAGTTATTGAAATTACCAACCAGAAAAACGCCTTCTCCAGATACTGGTGTTTCCTGCATATCAACACGAAAAGTGACTTCAACCTTTTCAGAAGGAAGACAATTTTCGCAGGAATTGAAGCAGGCGGTTTCTAATATTATATTCTCAGAATGAACCTGAAAGAAGCGATTTGTCCATTCATCAGTGCATTCACCTGAAAAATTCTCACCTATATAATGATTCCAACCATTGGCCGGACTACCGTTATAAAATTTATATTCTATCCGTTGTTCGATGGCCAGGGTTAATGCAACTGAATATACATCGCTCTCTTCACCTTTCACCATCTCGATTTCATTGGTCCATCCATCCCAGTTACCTTTTAAAAATACGCCGTCTGAGCTGATAATTTCATTTTGCATATTGATATTAAAAGTTACCTGTACGGAATCTGATATTCGTGGTATGATATCTCTATTTGAAAATTTGAGGACTTTTGATGCAGTTTGCCTCTGGGTAACGCTCTTCGACGAATTCTGTGCTATTAGTGCAGTTCCGATCAACAAAGCGATTGTTAGGAGATAATGCGTTGTTCTCATGAAATATAGATGTTGAATTGATCTTTTTTTGTATGCCTGGTCTATATATCTCACCCATTTTAGGGATATACCGGCCACAAGTTACAAAACTTGATCGTATTATGGTTATAATTGTTATTATCGACAGAAAAAAAACTTTTCGTTTATTACAATTAGTTTTATTTCAGTCATTTGCCTTTAGAGGAATAAATCAATTCGGGAAATAAATCCGATGTTCCGAAACAAAACCAGGCGATTCAGTGCAAAATTTACATGCATATCGTTGATTGATTTCTGGCATTGTTAGCCTGAACTACTATTTCTATATTCTTGCACGGAGATATCTGAAGCCTGGGCATGCATAATTACGGCAGCTTTCAGATGAAAGCTGCCGTGATGAAATGTTTGAAGAGGAATAAAGGAATTTTATAACTTAGAATGATTATCCAATTGCCGATAGGCCCTTTTATCATGCCATATCCATTGCTACCAAATTTTAGGTACTAGTCTCTTCTGAGTGATTTGAGAGTATTCGGTATATCCCTGCAATTCTTTTTTAAGGGCCTCATCTTCCAGATAAGTTCTGATAAATAAAAGCGATACCGCCAACATTATTGGAATTATACTCCAAAGTGAGCCGGTTAATAATGGAAAAGCAATTAAAGAAATTGTCATCCCAGAATACCCGGGATGCCTGACAATCCTGTAAATTCCTGTATCACATACCGAATGTCCCCTTTCGGTTTGAATTCTTACCACGCTTGAAAAGAATTTATTCTCTTTTCGCGCGGTTAGAAAGATCACCTGTCCTGTAATAGTCAGGAGGACTCCTATGGCGTATATACTCCAGTGAAAATCAGGAGACCATTGAAAACGCCCTGAATCAAATCCTGCGATGATGACACCTATCAGATATGTAATGCCTGATAATCCCAGAATAACCTTATCCCACGACTTTGCACCATCACCTGGTTTCGACCTCTCAGTCATTAAGTCCGGATCGTTTCTGATAGTCCGGAAATTCATTAATGCTGTGAGCAAGTTGGTTGCCATGAAAATGAATCCTTGTAAATAGACAACTTTCCCCGCTGAAAGGAATAGAATGATTGTAAAAATCAACGAGGTGATCAATGACTTGATCAGGAATTTTACTTTCATAATTCTGTTATTTGTAAAATAACCGTTTAATCAAAATCAGTTTTGATTGAATTTCCAATCCGGGGCAAAAATAGTGAACCGATTGTTACATCTTACACGATTCTGGAAAAATTTTGCCGGTCAGAAGAATAATAGTCATGTTACCATGTGCATCGTAGGTATAGACAGGGTTTCCTGCCTCGTGGGGAAGCAGGTGGTTGGTGGCAGTATGGGTAACCGGGTGGTTCAAGGCATCGAAGAGTTACACTAATGAAGTGACAAAGATAGGCCATTTATGAGTAAATGAATAACCCGTTGATAATGGAAAAGAACCGATTGTTTCTTCAATTTTAAGAAATACTTTTCTACTTGTTATTCTTCCTGTGTTCAATATACAGGTATGTCACTGATAAGAGGAATGAAAAAAACAGATACATAGGAATGTTTTCGTATATTTCATTCCAATTCAATGGATTATGAAAGGTTTTCTCTTCTCCTATATACCTGTCCCGCAATATCATAGCTGCGAAACTCGAAATAAATAGAAAGACTGCAATTTTTATGTTCTTAGTCATCAGAATTATTATTCCTGAGAGAATTGTAAACCTGTATTGCGTGTTTTGATATATTTTTTGCAACTGGGTTTGCAATTTCAAAATTCAATGTTGGCATTTTCATCCTTGTATTGTCTTCTGGCATTAATGGAACCTCATAACCATTATCTTCTCTTACTGGGATTATATTGTTGTAAATCGTCTCAATTGCAGTTCCTAATTCTATCCCTTGCTGTGTTAAGTAAGAATCCAGGCGGCGTAATACCTTGCCCCATAATAGTATAACCCAGTCTCCTCATCCCGCTCCTTGCCCACGTACTTGTAGCGCTTCAATGCTACTTCTGTTTCTGTTCTCCCGCTGCGGTAAGAGGTCGTTCCAAACGGGTGGTACTCCTCGTACGAGATAATGGCAGCGTTCTGATCGAGTTCCAATGAGGCGGAACCAAGATGGTTGTCGTACTGGTAACGGATACTCACCACAGGAGTGGAGAGTGTAATCCCATTGTCGATGGTAAGCCTGTCGATCATGGCCACCATGCGGGTATCATCCATAACATGGAGGGTTTGACGCTCGGTGGTGGTGGTATTACCTGTTGTTTTCCTGTACAGCTCATAACTTCCCAGGTATATCCGTTCTTCTTTAATATCACCGGGCTTCAGGGTAACCTTACGGGTACGGTTAACAGATGCATCATAACAATACCACGAAGTAACCGTACCATTTGAGGTACGCCTTAACCTGTCGTTCCAGTCCCACTGTAGTGCTGTAAGATGAGGCATGGAAGTCATGTTACCATGTGCATCGTAGGTATAGACTGGGTTTCCTGCCTCGTGGGAAAGCAGGCGGTTGGTGGAAGTATGTACAATCCGGCGGTTCAAGGCATTGATGGGATCAAGCTAATGAGGTAACAAAGATAGGCCATTGAAGAGAAAATGAAGTACTCATTAATAATAGAAAAGAACCAAAAAAAACAATATCGTAATTTTCAAAGTGTTAATTAATCCGTTCTCAGAGGTTTATGGTGTGATTTGAAGCCACTCTTCTGGAGGAATGGTTCTTTCCTTGCATCAGCATAAAGTTATAGATTTTGTCTATAATAGTGTCTGATGATTTACTGGGCTAGAACAGTAGACACTAATGGGGCCATTATTATCATAAATAATTGGTCTAATTTTATGCTGATATTGTTTTTAAATATAGTTAATTATATTATTTTAATGCATTAGTCAATGTTTGATACTGATTTTATTAAAAATTCGTATTCATAATCATATGGATCTGCCAGTACTCGGTGCTTACATGATAACCTAGTAGGCATACCTTCCAGTCTGATTATATAAACAGTATCATTTTTAATATCTTCAATATAGTGAGACTGAGTTTTAGTTTTAACAATATTAAATCTGTATCTTTTATTTGCTGCTAATTCTTTGTTCCCACCATAAAAAGCTACTATGTGCTTGTAACAAATAGAATTAGTATCATTTATTTCTAATAAGATAAGATAGCCATTTTTGAAGTCTTTAGTAGTTTGAATTTCTGATAAATATCTATCTATAAAAACAACATTTGCAGTTACGCTAATTTCTATTTCCTCCTTATTATCTTCATATTTCTGCGCAGAAATATTCCTAACCATTAATAATGATGTCATTATTATAAGGAAAGTAAATTTACATACTAATTTTTTCATCTTACTTAGTTTTCATAATCCCTGATACTCTGTTTATTCTCTTAATGTCCGACGATGAGTTTGCATTCCACATATACAATGTAACCCATGAAACAATGGTGAAATCAAAGAAACCTCCAGCGGTTCTCTTATCATTATTGTCTTTGGATACAGGTTTACCTTCTAGGCTCATCTCTCTTTTATTATCAACTATTCTATTAGTTGCATTAGGGTACATTTCTCTAATTATATCTCCTTCAACCTGAAAGCCTTTTTCATGTGCTATGTCAAAACCTATTGATGCATTTGCTCTTTCTGTTAACATAATGCCTAAAAATGCAGCTTGCAATTCAGGTGCATCATTAATATTAAGCAAGTCATCCATATCAACGTAATTATCTTTTAATTCTGAATAATACGAAATCTGGTTATCGCCTTCAAATGGAAATTGATCAAAGGCAATATCTTCATCTGATTGTACTGCATTAACAAAAACTTTTTCGGTATTTCCTGCTATAATATCCTTTACTAAACCTGCTAGTACTTTGCTTGTGAATGTTGTATTATCGTTTTTTTCTTCTGTAATTTCTACATATCCATTTTTTATTCCAAGGCTCAAACCAGTACGCATTGATAATAGGTCAATAAATAGTTTACTACCTTCTCCAGTAATAATAAAATTGTTGTTTGATAGCTCTGGTATTTTTCTTAAAGAAAAATCACCTTCTTCCATTGGCACCTCAAATAAGTCAGCATTTTTGCTTTTCATAGGAGTAATGGATTCACTCTTTCTTTCTTCTGGTTTCTTCTCTTCGGTAGTTTTCGCTTCCTCCAACCCATCCAGATCAATATAACTCACAGGTTTATTCCCGGCATACTGATAAGGCGTGTAGTGCGGGTACTTTAACTGCAAAGGATCCACACTCACGAACCTCGCTATCCAGGCAGCATAGTATCTGGCGCCATAGTAATACAATCCCGTCTCTTCGTCTCTTTCTTTCCCCACGTACTTGTAGCGTTTCAATGCTACCTCTGTTTCTGTTCTCCCGCTGCTGTAAGAGGTAGTTCCAAACGGGTGGTACTCCTCATACGAGATAATTGCAGCGTTCTGATCGAGTTCCAGTGAGGCAGAACCAAGATGGTTGTCGTACTGGTAACGGATACTCACCACAGGGGTGGAGAGTGTAATCCCATTGTCGATGGTAAGCCTGTCGATCATGGCCACCCTACGGGTATCATCCATAACATGGAGGGTCTGACGCTCGGTGGTGGTGGTATTACCTGTTGTTTTCCTGTACAGCTCATAACTTCCCAGGTATATCCGTTCTTCTTTAATATCACCGGGCTTCAGGGTAACCTTACGGGTACGGTTACCAGATGCATCATAACAATACCACGAAGTAACCGTACCATTTGAGGCAGACCTTAACCTGTCGTTCCGGTCCCACTGTAGTGCTGTCAGATGCGGCATGGTGGTCATGTTGCCTTGAGCATCGTAGGTATAGACAGGGTTTCCTGCCTCGTGGGGAGGTAGGCGGTTGATGGTAGTATGTGCAACAGGGCGGTTCATGGGAGCGATGGTTAACTGTTGGGTATTGGAACCTGTAAAATCAGTCAGACGTGAAAAGTTTCAATTAAACATGACATTATATAATCTTTCAAGGCTCCGAATATCATATGAGGTCTATAATAATACTTAAGAAATTATTTCTTCTTTGGAACTTTCTGAATAGATCTTACCATATAATAGGAGCCATAAGTAGATTTAGGACACAAAACAAGTCTTTGACACATCTCCCGCATTTGATTATCATTAATTGTATTAATGAATACAGTGTCATTTCTCTTTTCTGTAAAATATAGAAGTTTTTCTTGAACTGTAGTAAATGAAACATCATATGTATCACCCGTATTTAAAGTATCCAATCCATAATAATACACGGTAATATATTTAAAACAAGTATCGGGTTTAATAACCTCTAATAATAATATATATGAAGAAAACATTTCATTATGAATATGAGTTTGTGAATAATACTTGTCAATAAATATTAGTTTGGCACAAACCTTAGTAGTATCTTCAATTTCACTCGGGGAGAAAGTGCTAATTAGCATTACTAAATTAGCAAAAAGCAATTTATTAATTTGGCTTAACATAAAATTTTAATTACCTAATTTATAAAAACCTGATACTTTATTATACCTGTTTGGATCATGAGCTGAGCTACTTTCCCAAGTAAAGAAAGACACAAACTCAACAACAGAATAGTTAAAATAACCACTAGCAGTTCTTTTATCATTTGGGTCATCAGACATTGGTTTATCATCAAAGTCATGTTCGTCCCCTGTTATCCTGTTTGTAGCGAGCGGATATACTTCTCGTATAATATCTCCTTCTATTTGTAAACCGTTTTGGTGAGATGCATCCCATCCTTGAGAAGCGACTGATCTTTCACTTAAAAAATGTCCGATGAGAGCTGCCTTCAGTTCTTTGTAAGGAATACTTTGTATATCACTAAGATCAACCTTATTGTCATTGATCTTTTTCCCGGCAAATAAATCTGTTGAATTATCAGGATTATTAAAAGGAAACTGATCAATAAAAATTTCATCAGAAGACATGACAACATCTATTGTGACGGGTTCAGTTTTTCCGGAAATAATATCTTTTACAAGAGTTTTGAGGACATTACTGATGTAGTCAGTATTATTATTTTCTGATGTAATTTTTGAAAAACCTTCTTCGATGTTGAGTCCAAGACCTGTTAGGTCTGACAGAATATCAACAAATAGTTTACTACCTTCTCCAGTAATAACAAAATTGTTGAATGATAGCTCTGGTATTTTTCTTAAAGAAAAATCACCTTCTTCCATTGGCACCTCTAATAAGTCTGCATTTTTGCTTTGCATAGGAGTAATGGATTCACTCTGTCTTTTTTCGGGTTTCTTCTCTTCGGTAGTTTTCGCCTCCTCCAACCCATCCAGATCAATATAGCTCACGGGTTTATTCCCGGCATACTGATAAGGCGTGTAGTGCGGGTACTTTAACTGCAACGGGTCGACACTCACAAACCGTGCTATCCAGGCAGCATAGTATCTGGCACCATAGTAATATAACCCCGTCTCCTCGTCTCTTTCTTTCCCCACGTACTTGTAGCGCTTCAGTGCTACTTCTGTTTCTGTTCTCCCGCTGCGGTAAGAGGTCGTTCCAAACGGGTGGTACTCTTCATACGAGATAATGGCAGCGTTCTGATCGAGTTCCAGTGAGGCGGAACCAAGATGGTTGTCGTACT
>Ga0209319_1002444_pt1 | contig 11741 bp, 7 predicted proteins | sample RifGroE2_FD_184000 | JGI IMG/M metagenome (GOLD analysis project Ga0209319, IMG submission 184000) | Groundwater microbial communities from Rifle, Colorado - Groundwater E2 (SPAdes) (version 2) | ecosystem: Environmental > Aquatic > Deep subsurface > Groundwater | place: Rifle, Colorado, United...
CACAACGAAAACAACCACAAAAGTTCTTCGCTGGAACAGATAATTGAATTGCTGAAAAGCAATCTTGGGTTCGATATCGAATTGACACGCAATTTGCAACTGATTGCCGCCAACGACATTGGCTACATCCCGGCCATGCTTGAAATGGGCGCCACGCCTGAAGAAGTTGCCGACATCCGTCGCCGCGACCGCGAAGCACAGGGAGTTATTGAATATGATGAACGGTTGGCGGATCAATCTGTCAAGGAAAATCTCACTATTGAAAACGGCATTACCGTTGTGAAGTCACTCACTTCAAAGTTTTCAACAATTACTGACCGTTTGTATCCTTGCGCTAAACTTTTAATATATACCGACAATGAATTAACAATTTATGGAGTAGACATTTCTATTCTCATTAATCGATTCGCTGAGTTGTCAACTAACTGGACGACTTATTCCGGTGGTGGAGCGCAAGGGTACTGGGGTATTTCTGGAGGAAAAATTACTAGAGAGCTGATAAAAGAGATTATAAAAACAGGCACAATGAATAAAGATCCATACAGTAGCCATATCTTTTTGTTTCCTTTCAAATTTAAAGTTGAGGCAGAAAAAAATCAAAAAAAAGAAAAATATAATGAAATATTCATTGACTACATAAAAGAAAAATGGAAAATCGAAAATGTCGAAACCGAAACTAAAGAAGAGAAAGAATTAAGAATTAGAACAGAAGAAGTAACGCTTTATAATGAGAAGAAATACTTTCATGATTTTGTTCACCCAGTAATATTTGGCGGTTCGGAGCACAAAGGCAATCTCCCGATAAAAAGCATTAGTAAAAAGGTTGATTTAATCTATCGGATTACAATTAAACGAAAAAAGGCTGATCAACCTGAATCTGTATCAAATGAAGATCAAAAAAAGATCGTATATGAAAATTTTACTATTGATTTAAATCTAAAAGAAATAACGCTTGATATTTACAATGAAAGCATCGGCATTTTTTCTTTCCATTTGGATTATTTTCCGGAACCGGCTTTAGACGGGAAAAACAAGCTTTCTAATGTACTGTTGATTAATCAAAATGGCAGACGATTATATCCTCCTTTCCTTGACTTGAGATATGGGGATTTTAATAATGACGAGGTTAATTCTGAACTAGAAGGAACAAAACGAAGGGAACTACCAGAATCCATATCCATTTTATATCAGAATGAGATTGTATGTGTTGAAAACTGGGATAACTTTCAAATTCAGAGAAATGAATTTAACGCTATAAATAGGCCTACCTATATTCCTAAACACATTCTGTACTTTCTTAATCTGGAAGAAATCGAAAAGAAATATCGGTTCGAATATTTTGAAAAAGAAACAGAACTAGACTTGAAACTGGTGCTAGACGACCGAATGTTTGTAATGAGTTGGTTAGGTGCAGAACAGTTGACTGATGAATTTCGAAAACTGAAAATAAAACTTAGCGAAGAAGAAGAGCAGTTTGGGTATGTGTTATCTGATTTGGGTAAAAGGCAATTGGGCAACAACGAAGCTGGCGGATTTTACAGAAATATTTCGGAACCAAGATCATTTATACCAAGGTACAGCAATGGGTATCGCTATTTAGATAACGTTTTTTGGTATAAATATGTATTTGTTGATGGGAGTACCAAAACTTGTCAGAATGAGATTATGCAGGAGCAATTACTCCAAAAACACACTTATGACCGTTGGGTTGGTTATAATACACTATATGGAATAACCCGATATTCATTTGTATTGCTTTCATTGCCATTAAAAGAACTCAAAAGTCAAGAAGTTAATGCAGCGTTCATTCCCAGTCATTTACAGACCATCTATTTTCGAATGGTTTTATTAGTTCTGGCGCAACGAGCAATGGTTTTAGACTTCTCAAAAAAAATTAGCGACATTCAATTCTCTATCGAAAATGGGGATAAGAAAATTCAAAATGAAGCTCTTATGCTTTACAAATCATATCGTGATTTTATTAATAAAATTTTTCACCGTGAGGTCACAGCACAGGAGCAAGGGATCGAATTATATGATATGCTTCAGGAACATCTTAGGGTTGAGAAACAAGCCAAAGAACTGGAGAAAGAATTCGATGAGATGAACCGTTTAGTAACCCTTGTCGGAACAAAACATACAAATGAACGAATGCGTTTACTGACAATTCTAGGATCAATCTTTGTGGTTCCAACCTTCATTTTTAACCTACTAAAAAGTAGATTTTTTGACTCGCTATCTCCAACAAAAACTTTATATAACAGTTCGATCATGATTGACAGTACTATATTATTGCTAGTTATTATCTTTTGTACAGCACTAGTGGCTACAGGGTTAATGAATTGGCACAAAAAATTCACCTATCTCAATTGGATCAGTAAACTAAGATTTGAATTGAAGGGAAAATGGTTAGTTCTAATTGCTGTAGTTTTTTTCTTAATCTACTTATTGGTTTTTCAGTACTTCATTGGGAAGACATTTAAACTTATAAACTAATACTACATAACTATGCACAAACTCAAATTCACACTTAAACAACACACCCCGCTGATCCATTTCCAGCACGATCAGGCCGGGGCTACTCTCCGAGCAACTGAATTGAAACCGAAGCTGGATCATTACCTAATAAAGAGTTTATTCAAAAATGATTTTGATTCATTCAAAACATTCCTTATCGGCTATAGCACAAATACAGAAGTCGAATTATTGGAAAAATTTCAAGAAGGAAAAACTGCTCTTAATTATAAATTAAGAATTAGGTCTGTGTCTAGTGCTTTTTTTAAAATTGGTTATCCTAAGAAAAAAAAGTCTGGAGAAATTTATTGGGATCCTCAAATACCATGCTTCTTTGGCAATATGGGAATTAATGATTCGCTCAAACTAAAGCAGTTTGTTTTTGACAAAGAAGACATCGAATGTGATATAATAGTTAGTGATTCAATCCTTGCAAAACAATTTGAAAATGCAGAAAAAACATTTTGTTCCTTTTTCCTGAAAAATAATTTTGGCAATAGACAGGATAAGGGCTTTGGAAGCTTTACAATTAAAAAATTTAATGGTAGACCTACAAATTTTAAAATACCCAATTGTTTATTTTTTAGAATAAATAAAAAGGAAATATTAGAGGAAAGGTTTAATCAGTTACTGAACATTAATGGTTACGACACTGAGGAAAAAATAGATTGGTTAGGAAAATATTATTCATTATTTGAGGCAATTGATTTGTTTTATCGAACACTTAGAGGTGGTATAAACATTCCTGGCAGACTTTATTTTAAGTCATTAATGTTTTTTTATGCAAAGAATCTCGAGACTGAACAGCAGTGGGATAAAAAGACAATTCGGAAATTTTTCTACTCCGAGCATCCGAATTACGAGGAAATATTGAGAAATCGTGTTGAACCTGAGGGAACCGTTCAATACTCTCCTGAAGATGATGATTCTGACAAACTTTTATTTCGAGACTTACTAGGTTTAGCCTCAGAACAATCTTGGAGATATTATGACGAAGATACTATTACAAAAGTGGCATTTGATGAATCAGGAGAAGAGCTTCAGCGATTTAAAAGTCCTATTACTTTCAAACCGGTTTTGCAGAGCGATGGATTTAAAATATATATTTTACTTGATCGAATTCCACTGAAATACCTCAGTTCGAGTATGGAAATCAATAGTTCAAAATATGGGAAGGAAGAGCCATTGATCCTTAGTATCCCAGATTCTTTTTCTTTGAGTGAATACTTAAAATGGGCAATTAATTTTTATCAATCACATAAAAGAAATATTTCCAATAAGACTCCTACTCAATCAAATGAGATGGACATTATTGATGACATCTACTATCAATTGAATCAACAAATAACAGAAGAATGATGAATAAATACCTAGCTTTAACTATTGGCCCGATTTACGATACGTTTAATCAGGCTCGCGAAACCCGGACAGTCTGGGCTGCCAGTTATTTCTTCTCATGGCTTATCAAACAAGTTTTGATAGAATCAAACAAGAAGGAATTCCATGTTTTTCTTCCTTTTCCAGAACCAATTGCTTTAAGCCAATGGGGATCGGGATTATATGCCGACCGGATTTATTTCGTTGAGGATGAAAGAACAAACAAAAATGGCTTAGCTGAAATTTTAGAAAATATCAAGAATGACCTCAAAGTTGATATCTTCAAGCTGATTGAGAATAAGCCTCTAAATGATGATATTATTAAAGAATTTCTTGATGATTATCTTAATCTACACATTGCCGAAATTGAAATCGAAACTGGGAAACCAATACTTAAAACTATTAATGGAATTCTTGACCATTTGGAATTACAACGAAATTTTGCATTCCGTTACGATCGCAATTACCTGATTGAATATCTTGATTTAAAAGTTAGCGAAGGGAGTCTGCTTGCAAAAGATGCTTTTGAAGGACAGTTAAAAAAACGCAGATTTCGTTCTATTCCGGAAATTAGTACGAGCACTCTTGACCGGTTGCACAAAGAAAAGTACAATGAAATTGTATATGGTAGCTTTAAGAATGAAATTGATCTTATCGAGAAGCTGACTGACGAAAAATCAATAAAAGCAGATTTCAGACAATACCAGAAATATTATGCTGTTTTGTATGCCGATGGAGACAATATCAGTCAACTTTTAGAATCGACAAACGATCAGGAGGATAAACTTCATGAATTTTCAAAACAGCTTTTGGCTTTTGGAAAGCTTGCTGAAAATATTATCGTTGAGTATGGTGGAAATGGTATTTATTTAGGTGGCGAAGATGTTTTGGCATTTGCTCCCATCGCATGTATATCAAAAGATGGTAAGGAGTTAAATTCTATTTTCAATTTAATTAGTGAATTAGATCAATGTTTTACAAAAACGGTTGTACATTTTGCTGAAAAGCAAGGTGTGATGCCGTTGCCTACACTTTCGTATGGTATTATGATTTCGTACATAAAACACCCGCTAAAGGAAAGTATGAACATGGCTCATCACTTGATGGACACTGCAAAAGACAAAAATAGATTTCCAAATAAAAATACCATCGGATTGAGGTTTCAGAAACACAGTGGGCAATACATGGAGTGTTTTATCGAGAAATCGAAAGTCAATTCAATGAAGGTCATCAATGATTTTGTAGATAAATACACCGCAAATCCATTAAAAGATAAGGAAGAGGACATCTTAAGTGGTGTTATACAACGATTCAGAGATGATTTGTTTTATACTACCTTCTCTTTAGCTGCAAAGGCTAACCGATTGGAAGCATTCTTCACCAATTTCTTTGATGAGAATATTCATTTAACAACTTCAAAGAATCTTTTTTTGCAAGATGTCCGTTTGCTTGGCGAAAGCATTTTTATGGAATACGCCGACATCAAAGCCTGTCGGGAAATTCTGTTTACTATCCTCCGGATTGTTCATTTTATTAACCAGAAAAAGGATTGATATGGCTATTTACCAATTTATTCTAACACCAGTAGACCAGTTTTTCTTTGGTGGCGAAAAACATGACACAAAAGGCGAAACAATTAATTATTTTGTTGAATCGAACCCGTACCCTCAACAAACCACCATTCTGGGTTTGGTCAGGTATTACCTTTTGTTGAAGCACAATTTAATAGGAACGGACAAGATCAAAGCTGAAGGCGAAGATCTTATCGGGTTAAGCAGTTTTGATTTTGATACAAAAAAACAATTGTTTGGCAAAATTGAATCAATATCTCCCCTTTACTTTGTGAATCAAGGTAATAATTATTTTCCTGCACCTTTTGATGTAGAACATGAAATTGACAAGGAGTATGGCTATTATTTCATGCATAAATCCGGAAAAAAATTCATTTCTAAAGATTACTTCCCTCCTATGAAAGTTATTGATTCTGCCGGACAAATAGGGCCCTTGCTTTTGGGCAGTTCAGCAACCGAATGTATTGTTTACCCCACTCAACATACCGGAAACGAAAAAGGTGAAAGGGGAGAATCAAAAGAAGATGCATTTTATAAACAGGCGTATATGAAAATGAAACCTGGCTGGGGATTTGCTTTTGATGCCAATATCACTGAGGAGGTCACAGAAGAAGAACTGTATATCAACTTTGGAGGTGAAAAATCTTTGTTTTCTTTAAAAGTCTGTAAAATCGAAAAATCCTCAAGTCCCTGCACCAGATTACCGCTGGATCGTAATAACTTATATGGTTTCTATTGCCTGAGCGACTGCTTTTCTGAACCACAGTTATTGGAGAATACTTGTTTTGCAGTTACTAAGGCTGTAAGCTTTCGGAATTTCCAGTCATCTATAAAAACTAAAAACTATGCTGTTTATAACCCAAAGGACCCTGATGGAATGATACGTGGCAACCGTTTTAATCTATTGGCACGTGGCAGTGTCCTTTATTTTAAAACAAAAGCTAAAAGAGATGAAGCTTCAGAATTTCTTGATAAACCTAATTGCACAAACATTGGCTTTAATAATTATTTAAAAATCAATTAAACTTTAATAATATGGCAACTACAATCCATGCGTATTTTATTCAATGCATTACTAACCTACATGTGGGTAGCGGCGATGCAAACTATGGCGTTGTTGACAAATTGGTTCAACGCGACCCGGTAACTGGTTTTCCAACAATCCATGCATCGAGCATGAAAGGAGCTTTACGCGAACATTTTGAAAAGAGATGGAAAGATTTCCCGGAAAGAATCAAATCTATTTTTGGCACGGAAGATCGGATAAATTCTGCATCTGGTGATTATAGCTTTTTGGGAGCTGATTTGATTGCAATGCCAGTTCGATGCAATTATCAGCAATATTCTCAAGCTTTTTGTGCACAGTTGGCTGAAATGATCAATGCCAAATCAACAGTTTTGGTCAAAAAGGAATTATTCAACTTAAATCAACTTTCAGATAATTCTATTTACATCAATCAAAACACACTTCCAACTCAGGACATTTTTATTGAGGACGACCTATTAACAAAAAGGAATTTTGCTAATCCTGTTAAATGCACTGGCATTGATAGTTTTCAACGAAAATTTGCGTTTGTTGATAATGAAAAATTTGCGGTCTACGCAAAAAAACTTCCGGTGATTGCCCGTAACTATCTTGAAAATGGGACAAGCCAGAATCTTTGGTACGAAGAAATTGTACCTCATCAATCTGTTTTTGTAACCTATATCGCTGCGAGCGAAAATTACTTCATTGATTTCGAAAAAGAATTAAACGAAGGGATTATTCAGATTGGTGCAAATGCAAGTATTGGTTATGGATTGTGCAAATTTTCTAAAATCAACTGGTTATGAAACGTATAGAAAAAATGTTACCCAAAGCTATTGATTCAGTTAGCAATTGTATCGTTTCAAATGGGACTGTTGACAAGGCTTTTAGTGGCTATATCTCATCATTTGGAGCAAGTATTACTACTGCAGGACTTTTGCCTTCACTTATTTTCTTCTCCGACAGAGGTAGCAGTCAGTCTGACCGACCAGCAGTAATTCGGGCTATCGAATATATTCTAAAAAGCAACGGATATCTTTCAGTAAACGAAAATTTACTTGAAAAGGTAAAAAACTATGTAAGAGCAAACGAAAGTGAAAATATGGTTCGTATTGAAGAGCTTATTTCAGATGCTACAGTAGCGTTGAAACTTGCAGTAAGAACTTTTCCCAAAAATTAAATTCAATAAATATGGCATGGAATTATACAGCACCGAATTTAGGCCTGCTTTTTTACAAGCGGGTGTATAACGAACATGATATTAAAAGGCTTGTGATCTTTGAAAATGAAGTTCTGAAAATCGATATTGACCCTAGAGCGAAAACCACCGAATTCGATCAGTACTTTAAGGCATTGGTAAATTTTAGAACAGATAGCTATACTCAAATTGAAAACCCTGTTGCCGCTCACCGTTTTCCCTTAAAAACGACCTACCCCGGTTTAATGGTAGGAAGTGGCTATACACATGATTCAGGAGCAAAAGGTGATTTTAAAATGGGATTCTTTTTCGATCATACTTCAGGGCAACCTGTAATACCTGGTTCTTCTATTAAAGGAGTTCTGCGAAGTATTTTTGAATTAGATACTGATGATTGTGGCAGAAAAATAACTGGCGCGAAGTCAGTTGAAGCGTTTAATTTTTTTATTAAAGAAGCGAATATAGAATACCATAATCTTTCGATTAATGAGCTTAAAACCTTAATGCAAGAGATTTTCGGAACACAGGATAATCCGGGAAAGGACATTTTTTACGATGCGGTAATTGATATTGCCAGATCAGGATCGAAAAAGATTGTTTCAACCGATTTTATCACACCGCATAAACATATTGGTTCGCCTCGCAAACCTGAATTAGATCAGTTTTCAAATCCTACACCGCTTATGTTTCTGAGGGTAATGCCAGAAATATATTTTGAATTCCGGTTCGATCTAAAAAATGGTGAAATATTGAAAGCCGATCAGAAGAAAGATCTTTTCAAAGCAATCATCTCCACCCTCGGCATCGGCGCCAAAACCAATGTCGGTTATGGCCAGTTTGAATCCTAAAATATGATCTGAATACTTAACTTTCTTTTAATTCCACCCCGCAGGCCCGGTTGCGGTTGGTATATACGCAGTCAAATAACAATTTAAAAATCGAAAATCATGAATAATCTAATAGATGTGAATTTGTCGATCGAAGCTAAAGCTTCGGTTTTACAGGCAATAAGCGCTACCAAATTAGCCATGCCTTTTTTAATCAAATTATCCGACGCCGACCGCAAATCACTGCAAATGATCGACGACGGACGCAAACCCTTTGTTGAAAAGAGTATCGACCTGGCTTCGCGCAATGCCGCGCTCGATCCGGGTTCGGGACTGTTAGGGCTAGCTCCCAACGACGTAAATCTTTTCTCATTCCTTTCGATGATCGAGAACGATCTCCTCCAGTTGCTTGAAATGGTACACGATACCAAACAAGTGGCCGGATCGGAAGCCTACGAAGTGGCGCGTATTGTTTATCTGAAAGCCAAAATGAATGTGAAGATGGGAATTCCCGGTTCGCAGGCCATTGTTGACGAATTGAGCAAATTATTCAAACAAAACGGCGCACAGGTAAAAGTGTCGCCTGCATAATACGTTCACAGACCTCCGGCCCGGGAACCGGAGGTTTTTTCTGTCTATCCTGACGTTCTAAGTGATTAATTGATTTGATGATATTGTACAGTCACGCCATGTCCTGAACCCTAACGCAATTTTCGACTGTTGCAATGGAGATTTTAACCGTTTGGCTGCGATAACGCACCGCCATGGCCAAACACCGCACCTTTAAGGTGAATTATCACCGCGTTTGGATGGAATATCGTACTGTTACGGTCAAATAATTCACAATTCTGGTAGAACATCGCATTATGGAGTTCAAATTTTTCATCGAAAAAGTAAATTAACTTATTGTGAAAATCAAAATCTTTAGTCATGAAATAAAGTAGTTGAAAAGGAAGTAAGCGACTTATTCAAACTTTTATGGTTTAAATTCAAAAATATAATCTAATGTCTGATCAAACTAACCAATCTTCAAAATTCTCATCCAAAGTCAAAAGGATAAATGTCGAGTTACCAAATTACCAGTATTTCCACAGCCCATCGTTAATCGATCAAAATGATAAACGCTTTATAGGAAGGGATGGAATTATCGATCGGTTAAAAAATATACTTACCCAAAACCAACTTCGTTCCGGTGCATACCTGATAACCGGTTATCGTGGAATGGGAAAAACAAGTTTTGTAAACAATGTACTGGGGCAAATTACGCGCAAGATGCCTCATTATCGTTTTACAGCTCTCCTTTACCTTGTATATTTCAGTACATTACTCTTAGTATTTTATTTTACAATTCAGAACGGTCGGAGTATTTTTCTTTTCTTTCATCTCTTAACCAGTATATGCTTTTATTACTTTTTTTCACTGATCAGTAAAAAACAACCTGCCAGCCATTCGGATCGTCGCGAGAATGCCAATGTGAAAATGAAAATAGTAAGACTAAGGGAAAAAATTATTGAATATTGGAAAATTAATAGGCGCGTTGTTATTCGTTTAAACCTGGGGCACGAGATTTTAAACGAAAAAGATATCTTATGCCTAATCGCGAAGAATATACAAAATGAGTTTAAAAAATTTACCTATGACCATAATCGTCATTTTGTGTTTAACTCTATTTGGATTTCAATCCTTCTGTTCCTTAGTTTAACCATCTATACCTCTTCCCCATTCAATAATTTCCATATTGGTTTTTTAAATTTCGGGAAAATCTTATCAGGATCATTTGTTTTTTCAATTCTTTGGTTTGGTATAATCATGTTGATTTGTCATTTCATCCTTTTTTTGGCCACCTACCTGATTAGTTCCAATAAATCGATTCCATTTTCAAGCAGAAGGCATATCATTAATAAGCTGGAAGAGCTTAACGATCATATTGATGCCATTGTAAAATCAGAAATTATGGCCGGAGGAAAATTTTCTGATGGGAATTTTGGATTTGAAACTTCGAAGAAACAAGGAAAGGAATATCCACTTGCCAGTGTACGACAGTTAGAAAATAGATTAATTGATATTTTGGACGAAATAGAAGATATGCTTTTCTTTTATCGGCCTGAGTTCATTATTGTTTTTGATGAACTGGATAAGATAGACCCGCAATCGAACGCTAATATAAATGATAAGGAAGAAGAAATGACTGATTTCGATGGTTCTGCTATTGGTTTTACAGGCGGCGCAGTGACCAGGTTCCGAAAACAAAATGTATTGAAGTTGCTGGCCAATATGAAATATTTTATAACAACAGCCAAAGCAAAATTCATTTTTATTTCAGGCAGGGAATTGTATGATGCTTTTTTGGCTGATGTCTCAGACCGGGAATTTTCGATTAGCAGTATTTTTCATCAGGTGATCTATGTAGAAAGTTTCCTTTCAGATTCCTCTGATCAAAATAAGCCCGACATCATCAGCATGACAGAGCATTACGTTTGTCAGTTTTTATTTGATCCTGAATGGCTTAACAAATCGACAGCAACCTTTAAAAACCGATACGAAGCATTAACCCTGAAAAATTATGAATATTATCTGATTCAGGAATACAAAATGAAGGCCGGAAGCCAGGAGTTAAATAAAACAATCATGCTTCTCTACCAGTTTATCCACTACCTTACGCATGTAAGTAATGGCGCGCCCAAAAAGGTAACCAACCTTTTCGAACGGCAAATTATATCACAAGACCTTTGTAATTTAGATTCTGATTTTTTTGTCGGAAAGAAAGACGGGAAAACCTATCTCAGTTTTGGTTATATCGATCAATGCAGGATTGGGTTCATCCATTATCTTGCCAATCCGATTATCATGGCCATTGTGAACAATGTAAGCTCGTATGGTGATAAATTACTTGTTTCAGCATCGTTTCTGATTGATCATATCTATAAATTTCATAACAATGGATTTTCATGGCGCAATCTCGAACATGCACCCGAGATATTGGATATTAACCGCACTCCCGAACTGCGTAATTTCATTAGCACAATTATAGGATACTTGTCTCAAACACACATAAGTCCGATTGTTTCAGGCTTATATGTGTTTAAGTTTCCGAAAAAAATTTCGGAAGAAATTTCATTTATTTCGAAAATATCGGAAGAGGCTTCAGCCATTTTTAATTTTACCCTCGACGAATCACTTTCAATAAAAAAGCACTATTCCAAACTGCTTTATCATTATATTCGTCA
>Ga0209319_1002454_pt1 | contig 11698 bp, 6 predicted proteins | sample RifGroE2_FD_184000 | JGI IMG/M metagenome (GOLD analysis project Ga0209319, IMG submission 184000) | Groundwater microbial communities from Rifle, Colorado - Groundwater E2 (SPAdes) (version 2) | ecosystem: Environmental > Aquatic > Deep subsurface > Groundwater | place: Rifle, Colorado, United...
TTCGCGATTTACTTGAGGACAACATGGAATCGGAATCGCTATATCCGGTGATTCATCTGAAAGGCACCGATATCGAAATGGCCATTACGCATGGCAACCAATATGGCGAAGATTATTATTCGTTTGTAAACGGACAGCATACCACGCAGGGAGGAACACACCTCGTGGCTTTCCGCGAAGCCATTGTAAAAACCATCCGCGATTTCTATAAAAAAGATTTTGATCCTTCCGATATCCGGGCATCCATTGTTGCTGCGATCAGCATTAAGGTGGAAGAGCCGGTTTTTGAATCACAAACCAAAACAAAACTTGGCTCAAAGGATATTGGTCCGGAAGGTCCGAGTGTTCGCAACTTCGTTGCCAATTTTGTTCAGAAGGAATTAGATAATTATCTGCACAAAAATCCTGATGTATCGGAAGTCCTGTTACGCCGGATTCAGGAATCGGAACGCGAACGAAAGGCTATTTCAGGAATTAAAAAACTGGCCAAACAACGTGCTAAAAAAGCGAATCTTCATAACCGAAAACTACGTGATTGCCGCATTCATCTGAACAGTACCAGTGAATTGCGTGAAAATTCCTCGATTTTTATTACCGAAGGAGATTCGGCCAGCGGATCCATCACTAAATCACGTGATGTAAATATTCAGGCCGTATTTAGCCTGAAAGGGAAACCGCTGAATACCTATGGGCTGACCAAGAAAATTGTATATGAAAACGAGGAATTCAACCTCCTTCAGGCTGCGCTGAACATTGAAGACAGCATGGATGACCTCCGTTACAACAAGGTAATTATTGCGACCGATGCCGATGTTGACGGGATGCACATTCGCTTATTGCTGATTACTTTTTTCCTTCAGTTCTTTCCCGAAATTGTTCGTATGGGCCATCTGTTTATTTTTCAGACTCCGCTTTTCAGGGTCCGGAATAAAAAGGTGACCTACTACTGCTATTCAGAAGAAGAGCGGGTTTCAGCCATTCAGAAATTGGGAAAAACTGCCGAAATTACCCGTTTCAAAGGATTAGGGGAAATCTCTCCTGACGAGTTTAAAAACTTTATAGGGGCTGACATCCGGCTCGACCCGGTTCAGATGAAAAAACATGAATCTGTTGCGAATATGCTTGAATATTACATGGGTAAAAATACACCAGAACGTCAGGAGTTTATCATAGAAAATCTTTACGTCGAGAAAGACGACTTTTAATAAAAGCGAAACTCAGCGGGTGACTCAAAGTCACCCGCTGAGTAATACTGCAAAAATGCGAATGAAATAAGTGATTGCAAGGAACTAAAATGACTGAAGAACACATCAATAAGGAAGAATTCCTGAAGGAAGAAAAGAAGGATGGGATAACCTATTTGTCGGGAATGTACGAGCGATGGTTTTTGGATTATGCCTCGTATGTCATTCTGGAACGCGCTGTTCCGTATGTTGAAGATGGGATGAAACCGGTTCAGCGGAGGATTATGCATGCCATGAATATGATGGACGACGGCCGTTTCAATAAGGTTGCCAACATTATCGGGCAAACCATGCAGTACCACCCTCATGGCGATGCGTCTATTGGCGATGCTTTGGTCCAGCTCGGACAGAAAGATTTGCTGGTTGACTGCCAGGGAAACTGGGGGAATATCCTCACCGGCGACGGGGCCGCAGCACCAAGATATATTGAGGCGCGCTTGTCGAAATTTGCCATTGATGTGGTTTTTAATCCGAAAACCACCCGCTGGAAATTGTCATACGATGGCCGAAACCGTGAGCCCATTGCTCTTCCTGTAAAATTTCCTCTTCTTTTGGCTCAGGGCGTTGAAGGTATTGCAGTTGGTTTGGCCTGTAAAATACTTCCGCATAATTTTATTGAATTAATTGATGCCGCAATCAGCTATCTACGTGGCGAAGATTTTATGCTATATCCCGATTTTCCAACCGGAGGATCCGGCGATTTCGCACGCTATAACGATGGCATTCGAGGTTCATCGATCAAAGTGAGGGCGAAAATCGAAAAGAAGGATAGTAAAACCCTGGTGGTTACTGAAGTTCCGTTCGGTAAAACCACGGCTTCACTCATCGAATCCATCATCAAGGCAAACGATAAAGGCAAAATCAAGATCCGGAAAATAGATGACAATACTTCGGATAAGGTGGAAATCATGATTCATCTCGTTCCGGGAATGTCGTCAGATAAAACCATTGATGCCCTGTTTGCATTTACCGATTGCGAAGTTTCCATTTCGCCCAACAGTTGTATTATTGAAGATGACAAGCCAAAATTTATCGGAGTCAGCGAAATATTAAGAATCAATACTGATCAGACTGTTGCGCTACTGAAACTGGAACTCGAAATCAGGAGAGGCGAGTTGGAGGAAGCCTGGCATTTTTCTTCGCTGGAAAAAATATTTATTGAAGAGCGCATTTATAAGGATAAACAATTCGAAGATTCGGCAAACATGGATGAGGCAGTGAACCACATCGACATGCGCCTTGAACCCTGGAAGTCTAAGCTTAAACGCGAAGTTACGAAGGAAGATATTCTGAAGCTGATGGAAATCAGGATGGCACGAATCCTGAAATTCAATACCGACAAAGCCAACGACCATTTGCTCGATATTGAAGCCGAAATAGAGGAGATCAATAATAAAATCAAAAACATCATTCCGTTTACCATCGAATGGTTTGAAAAGTTAAAAGCCAAATATGGTAAAGGTCGTGAACGCCGGACTGAAATCAGGAATTTCGAGAACATCGTTGCTTCGAAAGTGGTGATTGCCAACGAGAAACTTTACGTCGATCGTGTAGAGGGATTTATGGGTACCAGCCTGAAAAAAGCCGAATATGTTTGCGATTGTTCTGACATGGACGATGTGATTGTTTTCCGCAAGGATGGAACGTACATCGTTTCCAAAGTCTCGGAAAAGGCATTTATTGGAAAGAATCTCCTGCATATCGCTATTTTCAAGAAAAACGATACACGGACGATTTATAACATTGTTTACCGTGATGGCAAAAACGGTTTTGTTTACATGAAGCGTATGGCTGTCACCGGTGTTACACGCGACAAGGAATACGACCTAACGCAGGGCACACCAGGCTCACGGATCATGTATTTCAGCGAAAATCCAAATGGCGAGGCCGAAGTTTTGCGGGTTACCCTGAAACCAAAACCAAGGATCAAAAAGCTGATATTTGAAGTCGATTTTAGTGAACTTGCCATCAAGGGCCGTTCGTCAATGGGAAATATCCTGACGAAGTTCGAGATTCATAAAATTGCGCTGAAAGAGAAAGGTGTTTCTACTTTGGGAGGTCGGAAAATATGGTTCGACGAAGATGTGTCGAGGTTGAATTCCGACAATCGCGGCAAGTATTTGGGCGAATTTAGCGGCGACGATCTGATTCTGGTTATTTATAAATCAGGAGAGTATTTGCTGTGTAACTTCGATTTGTCGAACCACTTTGATGATGGAATTCTACTCATCGAAAAGTTCAATCCAAAAAAGATTTTGACATCGGTATATTTAGACGCTGAACAGGGATTTTACTATGTGAAACGATTCGAACTGGAAGATATTCCAAACCGGAAAGTTAATTTTATCGGTGAGTTTCCCGACAATCGTTTAATTAGTTTCACCTGGGACGGACATCCCCGCCTTGAACTTCAGTTTGGCGGTAAAAACGAAGGACGCGAGCCTGAAGTGATTGAAGTAAATGATTTTATCGGAGTAAAATCATACAAGGCCAAGGGTAAAAGGCTTTCGATTTACGAAATTAGCCAAATCAATCAACTCGAGCCTACCGTTGTTGATGAAGAACCTGAAGAAATTCCTGTAGAGGAAAAGAGTAATGAGATTATAATTCCGGATATTGAAGACCTGCTTTTCGGTACCGACAAGCCGGGCGAAAACGAAGAACCGCCCAACCAAATGACACTTGAATTCTAACTAAAGGAAAAAGGAATAGGAAAAGAGGAAAGAGAGGACATTTCCTTTTTTCTTATTCCTCTTTTCTAATAACAAACGACTTTTTCCTGATTGTATGAGAATATTTCTGATAGGTTTTATGGGTTGTGGAAAATCGACGATGGGACGTGCGCTGGCTGCTTCTTTAAACATGACATTCATTGATCTGGATACTTATCTGGAAGAGCGGTATTTCAAAACGATTCCACAAATTTTTGCAGAAGAGGGGGAGGCGAATTTCAGGTTAAAAGAGCGGAAAGTACTGGAGGAAGTTTCAGCCTTCGATAAGGTGATTATTGCAACCGGAGGTGGCGCACCTTGCTTCTTTGATAATATGGAACTGATGAATCAATCCGGATTTTGTATTTTTCTGGATGTTGAAATTGACTCATTGGTTTACAGGCTTATCCATGCCAAAACTGAACGCCCTTTAATTAAAGGGAAATCACCAGAAGAATTACGTCATTTCATCGAAGAATTGATGTTGAAACGACGTCCTTTTTATGAAAAGGCACTTTTCATTCTTCAGGGGAAAGATATTTATCCCGAGCAAGTTATTCAGATTATTCAATCAGAGGCTTCTTTGTAGTCTAAAATTTTCGGTCTGCAAAAATCAATTAACGGTAATATGATAGAAATTTGTGCATTGGCTTCGGGCAGTAACGGCAATTGCTATTACATCGGAAATGAGCAGGATGCTGTATTGGTTGATGCAGGAGTTTCAGCAAAACAAATCCTTCTTCGCATGAATGATGCAGGTTTGAACCCTTCGAAAGTAAGAGGGATTTTCATTAGCCACGAACATACCGACCATGTAAGCGGGGTACGGGTTTTGGTGAAGCGGTTGGGATTGAAAGCCTGGTTTAGCCAGGGAACCTTTGATGCTTTGCGCGAAACGGAACGCCCGGAAAATTACGAAATTTTCAAACCGGGAAAATCATTTCAGATTAGTTCGTTCACGATCCATCCATTTCTGAAAAATCATGATGCTGCTGAACCGTGTTCGTTCAGGATCGAGCATGACGACTGGCATATTGGCGTTTTCACCGATATTGGTGAAGCTTGTGAAACGGTCAGGCATCATTTACGGAAATGCCATGCCCTTTTTCTGGAAACCAATTACGACGAAAAAATGTTATGGGAAGGCTCGTATCCGTACATTCTCAAACGGAGGGTGGCCTCTGCTCATGGTCATTTATCCAACGATCAGGCTTTTGAGTTGATCCGCGATTGTGCAGGGCCCGAATTACTCCATGTATTTTTGAGTCACCTTTCCGGAGAAAATAACCGCCCGGAACTGGCTGAAGCGAGGTTTGAAAGTTTGGCAGACCGGTTTAATGTAAAACTTACTTCAAGACAAACCTACAGTGAATTGTGCCGGTTGCGCTGATTTTTTGAATTCTTCGTTGCTCAAATAGGTAGTTTAAAGTAAAAAACAGATCCTTCTCCAATTTTACTTGTAACACCAATGCTCCCCTTGTGGCCTTCAATAATCTTTTTTACAATGGCAAGGCCAAGCCCATGGCTCGATTCACTGCCAGTAGGATGCACACTTGTCTTTTTAAATGGATTGAAAATTCCTCCGATCTCTTTTTCCGGAATTCCTTGTCCCTGATCAATAACCTGAGTAACAACCTGATCATTTTCCCTATTGACTTTAACTATAATTTTCGAATTGGGATAAGAATATTTAGTCGCATTACTGAGAAGATTATTGAGAACTTGCTCTATTTTTCCTTCATCAATATCCAGAATTAGATTTGTAGTTTCAAAGTCACTATCAATTTTGATGTTCTTTTTCCGCGCGATGAAATTATTTATTTTTATGTTCTGTTTGATTAAAGCAATGTAGTTTGTTTTTGTTGTTTTGAGTTCAAGTTTCCCGGCTTCAATTTTTGAAATGTCAAGAAGATCATTCAACAATTGAAGCATTTTTGAGCTTTCTCTAGATATCATTGATGCATATTCCTTGAGATCTCCTTCTGCCTGTTCTTCAAGCAATTCAGAAAATCCTTGAATGACACCTATCGGATTTCGTATATCGTGTGCAGCCATTCCTAAAAATTCATTCTTTTGTTCGTTCAGGGCTTTTAACAATTGATTTTGCGCCTCATATTCTTTTAACAACTCTTCGATAAAATATAGCAAGCGTGAGAGGATCCTATTGTGCTGGTTGAGATATGGATCTAAGTTTTGGGTTGGGGCATTCTTTTGTGATAATTCTTTTTGTTCCGATGTGTTTTGTTTGCCCCCTTCTCTAAATCCAACAGCAACCATTGATGAATTCAATAAAGATTTAAAATTACAATCCGAAAAAAATTCACCAAATGTATAAAATCCGGCAGTTGGAGCTATTGCGTTAAATGGAAGTGTTTCAAAGTCAACCTCATCCTGCATTAAGAATCTTCTGCAAATGCAAGTGTATAAAAAGATTGCATCAGGCTTAAAATTCTGCATTTGTTTTTGAATGTGCACTGACTCTTCTTTTATCGATTGAGGGTCTCCGTATCCGATTCTGAACTTTTCTCCTGCCTTGACGTCGGCAACTAATTGTATAGAACCATCATATTCATTGACAAAAAAGGGGGTTCGGGCAATTATGTGGTTGTCTCTATAGATTAAAAATGGAAATTCAAGACTGTTCTGGAAAAAATTACTGTCGGCTTTTATGCCTAAATATTTCTCATATACTGAAAATGCAGGGCTCCCATCAATTGTTTTCACGGAAACTTCGCCTATTTCAGTAATTGTCATTTCTTTGCTCAAAGGACGCCAACCCAGACAGGTAAATATTTCTATGTGAAGGTTATCCCCGGAAAATATAACAGAAAGAATGCCTTCTCTAAAGCACTGGATTCCATCATAGATCAAGTTGTTCCTTTGATTGGCATAATCTCCGGCACCTCCGCCAAAGACCGGATAGCTCAGTCTATTTTTAGTAATGTTGTTGAAAATCTTTCCGGAATCGTTACTGATTGGGGTTGAAAGAAGCAGCATCCCTTTTATTTTCAGGTTTAAGGATTCAACTTCTTTGGTCATTAATTTTCCAATTCTATCCTCATTCCCTGTTTTACATTCGTAGGATAAAAGATGGAGTGCAGAGCATTCAAAAAATGAAAACAAAAGAGTTGTTGAATTTGTAAAAATTCTGCCCTCGTTAATTTCCCCTACGGATGTAGCCCCAACAATTACTGCTGATGGGAATGCACTTCTTATTGTATTACCTATTGACAGATACCAATTAAAATCAGTATTTGCTGAAAAAATTTGAATTAAAAGTGATTGGAAACTACCTGGAGAGGATATTTCTTCGGATTGCAGAATTTCAATTAAACTCTCAATACTTGATATATTGATGTTATATTGTTTCATAAACAAACTCCTTTAGTTGATTGGCCTGAAATAGTTAGCTCAATTCGATTATGCCTTAACAATTCCGCATTTACCAATCGATAAATTAACAATTAAAATAGCAACAGAGTTTAAAATCAGGGCGTTTTTTGGGTTATAACTTAAATGAGGCGTCAGGCTGATGAAATTAGGTTTTTTTTGAATTGTATTGAATCATCAAGTTGTGTAAAAAAGAAAAGCCCTGCTAAATCTGCAAGGCTTAAATCTTTAAATCTTAAAAATATTAGACTACTTATGCTAGTTTAACATTTACCGCGTTTAATCCTTTTCTTCCTTCTTGAAGTTCGTAAGTTACTTCATCGTCTTCTCTGATTTGGTCAACCAAACCTGAAACGTGAACGAAGTATTCTTTGTCAGATTCACTGTCTTTAATAAAACCGAAGCCTTTTGATTCGTTGAAAAATTTAACTTTACCTGTTTTCATAATAATTAATAAAAAAATTGAAATATTGTTGCAAATATAGTCAAATTAGAATGCAAACCTTAAACTGTGTTAAAAAAATGCTGATTTTGAGTAAAATAATGAATTTAGTGGTTTAGCAGGTTGTTGCTCAGCGCCTGAAGTGTTTGTTTCTTTAGCTCAGTTTTTACCAGTACCGAAATGTTGTGGTAACTACCTCCGTACGAAATCATCCGAATTGGGATTCCCTGAAGGGCTGAAAAAACCTTTGCTGCAAATCCGGCTTCTTCGGCAATCATGTCACCCACAATGCAAGCAATGGTCAAGTCGGCGTCAACTTCCACTTCGCCGTATTCTTTAAGTTCTGCAACTATTTCGTTCAGGTGTTTGGTATTATCGATGGTAACAGAAACCGAAACCTCTGAAGTCGAAATCATATCAATCGGAGTCTTGAAAAACTCGAAAATCTCAAACACATTTTTCAGGAATCCATAGGCATTTAACATTCGGTACGAACGGATTTTTATGGCCGTAATTCCATCTTTTGCTGCAACCGCTTTAATTCCATGTGCGCCAGATTCTGAAGTGATCAGAGTTCCCGGATCACTTGGATTCATCGTATTTTTCAGGCGAACCGGAATATTTTGCAATTTAGCCGGAAGTACCGTTTGCGGATGCAGAATTTTAGCCCCAAAATAGGCCAACTCGGCTGCTTCATCAAACGAGAGTTGATCAATTTTTTTTGTGTTCTCAACAAAACGAGGGTCATTGTTATGGAACCCGTCGATATCGGTCCAGATTTCAACTTCTTCCGAATCGATGGCAGCGCCAATCAGGGTGGCGGTATAATCGCTTCCTCCACGCTGAAGGTTGTCGATATTCCCATCTGCATTAAGGCAGATAAATCCCTGGGTGATGAAGTAATCAGCATTTCCCGCTTCCTGAAGCACGCGGGCAATATTCTCTCGAATGAAATACGAATCGGCAGCTTTATCGCTGTCAATTTTCATAAAATCAAGGGCTGGCAGATAGACCGTTTTGTATCCGTTTTCGAGCATTAGTTCGGCAAAAAGGGCAGTCGAAAGCAATTCGCCCTGAGCTACAATGGTATTTTCAACTACCTCATTAAAGTCAACGGAAATGAGTGATTTGATGGTTTGAAAAATTCCGGAAACAATAGCTTTCCCTTTTTCTTTTTTCTCTGAAGTTTGATATAAATTGCTGACAACTTTGTTGTATTTCTGTTCCAGTTGACTGATCACCTGCCTTGCAGAGTCCTTGTTCTTTTTCTGAAGGTAGTTGGCAATTTCGACCAGTGAATTTGTCGTGCCCGACATGGCCGACAAAACAACTAATTTTTGATTTCCATCGGTAATCAACTGCATCACAGCGCGCATGTTTTCTACCGTTCCTACGGAGGTTCCTCCAAATTTTAATACTTTCATCCGAAAATAACGTTATTAGTTTGTTGATTATTTGAGCGTTCGGATGGAACTCTCATGCCATTAGGTTCCATCTTCGAACTAAAATATTCATTCTTATTTGTGCTGCCCTTAATAAATAAGTCCCGCGGCATGTTCGTTACATGTGTAAACTATTATTGTAAAAGGAGTTAAGCAACAAATATCTGTTTGGCAAAGATGGAAATATTTTTTGAAATTGAAACTGAAATTTACAAATTGGAAGTAAAAATTGAGTTTTATTTAAAAATTCGTCTTTTTTAGGTTCTTGAAGGGTTGATTTCCTTTCGATTTGAAAGTTTAGGCATATATGCACAGAGATTGTTTGCCGGAATAAAACCATAGGAGGTCACAACCTGTTTTCCTGCTTAAGTATTTTGTAATGCAGTTTATCCTATTCGTTGTGCAGCTTGTCCGATTATTATCTTAAATTCATTCCCGAAAGGTTTACTTCGCTGAAACCTTTAAATTCAACACCATGAAACGAATTATCATCCTGCTTCTGATATTAAGCTGCTTCCGGTTTTCGTACGCCGAAGAATTGACTGCCGAACAACAACAATTGGCCTGGAAGTTTATCTATGACAATATGTTATCAAAAGATTATTTGCCCAATATCTTTTTCAGAGAAGATATTACCTTTAGTTTAAAAGGAGAAATAACTTCTTTAGATTCAGTAACGGTAAAAGAACTCATAAAAAGTTTTCAAAAGGCCATACCTCATTTGAAAATTGAATTGTCTGTTAAGCCGGGGAAATTGATATTGGGATTAAATGATGGGACAAAGAATACAGTGATTATCAAAATGAATGAAAATAAAGCCGGACAAACTACTACCACTGAATTTCCGGATAATCTTACTGAAATACAACGAAAGAAATTTATATACTTCTACTTATTTAAAGGATTAACTACCTTCGACTGGACAAAAAATCATTCCACTAATGGATTTAGCGGTTGTGTTTTCGCTGAAACAGATTTTAGATCAATTACATTTTCTCCTTTTGATTTATTTATCCTCGAAAAGCTTTACTCTCCTCAATTCCCACTTTTGTTAGCCCAAAATTTAGACGATAATATGCAGCAAACGGCCTGGACATCAATTCGCACTAAATTTTTGGGTCAAAGTCAAACTAAGAAACCTATTATTTATAGAGGGGATATTGCCATCAAATTGGAAGGTATCGCTACTTCGGTTGATTCAATCTGTATGAATGAGTTGATTGAACGATTAAAACTGATAATTCCTAACCGAAAAATCTTTTTGACTTCAGGAAAAGGAAATCTTGTGTTTAATTTCATGAATGAAGGAACACATCTTGGCTATTCAGCAAAAATGTTACCTTATTCAATACAATTCAAAAATGTCGATTTGTTCTTTTCCGCAAATACTCCTATGGATTATAGGAAACGAGTTTTGTACTACAATTTGGTGAAGTCGTTAGTTAATGTTTCTGAATCGCTATTTGGACATGGTCTGATATCTGGGTGCGTTTTTGATGAAAAGTTCCCGGAAAATATTACCTACCAACCTGCAGATGCATATATTTTGAATAAAATCTATTCCGATGATTTTCATAATCAGTTTAAAAGACAATACATCAATCAATTTTCGTATCGGGAGTATCTGGTGTTGATGTATCACAATGAAATAAACTTTCTGTCTTTTCTGCTTGCCTTGATTATTCCAGCAATATTACTGACAAGGCTGTTCTTAAAAGGAACTTTTAAACCTCACAGTTGGAGTTGGAAAGAATACAACAAACAAGGTTTATTCCTGATGGCAATTTGTTGTATTTACCTGTTATTTATCTCCTTAGCTGACTTGCAACTCGGTTTTCAAATTTCGGTATTTAGTATTTTTGTTCTGCAAGGCTTAGTTGCAATTAATCTGAGCTTTTTTATTGAACGGTTTATCCTGAAAAGCCACAATTTAGGTGGATCGAAGGTTATTGTTATTTTTCTTATCACGTTTATTGTGATGTTAATCTCTTTCTTCTCGTTTAGGTTGAATATAGCTTACGAAAGCATATTAGCTAAAAAATCAGTCTATCCCATCTTAACAGTCTCAAACATTATCCTGTTTTCGCTTGCCCGATGTCTATATGTATTTTTAAACGACCGTTATAAAAGCATTATCAATCAAAAGGATGTGGAGTTGGCAAGAATGGGCGAATTTCAGAAACAAGCCGAACTCCAATCGCTTCGGGCAAAAATCAACCCGCATTTTTTATACAATGCGCTCAATTCGATTGCCAGTCTGGCTACCACCGATGCGCGTAAAACCGAGCAAATGGCTTTGGCGCTGTCCGACTTTTTTAAATATGCCATCAACCGCGAGCAGAAGCAGTTGAATACCCTGGCTGAAGAACTGAACGCCATCCGTACTTATCTCGAAATCGAAAAAGTACGCTTTGGCGATCGGCTCAGTTTTGAGATTGATTGTCCATCTGAATTGCTGGATATCCAGAT
>Ga0209319_1002455_pt1 | contig 11697 bp, 26 predicted proteins | sample RifGroE2_FD_184000 | JGI IMG/M metagenome (GOLD analysis project Ga0209319, IMG submission 184000) | Groundwater microbial communities from Rifle, Colorado - Groundwater E2 (SPAdes) (version 2) | ecosystem: Environmental > Aquatic > Deep subsurface > Groundwater | place: Rifle, Colorado, United...
GAAACTGCCCGATGACCTGTGGGGAATGCCGTCTATGTGCGAGCAGGGGCGCCATGCCGGCGTTGACGTGATCGCCGCGACACAGCGGCCGGCCCGCGTCTCGACCATCTTTCGCGGCAACTGCGAGGCGACGTACATATTCGGCCTCTCCGACTATACCGATGTCAAGGCCGTCTGCGAGAGGATCGGCCCGGAGTGGCGGGACCGCCTTCGCGCCCTTGAGCGCCATCACTATCTGCTGTACAGGGACGCCAAAGTAACCGAGGGCGAAAATCTTCTGAACTCATGAAAATCCCTATATAGATAGCTTATTCCCATAGGTTTGACTTCCCGCCGGGGCCGGCTTTTGCTTGGCCCCGGACTGCTTTTGTTTCCCATGGGTTCGGGCATGAAGCTTGACGGGAAGTCGATCACGGTTTCGGTCATCGCCTCGGTTGTCGCCTGGGTCGTGATAGAATTCGTCGTTCGTCCCGCCTTCAAGAAGCCCGACCCCGCAACCACGGAGTGACGGCAATGGACGTGACCAAGACCTTGACGACGGTGATCACCGTCGCGGCCGGCGTGATGCTGGCGGGCGCCATCATGAAGGCGCTGTACAGCCAAGTCGGCCTCGTGGCGTACGCCTCCGACGGCTTCGACATGTAAGGGGGGGGCCTTCCCATGAAGCATCCCCTCACCATGCCGTCGTTCAACGCGGTGGCCGCCGGCCAGACCGCGACCGTCGATCTGCCGACCGATGGCACCTATCACGGGCTGATCATCCACTTCGTGAACAACGCGATCGATGCCGTCCAGGCGACCATGGAGACGCTGCTCACGCAGTTTCGTCTCAAAGTCAACGGCAAGGTCCAGCGGGTGTTTTCGGCACAGCAGGTTTTCGATATCAATGCCGATCACGGCCAGACCGTGACCGCCGGCTATATCGAAATCTTCTTCGCCGAACCGTGGCGGCGCACCACGCAAGGCGAAGACGCCCTGGCCTGGGGCATGGGCGATGTCGATACCTTCCAGCTCGAAATCGACATCGGCGCGGCGGCCGTCAATCCGGTCCTGTCGCTCAAGGCGGTCAAGACCCCGGAAAACCGGCCGATGGGGCCAATCACCAAGTGGAAGCGGTTTTCCATGTCGCCCGGCGTCGCCGGCATCTTCAACGTGATGACCCTGCCGAAGAACGATCCCTACTACGCGCTCCACTTCTGGCACGCGAACATCACCGAGGCGGAAGTCAAGGTCGACCAGTCCGAGAAGTGGAACCTGACCATCGCCGAGGCGGCCATTCTCGCCGCGCAGTACGGCCGCGTCGCCCAGGCCGGCGTTCTGTCCATCGACTTCGACGTGACGAACCGGGTGTCCGACATGCTGCTGATGACCAAGCCGGAGGCCGGCAACGCGCGGATCAACGACTTCCGCATCGACCTCACCATGTCGGCGGCCGACAACATCACGCTCATCACCGAAACCGTCGGCCTGCGCGACTAGGAGGACACCATGGCGACGTGGGAAGAACCCGGCGGCTCCGATCCGGGCATTGCCGGCGACACCGGTTCGACGGTCAACCTTGGCCTGGGCGACCTCTGGGAAAAGGCCACTGGCGCGTTTTCGCTCTGGATGGATGTCGAGAAATACCAGTTTGACAAGGCCCTTGCCGTCGATCAGTTGAACTGGCAACGGTCAATCGCCGCCAGTCAGGCGCCGGTCGGCGGCTCCCTCCTGCCGTCCACCGTCAACCTGTCGTGGATTTTGCCGCTGGCCGTCCTCATCGGCGGCGGCTTCCTCGTCTACCGGATGTCCAAGTGACGGCCCGGCCGTACCGGTAACGCGGGGGGCTGACATGGCGACGTGGGAAGAACCGGGCGGGACGGATAAGGCGGGTGGCCTTTTCGACGGGCTGTTCGGCGAGGCGGGCGGGCTCATGGAACCTCTTTCGATGCTGACCGGCCTGCCTTCGTTCGCCCCTCGCGGCGGCCCCGGCGGGTCGGCCTTCTCTTCGTCATCCCAGACCGCCGTCATGGCGTCTCCCTTCAACGTCGGGGCCAGCGGCGACACGCAAACGGCTCAATGGGGCATCATGGCCTTGGTGGCATTGGCGGCGCTATGGCTGGCCCTGAAAAAGAGTTGATCCTTCAGCGGGTGCCGTGGAGCGCGACGGCGGCCGACCATCTGCGCGACCTGCCGGGCATGGCGCCGCACGTGTCCGTCGATCACTACGCGGCCATGGTCGAGACCGGCCACGCCTTCCTGATGGGCGGCTTCGTCGGCGGCAAACACTTGGCATCGGCCGTCATCGGTTTCGAGGAAGGTGATATGGGGACCGAGTGTGTCGTCTACGCGGCGGCCGGCCGCGTGCCGGGCGTCGATCTTCTGGCAACCGTTCTGCCGGCGATTGAGGGCATCGCCATGGCGGCGGGGTGTCTGTCGATCCGCTGGCACACCATCCGCAAGGGGTTGATCGCCCGCACCCTTCCCGCCGGCTATCGGGCCGCTGAAATCGTCATGCGAAAGGAACTGTGATGACTGGCGGCGGCGGCGGTTCCTCTTCATCGTCCTCTTCGACGGAACAATACGATCAGCGGATCGCCGCGTCGGACCAAGCCGTCGTCATCAAGCTTGACACCGGGGCCACCGTCAACCTGACCGATCCGCAGGCGTGGGAGCATTTCGATGTCGGCGTTGACGCCGTGACGGCCGGCCTCGAAGCCGCCATCGGCTTCGCCGACAAGCGGTCCGACCAGGCCAATGAGTTGGTCATGGAGGTTCTGAAACAGCAACAGACGGAGGACCGCCAGAACTTCGTCGATTTCATCAAGTGGGGCGTCGTCGGCCTGGCCGTCTGGCAACTCGGGAAAGGGCTCAAGGGATGAGCGGCATCAAAGGGTTTTTCATCTACGAAATCACGCTGGCGGCGGGCGCTTCCGAGACGATCAACTGCCAGGGCGAATTCTTCAACGTCCTGGAGAGCGATCAGGCCGCCTTCCTGATCGGCACCGATGAGGGCCGGCTGTGCCGGGTCGAGCAAGGTTACAAGTGGCGGGCCGCGCCGGGCGAGGGCTACAACCGCGTCTATTTCGAAAACCTGTCGGCCGTCGATCCCCTGACCGTCAGCGTCGCCCTCGGCTTCGGCGACCTTGAGGACAGCCAGACTTCGGTTGCCGGCGGCGTCACGCTGACCGGCGCCGTCGAGATCGCGCCGGCCGCCGATGTCTGTGCCGTGTCCTCGGTCAACGTGACGGACGCGGCGACGCAAATCCTCGCCGCCGACGCCGACCGGACGGGGGGTGTCGTCTATGCCGGCACCGAGGACTTGTGGATCGGTCCCGACAACACCGTTACCGCCGCCGGGCCGGTCTACATTCCGGCCGGCGCCTCGCTTTCGTTCGGCCACAAGGGCGCCATCTACGGCATCCGCGCCGCCGGCCTCGCCGCCGACGCCGGGGCCTACGTCGAAAGGGACACCGTGTGATGTTCGTTCCCATGATGAGCGGCGCCGGCGGTGGCGCTTGGCAGAAGGTTTCCGAGGCGGATTTCGCGGGCGTCGCGGCCGTCGATGTGACCAACCTCTCAGCCGGCTATGACTACCTGTTTGCCCTGCGTGGGGTGTTGGGTTCAGCGGTCGGAACTTATGCTGGTAGAGTGTCGATCGATAACGGCGCCAGTTTCCTGTCGGCCGCTCAATATAAAATCGATAACGCGGCGGCGGCCACGGCCTGGACGTTCGGCGACATGGCGGCGGCTGCGGGCGTCAAGGCGTCGCATGATATCGTGTTGTACGACCCGGCGGCCGAAGCCCGCGACGCCATGGGGATCGCCCTCTCGGGGGCGCCGGACGCAACCGGAGGAAACACTCAGCGGGTTGTCGGCCTGATGGTCGATGCGCCCGGCGGGGGGGTCAATGGGTTCAGATTTTACCCATCGGCAGGCACCATCACGGGCCGTCTCGTTATCTTCCGGCGAAAGGTTTGATCTCATGAAAATTCTTCGCAACGGCGTTGAAGTGGTCATGACGGCCGGCGAGGAAGCGGCCTTCGTCGCCGCCCTGCCGACCGTCGCCGCCCTCGCCAAGGCCGACGCCATCCGCGCGCTGGCCGCTTCCGACGCGGCCTATATCCGGGTGATTGACGATCTGATAGAAACCCTGATCGCCAAGGGCACGATCGCCGAAGCCGACCTGCCGGCCGCGGCCCGCGACAAGCGGGCGGCGCGGAAGGCCCTGCGCGAGCAACTGGCATGAACAAAACGGAGCGGATCACGCTGTTGATGGGCGGCTTGGCCGGCCTCTTCTATGCCCTCTCGCGGGTAACGCTGACGCTGCCCGGCGCCGCGCTTTCCCGCGAAGACGTTTTTGATCGCGCGACGCGGATTGTCGATCGCTACTATGCGGGCGACGTGACGCCTTGGATGCTGACCGCCGTCGCCGAAATCGAGAGTGGCTTCAACCCCTATGCCGTGCGCTATGAGCCGGGCCTGGGCGATGCTTCGATTGGCATGTGCCAGACCCTCTATTCGACGGCCCGCTGGCTTTCGACCATCGGTTACACCGATTACGGGGCCGACCTCGCGGCAAAGACCCTCTTCGATCCCGACGCCTCGCTCTATTTCGGCGGGGCGTATCTCAGCTACTTGCGCCGCCACGAGGGCCGGCGCCGGGACGATGCGTTCGTGGTCAAGTCCTACAACGGCGGCCCCGGCGCCCAGAACGGCGCCGTCGAAACCTATCTCGCCAAGTACCGCGTCGCCCTGACGGCGGTGGAACAGATGAAGGGGCAGGGCGACCCCGGAGTGAGGGTGGCATGAAAACGGTTGAGATTGTGGCGGTTGTCGCCATGACGGTTGCCGGTGTCTATTTGGTAAGCCGCCTGATGCCGACCCCGGACATGTTGGCGTGGCAACGGGCTGAGGACTTGGTGGCGGCTGGCTGGAAACCGGATTGGTCGGAGTGAGTGGCATGAAATCCAAATCCCTGATCATCGGCGGCCTCGCCGCCGTCGCCGCGTGGTGGTTGTTCAGGCCGTCGCAGGCCAAGGCCGACCCGGTGGCCGTGACGGCGGCCTTCGCCAAGATCCCGGCGGCCGAACGCTACAAGTTTGACACGTCGATCCCGGCGCCGCCGCCGCCGCTGGCCGACGCGGATTGGTACATGGCGGGATCCGAGTGGAACATTTTTTTCAAGTGAGGGCATCATGCCGCTGATCGCCGTTGTTGCCGCCGCCGGAGTGTTCGCCGGGCTCTGGCTGAGGTCCGAAGGGGACACCAACGGTTCCTCGTGGTCGGCCGATTTGAAGTGGAGCGCGGTGGCGGTGGCCGCCTTCGCCGCCGGACGTTACCTATCGGGGCGCTGATCATGGCGGAGATGCTGGCTCTGTTGAACGGAAATCCGGGCGTGCTCCAGCTCGGGCTTATCGTCGTGGTGGCGATGCTGTGGAAGGACGTGCGCCATTTGCGTTCCTGGCTGTCGGGGGTGGAGCGGAGGTTGGACACCTTGCAAGGGGAAAAATCATGAACTTTCTTCAACGCTTCCTGGAACCGTCCTCGTGGGCCGGCCTGGGACTGATCGCCGCCGGCCTCGGTCAGGTGGTCGATATCAACGAAGCGCCGGCCGTCGCCGACGCCGCCGGGGCGGTGGCCTCGTCCCTGTCGGTTTCTCCGACGTGGCAGGGGCTTCTCATGGGCGCGTTCGGCGCCTTGTCCGTGATCCTCAAGGAAAGGGGGGCCAAGTGATGGCCAAGGGGCGGACCGCCAGCGGGCGGGTGAAGAAGGGCTTTCGCATCACCAAGGGCGGCGCCGTCGTCAAGGCGAAGTCGCGGCGCAAGCGCCGCCGCCGGTAACGGAGTTCCTTAGATGACGGGCGAGACTGGCGGGCGGCGGGACGGCCGCCCGTCTCTTTTCGCGGGTGACGATCCGCGAGACTTGGGTGCGAGACAGGCCGAAGCGTTCGGCCAGTTGGCGGTTGGTGGCTCCCATGGCGGCGGCCTGCATGATGAGGCGGTCCCGCGTCTCGCGGCGCCGCGCCTCTACCTTCCCGACGGCTTGGCGCATGAGGGGGGCGAGATTTGTAGCTTGCAGGCCCCAATTCAGGGCCGCTGACGCGAGGGAAAGGCTTTCCGGGTGTCCGAGGTCGGCGATCATCCTTGCCGCTTCCTTGGCCGCCATTTTGACCCGGCGGCGGTAATCGCGGGCGCGTTCGGCGTCGGCCGACCGCCGTTCGGCGGTGTCGGCGTAGGTTTCGAGCGTCGCCGCGAGGCGTCGGTGCCAGCCGGCGAGCGTGCGGAGCGCGGCGGGTGTCATCCCGGAAACGTCCAGATTGTGCATTCTGTCCCCCCATGCGGGGGACGATTGTCAGGGGATCGAGCGCCGTGTCAACTTAAGGAACGGAGCGGGTTCGGGCGGGCAAGCCATTGATCGCGGCCGCGCTGGCTGTATTTTCCATAATATACAGTCGCCGGCCTCCCCACGGCGCCCTGTTCCGGGCTTGTTCTTGGCGTGCGGTCGGCGGCTTTCCGCCATCTGATCGGCCGTGATCGCCGCCAGCTTGCCGGCCATCGTCTGCCACCTATTGGCGGCCGGGCCGGCGTTACGCCATGCCGAAAGCTGGCAAAGGGCGATATCTGGGTTTTCGCCGGCCATCTCGGCAATTCGGATCATGGCATCGTCGGAAGGCCAGGATCGCTTCGTCCGATATAGGCAAACGATGTTGCTTTTGAACCCGAGGCGGCGGCCCAGTTCGTTGTCGCTGCCAATGCCGGCGGCCGCCTTCGCCTGATCTAGATAGTTGTCTAGGCTGCGAAGCATCTCTAAAGCCTCCTACCAGCTACCCCCGCATTCACTATAACGATGAGTAACGGTCATTGACAAATGCTAAAACTTGTGATGGGTTAATGATGCTAACCGTTCAATCGGTTGGCAAAAAGCCTCCACTACCCCCAAGGGCCGGCCCGGCCGCCCCACGCGCCGGGCCGGTACCAGGGGGAGACAGTGGAGCGGAGTTCGCCCCGTCGGGAGTTGGTAGCCCCGGCGGGGACTTGGGAGCGGGGCGGGGAGGCGCCCCACCATCGGGGAGCCTCCCCCCTCGTTTGAAGGCCCCGCCCCCAAGCCCAATGCTACCCCGCCCGATAGGGCGGAAGGGGACAACGTGGAGGTAGACATGCTCAATCAAGTTCAGCTTATTGGCAACCTGGGGGCCGACCCCGAGTTGCGGGTAACGCAGTCCGGTTCGCCGGTTTGCACGTTCAACCTCGCCACCACCGAGAAGTGGAAGGACAAGACCAGTGGCGAGAAGAAGGAGGCCACCGAGTGGCACCGCGTGGCGATCTTCGCGCCGGGCCTCTGTCAGGTTGCGGAGAAGTTTCTGCATAAGGGCTCGCGCGTCTTCGTCCAGGGCCGCTTGCAGACGCGCAAGTGGACCGATGACAAGGGCGTTGATCGGTGGACAACCGAAATCGTCCTGACGCAGGTCGGCGGCCGGATGGTCCTCTTGGACGGACGCCCGGCCGGCTCGCGCCCCGACGACGCGCCGGCCCATACCGACCTATCCGACGAAATCCCGTTCTAGGAGGGCGATGATGGTAGGCACTGACACCGAGGCGTATGCGTCTCTCTATATGACCCTTCGGGATCAACCCGTGGTCACGTCCGGGCTGTGTATTCTAGGCCAGCCGATTATCACCATCCACTGGCAGGCTTTCAGGATATCCCTCCGGCCTAGCGAGGCCCGCGACTTGGCGGAACTTTTGCGCGCCGTCACCCTGTTCTTCCCACGTCGCCATGGTGTCCCCCTAGTCGCGCAGGCCGATCTGCCAGAGGGCGAAGGGGGAGCCAATGGTTAAGCGCGCGAGCGGCAACATGCGGCTAGGAAAGGCCATCGCGGCGGCCCTCAAGGCACGGGGGCTGACGCCAACGACGGCGGCGTTTCAAAGCGCGCGAATGCACTGCGATCTTACCGGCCGCCTGTCGCGTTCTGAAATTTCGCAGTGGATACATGGCCTGCGGGCGCCGTCGACCAGAAAATTCGCGTTACTGGCCGAAGTCCTGGATTGCGATTTTGTTGGGACCTGTCGTGTAGCCTCTGCCCATCACGAACCCGTCGTTTGTGCGGACATGGCGCCATTGACCGTTACCTGTCGATCGACGGGTAACGTCCTCTATTCGGATGCCACGTCATGAGCCGCCCCGGCGGTTACGCGCACCTTCCCGGCGGCGGCCCGGCGTCGGCCACCTGCCGGGAGTGCGTCCACTCCCAGACCGTCCGTCGGGGCGACAAGGGCGAGTGTGAACTGGCCCGGAAGTTCAAGGGCTGGTCGGCCGGGACAATCAGCCTCTATGCTCAATCGTGCAAGTATTTCGAGCCGGTTCCGCCGCCGCCGAAGGCGGAGCCTCAAGTCAACTGGAAATGGTGAGAAAGGAAACCGTCATGAACACTTCGCCGAATATTGTTCTAGCCCGCAAGACGCGCGGGCTTTCGCAGTCGCAGGCGGCCGAGAAGATCGGCATTTCCACCGGCTACTATCAGGAAGTGGAGCGCGGCCGGAAGACGCCCGGCGCCGCCACCATCGCCAAGATCAAGGAAGTCCTGGGCGTCGATTTCGGCGCCCTGCCGACCGCGTACGAGGCCAAGCGCCATGTCCGTTGCGTCGGCGGCCGGCGGCGCATTTTCAAGGTAGGGGGGTGAGTTTGTTCCTCCCATGCGGCTTCATCGACCTGCTGTTGGACGATGCATGCCATGCGGCAATCGAATATCGGGCGGCGCTTCGTCGCCTAGATAGTTTAGAGGGGCAAATGGTTAATACACATCACTTCCGCGTCCGCCTGTTCGGGAATGATTGCGATGGCGCGATATCGGTCATGGCGAACGACGATGGGACGATGACCGTCGTTCTGTCGGCGGGAGCAATCTCGCAATCTATGAAAATGTCAAGAGAAGATTGCGAAGCCATCGGCCTAATACTTGTGAACAACGTGACGATCGTATAATCATGCAATCACCCCGCGAAACCCAAAAAATTTTGACGGGGAGTGACGCCCAGGGTGCCCGCCCGCTAACAGGGTACCTTGGGCATACATTGAAGGACTTCAAAGAGGGAGAAATCCTAGAACATAGGCAATTCGCTAATATACGCCTACCGGAGGTTGATCCGGCCTATGCTACCCTACTGGCGGCCGGCTTTGATACCGTTGCCGAGACCTTCAATGTGGTTATCCCCAACCAACTGGTAACGGAATTGGAGGCGGTCCGCTCGGAAGCCGAGGGTGCCGACGATCGTAAGGGGGCGCCCCGCCTCATGATCTTCGGCGGCGAGCAAATCCAGATGGGCGCCCGCCGGCCGAAGGGCGGCAAATTCTACATGCAGAATGACGACCTACAGATAACCCTTCGGTCCCCGGCGATGGAGTGGAACGTCACCGTCCGTTACCTGTCGGCCGGGCTCTGGGAATACGGATGGGATGCTCTGCGCGAGCGCGCCCTTGCCATCCTGTTGCGGGAGATGCGACCGCGCGGCGAGGACTGGCAACGCCTGACCGAAGTGCACTTCGCTTTCGACTTCTGGTCCCCCGATTTTACCGGAGAGATGACCCCGGCCATCCTGGGCAACGTCATCTGTCACTCATCCACCAAGAAGAATTCCAACGGCAAGGTTCCGTTTCAGCAATGGGGCAGGGGTTCCTACCTCGAAACCCTGACCATCGGGCAGGGCGCTCCGCTCGAAATCCAGGTCTACGACAAGGCCAAGGAGATCACCGAAGTTTCGGGAAAAACCTGGATGCTCAAGCTGTGGGAGCGCGAGGGATATTACCCACCGGACGGCAAGCCGGCCGACGTCTGGCGGTTGGAGGTCAGAATGAGGGCCGACTGGCTTAAGGACCGGCGATCAGCGACAAGGGACACCTTCCATGAAAATTTTCAGCGACTGGTTTCCGAGGCTCTGGCAACGCGTCGTCTCGCTCTTCCTTCGGGCGACACCAACCGCTGGCGCTGGCCGATGCATCCCCTGTGGGCTCACGCCTTCCATCGTGTCGGCGCGTTTACCGCCGCACCGGTCCTCGGGCACCAGACAACGGAGGCGCCGGAAGCGATCGCGGCGCGCCGCCGCGCCCAGATAGCCGGCATGATCCGGTCCTACACTGTGTTGAAGTCCGACGATTGGTCGCGCGAGGTCGCGGAAGGTTTGATCCAGGGGGTGTTGGAGGCGATCGAGGCTGACCCTGACCACGAAACCAAGGTGGCAAACGCCCAAGAGCGTTACCGCTATGTGGTCGAAGCGAAGTGAGGAACCGATGAACGAAGTCGATAGCCTGGGAACCCCGCTGCCTAAAAAGGGTGACGTGATCGGGTTCATGAAGTGTCCGTTCTGCGGCCGGCGCGTCGCGGTCTGCCGGACCAAGAACGTCAACACCCTGTGCGTCATCTGCGACGGCCGGGCCGACCCGTCGGGCGGCTGCAATTCCCGATGCTTCCCCGGCCCCGGTCCGGCCCGCGATTTTTTCCAGATGGCGGCGGCCGGCCCCGGCCAGACAAAACCGAAGGTGAGGAAGGAGAAGAAGCATGATCCCCGAATTCGAGCCGGCGACGGCGAGCCAGAAGAAATCCACGCGGAAGTCCCCGCCGCCGACGGCGGAGCCGGAACCGTCGGAGATTGCGACGGACCCGGACCGGCTGCAGCAGGCCGCCCCGCACGAAACCTCTTCTCCCTCTTCTGACGACGTTCCCCTTGACCTGGGGCCGGAGCCCGGCGGCGATCTTGAGGCCGCCGGGGAACCCCAGGGCGACGTGTCGGGGACCGGCGCCCAGATAACCGTCATCCATCCGGTAACGGGGAAGCCGGTGGCCGCCTTCGATATCTGGCGGGGCACCTTCGCCGCCGCCTTTCGCATCGGCGGCCAGTTCTCCGGCCTGGATACGCTAAGGGGCGCCCCGGACTTGGGCGAATTCGACCCGGCGGCCCGCGCTATATATGATACGGTTTGGGACGCCCCGTCGTTCCACTGGCTGCTGGCGCCGGAACTCAAGTTCGGCGAGCGGGGCACCGCGATCTTCGCCTTCGCCGCCGCCCTGTACATGGGCTGCCGCAAGGAACTGGCCGACCGCCGGGAGCCGCCGCCCGCTAGGTCGTCGCCGGCCAAGCCCGCCAAGGTGGCGGCGGAGGATATCCCCGCCGACCCGCCGCCGCCGCCCCATGAGGACATGCAGGAAATCAGGATAGGGGGTGGACGATGACGGACGCCACGCTAACGGGAGTGTTCGGCCGGCGTGGCATGGGCAAATCGACGCGGATCAAGGAATTGATCCGGGGCCGGCCCCGCGTAATCGTCTTTGATCCGATGAACGAGTACCACCGCGAGGGCTTCATGCCAATCCCTTGGGCGGCCATTCCTCAATTTCTGTCTCGGCCGTCGTTCCAAGTCGCCTATGTCCCCCGGAAGGGGCACGCCAAGCGCGCCCTAGACGGCATTTGTAAGCACCTCCTGGAACGCTTCGACGGGCAGGGCGGCAGGGGCGCCCATACGACACTGGTTGTCGAGGAAATTTCCCTGTCGTTCCCCTCGGAGAAACTGCCCGATGACCTGTGGGGAATGCCGTCAATGTGCGAGCAGGGGCGCCATGCCGGCGTTGACGTGATCGCCGCGACACAGCGGCCGGCCCGCGTCTCGACCATCTTTCGCGGCAACTGCGAGGCGACGTACATATTCGGCCTCTCCGACTATACC
>Ga0209319_1002459_pt1 | contig 11673 bp, 24 predicted proteins | sample RifGroE2_FD_184000 | JGI IMG/M metagenome (GOLD analysis project Ga0209319, IMG submission 184000) | Groundwater microbial communities from Rifle, Colorado - Groundwater E2 (SPAdes) (version 2) | ecosystem: Environmental > Aquatic > Deep subsurface > Groundwater | place: Rifle, Colorado, United...
CCACCGGAAGCAATATTAATAAGATTCTGCATACCAATTATTGTATTATAATGCAAATCTCTAATAAATTGCTTACTACATTTGGGACATTTGAAAATTGATTTATCATTCATATTATATCTCCTTTATTAATCTTGACAAGCAACAAATTCATAATCTTTTCCATTAATCAGAAAAGTTATTCTCTCAATATTTATTGGATTTTCATTTTTATTATTATTGTTACTAAAATTTACTATTCTATTAATTGCAATATCACAAGCAAATTGTTCGCCATCTTTAGTTTCAATAATAGCATTTCTTTTACCATTTAATTCTGTTAAGTTTTTTAATATTGAATATTCTTTAATATTATCCATTTTTGTTTTCTCCTTTTATTTTATAATCTTACTCCTTTAAGCTATCACAATACTATGATTTATAAAATTTTCAGGCAAATCTATTTTCTCATATTTTAAACCATCAATATTATAAACTTCTTTGCCATTCTCAATTCTAGTTATATCTTTAACTTTATATAATTCCTGAAATATTACTTCTGGATATAATTTATCTGATTCAATTTTTTCAATAATAGCATAATCGTAAATTGTTTCACATATATCACATTCATTATTAATAACTCTACGTTGAGCATCTTCTAAAAATTTAAAATATCCAATTGTTCTAGTTGTGCCAAAATCCCAACCATATTCATCATAACTTAAATCTTCAAATGTTGTTACAAAGTACATATGTATTTCCTCCTTTTATCAATTGAAATTTTCCTATCAATTTTTATATGAATCTAAAACATTGCATACTAATTTAATTGTATTGTTAAATATTTTAGTTGTATACCATTCTAAATCCATTAAAAATTTATCTTTGCCATTTTCATCTAATTCTGTTACTGTAAGTTCATCTAGAGATTTACCTTTTAATTCTTCAATACCTTCAATAACATTGTCATTAATAACTTCACTTTTATCCCATGAAATATTTACATTATTAAGATAGTCTTTGATTTCTTCTATTAATTTATTATTCATGGTATCCTCCTATTTAATTATTATTTTAAACGAACATAGCTAATCCCAACAAAACAATCTCATGTAATCTATGGTCTATCCCTATATGCATAAACCCATAATTCTGATAATCATATATTTGTTCCCATGTTATACCTTTAAATTTCATAATATATTTAACTAATATCCTTGTATCAATAATAGCATGAGAAACAAATAATGTCCAAAATACTAACCAAAAATCATGATTCAAGAAATCTTTAATCAAATATAATGTCGCAACGGTTGTAAATGAAGCATATATAAATGAATGACTTATAACAGCACAAAAACTTAATATTTTATTATCATTTTTACCCCATTTTGATTTATTTATTGCTTGCCATTGCCATTGAAATACCCAATCAACAAACATTCCTACAAAATAAACAATAATTAAGAAATCAACATTTACCATATTTCATAACCTCCAAAACATAAGGGTTAACATATTTTGATATATCCTTACCATATTTAAATAATTCTTTAACCATTGTAGATGAAATTATCTCATTATCTGTTCTGAAATAGATAGTATTTAAATCAGGATTAAGTTCTTTATTTATTTTAGCAATATTTTCTTCATAGATATAATCATTTGGATTCCTTAATCCTCTAATTAAATATGTAGCATCTAATTCTTTTGCTAAATCACTAATTAATTTATTGGATAATATTATTTTATATTTCTTAATATTTTGATCTTGTAAATAAAAATCTACTGCACACATCATAAGTTTAATATCATAATTTCTTTTCTTTGAAGGATTATTTGAAAAAACTAAATATACTTTATCAAATAATTCATTTGCTTGTTTAAAAATATCATAATGTCCATTTGTAAAAGGATCAAAACTACCTGCATAAATTGCTGTTTTCATATTTTATTATCCTTTCTTTAATAATTTCATTACCAAGTCTGCCTTTCATAATGATTAAATTTCAACAATACAATTTTCTTTATCTGGATGAACCAAAGAATTACAAATAGGACAAATATAAAAATCTTGAATTCTACCTTCAAATTCTTTATTATACCAATCATTTAATACTATTAAGAATTCTACCTCGCAATCATATTGTTCACATTTCAATTTAATATATCTCGTATTTATTTCTCCTTTTAATTATATTATTAATTAATATTTATAAACCTCTTTCACATTTTTCCACTTTACAAATTTATCACCATATCCAGTTCTTATATTAATACCTCTTTCAGAGATTAAAGTCACATCTCCATCAATATAAATACTATAATCTTTATGATTAATAATTACAATTGCATAATCATATAAATTAACTAATCTTCTATGATTTAGTTTATTATGGTTATTAAAATTATCAATAATACAATTCATATTGACTCTCCTTAATATAATATTTAATACTTTCAACAATCTCTTTAGCACTCAAATAATTTTCTATTCCAATCCCTTTAATCCCTGGAGCAATGTTAAAATCAATTGCATAATGATTATTATCTTTATCTTGCACAAAATCTATAGCATACAATGGCATATTTATCTTTTTATCCACAACTTTGTACATTGGATTAGTTAAATCTCCAAAACTATTTATTGAAATTTGTATGTCTTCTCCTACATTGCTACGCCAATCATTTTTACTAATATAATTTATCCAAAAATAATAATTCCCAATTTTTAAATATCTATAACTAACTGCAAATTTACAATTAGAATCAATATATAGGCTTGCTAAATTATTAGGATATTTTTCATACGCTTCTTCAATTGTTAATAATTCTTTATTTTCTCCTCTGTGTGATGTTAAATCTAAATATACTACTATTTTAGTTTTTGAATTATATTTAAAACATTCGTTAAATTTACTTACTTTCATATAAATAGGAGTATTAAATAGGATTTTATCCATAAATTCTAGCATTTCTAATCTATTCATTCCTGAATTAGATAATCTTTTAAATTCAATACCATCTCTATCAAACCAATGATCATATATGTCATGGAAATCTGTGATTAATTTTACTTTAAAATTATGTATATTATTTACCTCCTTTATAATAATTGCAATCTCTTAATATACTTCTGTGCTTCACTTTTCCACATAACTCCTAGACTACAGGCCGTTAAACTTCCATGAGCAACTTCAGTCAACCCATTATCTTTTATAAAATAAAATCCTTGCTCAATCAACTTTTCTAAATCTTTTTGTTTACCTCTCAGCACAATTTTCTTCTGATCGTTCTTATACCATTTCATAAATTTAATATGTTCATTGGCATTTTGACAATTATATAAATTTTCAAATGCAATTATTGTTGCAACATGTGCTACTTGAGCAGATACCTTCCCTTTTGACATGTTTAATTCAGAATTAACTACATAGTATTGTACTAAAGAATCTTCCATAATAATCACTCTCCTTCACTTTTTCTTCCATCATGTACACCTAAGAATTTTTCTAACCAAAAAGCAAAATTAAATAATATATCATACTGTTCACCAGATATATTTTTAAAATCTTGATATAAATTAAGCATGCAACATATACAAAAATCTTTAGGTAAGTAAGTCCCTTCTTTTGTAAATTTATGTCCTAAATCATCTAATACATTTAATTCATATTTTTTATTTAGTGTCTTATAAATTTCTAATGCTTCTTTTGATAAAATATTTTCCATTTTTCCCTCCTTTATCTTTTCCTTCTATTTTAACAATCGCATAATTTTTAAGAAATTCTTCAATACCAAATTCTTTATCAAAATAAATTGTCCCTATAACTTTATCATTATTTTCATCTAATATGCCTAAACATTCAATATTATTTTTATCGTCATAGTCAAATACTGCACTAACTAATGTAATAGATTTTATCAATTTAATTACTCCTTTACTTTTTATTCTCATAATAACTTCTAACACAATTCCTCAATATCTCCCTAAACTCATCTATACTAATATCTTGATTCATATAACTATCTCTAAGAGCATATTTATACCACATAATACTAAATCCAGTAGGTTTATACAAGAAATTAGGTTGAATTAATCTACAATCACTTTTATGTTTCTTATCTTTAACCCATTTTTCAAAACTACTATCTAATCCACAAGTACAATGAACAGCACAACCTGCTCTTGACAAATTATATTTCTTACATAATTTTTTATATATTTTATCTTCTATTTTACTATATTTTTCAAAATTCATATTCTGTGGAGGACGTTCTACACTTCCAGAAACATCTATAACCCATCCATGTTTTATTTTTTCTCTAATTAATTCCATTTGATAACAATCATCTTTATGTACTTTATCTTCCCACCAATCATCAATTAAATCTTCTAATCCACATGTACATTCTGAATTCCAATCATAAGGCATTATTTTAAATACATCATTTTCGTATCCTCTTTCACCATTTACAAACCCATAGCCATCTGCATTTATTTTATAAATAAATTCATTAAAAAATATATTTTGCCAAATATCTCTATCAATAGGATATTGACCTCTTGAATGTCCAAAAATCATATTACCCATTTCTATATGTATTACCTCCTATTTATATCTATTTTTTAATTCATCAAACACACCTTTTAAATATTTATATTTTTCTACTAACTCCATATTTTTAATCTTGTCAATATGTTTATTTGCAAAATCATTACCTTCAATAGCACAAGAGTATAAACAAGTTTCATATTTTGCTATTGCTTGTAGTAGTTTTTCAATTGTCATTTTGTTTCTCCTTCACATTATTTATCCCAATCTGGATTTCTTGGCACACCAATTATAGCAGGATTACCAATTTGAACCTTATAAAAAGTATTAATTACAAAAGCAAATTTTTCTGTCCATATATATTTTGGTTTACCTTCATCATCTAATTCCATAGTTATAAATTTATCATCACACATTTCCTCAAATACTTCTTGAGTAAATAATGTTTCTTCATTCCATGTTAAATATTTTATTGTAAAATCTACCCATTTGCTAGTGTACATATTTATAGTTCTCCTCCTTAAAAATCGTATTAAAAGATTTGTTTGATCATAACTTTCATTTTTTTTTATTCTTCTACAATTTCTAATTCCCAACATTTTTTACAACTTTCTTTATCTTTGTTATTATCATAACATCTTTCATCATTGTCGTCTTCAAAACCTTTTAAATCATAATGAAAAGGACATTCATTTTCTAGGATATGTTTAATATTATCCTCTAATTCTTTTTGTAAATATAATCTTATTTTATCAATATTTTTCATATGTATCTTCTCCTTTTTATTAATAGTTTTATACATAAACGGATCGTCTAATTCTTTAATTGTCCCATCTTTAAATTTTACAGTTGTATTATCTTTATTTTCATCATATTTTAATCCATATCTATCTGCTAATTTTTTAATTAACTTTTGCATATTTTAACTATCCTTTGTTCTTAAAATGCTACACTCATCAACTAATTTCTTGACTTCTTTCATATCGGCCTTACCTTTTAATTCCTTAGATAACACTTTCATAGTCTCGCCAATACAATTTCCACTATTCCCTACATTCTCAACAACCTTATTAATAATATCCTTCAATTCATTAATACTCAACTTCTCTGGCAAATACGATTCTAGTAATTCAATAGCATACTTTAATTCAACAATTTTTACTTCATCTTTCACAAAAGATAATTCTTCTTTATATTTTTTTAGTGTTTTCTCAATCACACTAAGTAGAATATTCTTATTAAGTTTATCCTCAGATATTCTTAACTCTTTTGCTTTCATTATAATATCTGCTTTAAGGATGCGTAATACAGATAATTTACTTTTATCCTTTATTTTCATTGCAAGTTTAATTTGATTGTTAATTTGATTATACATTATAATTCTGCTCCTTTAAATGTAGACAAATGTGTACATTATATAAATATACCATTTATCTCATAAGATTTTTCTTGTTTCATTGTGTCTGTTTTCATATTATTTCTAATACTACTTACATTTGATGTAACACTCCACAAGCGTAAATTCCTGGCAAGCCACCAGTATTTGTTGATTTAATTATGCTACTTTATATGTTTTTACATTCTTTAAATTTATACTTGCATTTTTATCTCTATCAATTACAATCCCACATTCTTTACAAATATATACTCTATCTGAAAGTTTCAAATTTTTATCAATTCCACCACATTCAGAACATATTTTACTAGAAGGATAAAATCTATCTACAATTCTCAATTCAATATTATTCCATAAGCATTTATAAATCAATTGTCTTTTGAATTCATGGAAACATTGTTCTTGAATTGCCTTAGATAAATGTTTATTCTTCATCATACCTTTTATATTTAAATCCTCAATAGTAATATACTCTGGTTTGGATTTCACTAGAGTATTAGTAATATTGTGGACATAATTTAAACGAATATTAGATATTTTTTGATAAATAACTTTAATTTTAGATTCTAATTTAATAATATTTTTTGTCTTGATAAACTTTTTACCATCTTTGTTCATTTCATATTTTCTAGAAACTTGTTTTTGAAGTCTTTTTAACTTTCTTTTAAGTTTTCTTACTGTAACGGTTTTATTAATATTTTTAAATGGTCTATCAATATTACTAACAATCGCTAAATCCTTAATTCCTAAGTCAACACCAATTCCTTCATTTTTATTATCAGAATAATCATTACGATCTACAATATCACATAATACAGAAACATAATATCTTCCTGCTTTCATTGAAACTGTACCACTTACTACTTTAGCATTGGTTGGAATATAACCTTTTTCTTTTAATTCTACAAATCCTAAACTTGGTATTTTAATTATGTGACGTTCAACAGTCCAGTCAGTTTCATTGTTTTTAGGAAAATAAATTTTAACATCCTGATTTTTCTTTTTCTTAAATTTAGGAAATTTAGACTGCCCTTTAAAGAATCTTTTATATGCCATCTCAGCATTCACTATTGCTTTCTTTCTTGCTTTAGAACCACAATTGTTAATCCATTTAAATTCATCTAAAATTTTAACTTCATTATTTATATATTTATCAAAATCATTAGCATTCATAAATGCTTGTTTCTTATCTATTTTACCTTCTTTGTATAATTCATATAATTCTTTATTTTTAGCTAAATAGGCATTATAGAGGAAACGACATATACCAATAGATTGATGGATTTTGGTAATATGCTTTTCAGTTACTCTAATTTCTGTTTTAAATCCTTTGAGCATATATCTCTCCTTCCTTTGTTAAATATTTTTAAATGTTCGTCTGTATAATATCTTCTATTACTAGGTGTCCTAAATGCTTTAAGTTTCCCTTCTCTGTCCCATCTTTGAAGTGTTTTTACCGATACACCTAACATTTCAGCAAAATCTTGTGGTTTATAATTCGACATATACTCACCTCTTTTTTAATGTGAGTATATTGTAACACTTCTAAAACACATTTGTCGATGTTTTTATGAATTATTGTAATCTCCTTTTTATATGTGTATTTTATTTTATTTATTTTATGTTTATTTAGAGAGCAATTAAAACAATCACTCCCTAAATTTAAACTTAATTCAATTTATCAAGCATTTTTTGAATATCTTCTTTTGATTTATTTAGCAAATCTTGGTCTTCCTTATTCGCTAAAATTTCCATCAATTTCTGCTTCTTCTCTTTATTTTCTTTTGCTTTAATCCTCTTTGCTTCTTCTTCTTGTTTAATATTGAAAATATGTTTTACAATTTGAATCTTTACATCAAGAATCTGATCTTCCATTGATTTAGTTTCAAGTAAACTTTCTTCTTTAATTTGTCTTAACTGAGAATTTAAAGTTTTAAAGATAGTATCTAAATCTCTAGGTGATAATTGCCACAAATCCTCAACATTAAGCATACCCTTAAAAGCAAACCTAAACTGATTTCTAGTTGCTATCTCAAACATATTTACGTTTTGCATTGTCATAATAATATCTCTCCTTTTATTTTTATATTTTATTTAAAATTTAATTTTTAGCATTCTCTCTGTATTTCCTTTGACTTTTACAGTTAATTCATTTCTTTTAGTGGAGCTGAATCCTAAACCGCTAAGTTGACAATCACTATCTTTAACTGCCATTTTAGAACCAAGTGCCTCAAATATCTTCCTATGTTTATTTAAATCTTCTTTCAAGAACTCATTGAACATAGAATTAGGATTTTCTTGATTTTTACAATCTTTCAGCATAAAAAAGTAATGCAAATGCCCAACTTTTTTATCTCCCCAGTAATTAGGCGAATAACAAACAACACTCACAGGTACAAACTGATTAGTTTTTAAATTCCATACTTCTTTACTTGATACATTAGAAGATAACTTCTCTTTAATACTAAATCCATTAATTCTACTAAACATGACTTCTGCAACAGTAACCTTTTCACCTTGTTTTAATTCTTTATTGTATTCAAAACTAAAAATTTGTCCATCAAATTCTACTTCTGCACTAAATCCTTCTTTTCCACCTCTATGAGAAAAGTTATGAACAAAGAATCTATAAATACCTTCTTGCATTTTATTTCTATCTGTCCAAGTTATATTTTCAACAGCAGGTTTGCCTTTTTCAGGATGTATAATATCAATATCTAATTCACCAGTAGTACGATAATTCTTTTTATTGCTATAATAAATTTCATTTCCACCTGGTTCAATACAGTGAGCATCTAAATCATTTCCGTCAAATTTATTATCATTCCATTGGATAGAAAATCGTAATACACCATCAACATTACCACCAGCAGATTTAACTCTTTCTTTCATTGAACTATCTGTAATATTACCACTATATGCCCATGAGAAGTTATTATCCCACTTAAACATTGTTTTACTGTCTTTGTTTTCTGGAGCAATAAGAGATACCATATTATTAGCATGTTTATTTTCTAATAATACTTCTATTTCTCTTACTGTGGGCAATATATCTTGTATAAATTTATCAATTGTAATTTCTGTAACTTTAGAATATTTTTTAGGATTCAAAGGAATACCTTTTGACATTTCAGCAAATATATCTAATCCATCAGATAATTTTTTAGCAGAATCTCTATTTACAAATAAAATATCTCCTACTTTTATATCTCCTAATTCTGCAAATCTTCTTGCCAAAGCATCTTCATAACCTTCTGACACTATGATTTTCCAAAAATCTTCTAACATTTTTTGACTGTAAATTGGTTTTGATCTTTTATAGTTTTCGCCAGCAACGATCTTTTCATATTTTATTACTGCTTTTTCTAAGTCCATACCTTCACTAATATCTAATAACAATGTTCCCATACTATGGTTTTTAATTTTTGCAACTACATCACTAATCTTAACTGATTGTTCCCATGTATAATTTTCTTTTTCTTCTGTAGTTAATAATTTGTCATATGCTCTTTTATATATAAGAAATTCATTTAATGCAGATTTCCATTCTATTCCTCTATGCAAAGAATTTTGAGAAATTAAATCCAAGACAGTAAGCAAACTATCTTCTGTAATTTTATCTAAAGAGCCTTTGAATACATCTCTTGTACTCCTAAAATTACCTCTAATTTCACCTTCCGATCTATTTGTATTGTCTACAAATTTTCTATCTAAATCCAAGTAAAAGTGTTGCCATTCAGTTACTTTTCCATTTTCCAATTGTTCAAAGTTTTTATCTGTCCCAATTTTCTTAAACTTGCTAACATACACATCTGAAACAATATGAGATTTAACAAATGTATCTAAAGCATTTATCACAGGTTGAAATGTTGTATCATTTGTTTCAAAATCCCAAATAGTCTTAACTTGATTATCTTTAATAACAACTACATTTCCGATATTTCTTATAAATTGTCTGCAACAAGAACAGTCGTATTCTCTACGCTGTCTGTAGATTTCGTTGGTTCCTAATGGGAAACTTGAGAGGTAAATTTCCCATAAATTTTCTAAATTTAATTCTACCTGAAATAAATGACTATCATCTTTTACTAACTCCTTAAAATTATTCTGAAATAAAACTTTAAATTCCCCAAATTGCATATCATTTTTCATAGTCATGTTTATAATCCCCTTTTTACATTATTTTTTATTATTGTGTTAATCTTGTGTTTTTATCTTATGTATTTACATAAGTTCCAACCCCATTCTTATAGTTTACATTATACATTTATTTTTGTATTCTGTCAACTACAATTTTAAAATTTATTCAATAATTTTTCCACAATCCTTACACTTTCTCACAATTTTATCTTCATCTCCTGGATTCCAAGGCATATATTCATCATCGATATAAGTATAAGTATCTTTATGTGTGCATACTTTTTGAATAGTATTTAATGTTTCTTTTTCTTTCTTATGCAATTCTTTAATTTGTTGTTTAATAGATTTATATTCTTCCTGCAATGTTATTAATATATCTTTATTATTATTCATAATTTTATCTCCTTTAAAATATTTTAAAATCCCAAGATTCTATTTTAATCACTTTATCGTTATATAAACACTTTAGAATAGTATCTTTACCATTATGATAAATAATTAAAGGCTTTACAGTTATAGTTTTATCTTCATATATTAAAGATATATTTTTATTTTCTTTAATTGCTTTTTCGATAGTATAAGCGGTTATAATGCTCATTTTTCTCATATTAAATTACACCACCATTTTATATTATACTAAAATTAAAACTAATTCGTCCTTTTAATCAAATTTTATTATCTACATACAATTTTTAATTTTACATCTTCATTCATTACTTGATTCTCAATATATTTAACTGCTTCAATAATAGCATTAGAGCAAACTTTAGCACCTTTTATAACTCTAGATAATCTTGTATTTTGTAATACTTTATATTCCATATATCCACTAATATTTACATTATATGTTATTGTTAAATCACCAAAACTTGTTAATTTTTTATTTACACCTTTACCTGGTTCTAATTGTCCTTTAATTACACTAATATCTTCCAATGATTCTACTTTACCTAAACATGCATCCAAAGCAATAATATAGGCATTGTCAGGTATTTCATATAATTTTTCATTTAAATTAGAAGCATGACATGGATTATCAATTGTTCCGATAACATTTTTAATATTATTTTTTTCTAAATATGTACCTACAAATGGAGCAAAACTATCTCCTGTTGATCTATCTGTACCAACACAAACAATATAAATATTTTCTTGATTTCTTATTTGTTTATATATTATATCTTGAATTAATTGACTTGCTTTAGGTTTATTAACATTAACTTTTAACAATCTAATTCCTTTATTGTTTTCACTTCCTACTGCAATTTTCATAATTTAATCTCCTCTCATTTTTATATTAAATACTCCCAACATTATACCTATAATTCAAAACTCTCGCTTGTCCGTAATGACCATCTAATTTATCTGCATTATCAGGAAATCTTAACCTTAATATCACTTGTCTTCCTGTGCTTTTTGACATTCTTACGGCTTGTTCCATATTCTCCCATGCTCTAACTGGAGGCATTATATATCCGGTTTTCTTGTATTTATCTAGTTTCTTGTAACTACATACATGGAATACTATCATTATAATTACTACTCCTTTCTAAATAAAATTTATATCAAACGCTATAAACCAACTTCCCACCCTGTTCA
>Ga0209319_1002460_pt1 | contig 11671 bp, 11 predicted proteins | sample RifGroE2_FD_184000 | JGI IMG/M metagenome (GOLD analysis project Ga0209319, IMG submission 184000) | Groundwater microbial communities from Rifle, Colorado - Groundwater E2 (SPAdes) (version 2) | ecosystem: Environmental > Aquatic > Deep subsurface > Groundwater | place: Rifle, Colorado, United...
TTTCGACAACGAATCCGATGCCGCGATCGCCCGTATGGTCGCCTTGATGGAACCTGCAATGATTGTCGTTCTAGGTGTCATCGTAGCGTTTATCGTCGTTTCGATCATGCAACCGATGTTTGCGGTTTATGATACGATTGGTGCCTAGGGGCAAGGAGGGGAAATATGGCTGTCTCAATTGAAGTTCGCAATAATCGAATCCATGTCGTCGATGCTGTTGTCAATAATAACAAAATCACTTGTAAAAAAGCATTCTCACTCGATCTACCGGATGGGGTTTTGGATGCCAAAGGGATTATCGACAACATGCAATTCGCTCGAATCCTTGAATCAGGATTGGAACTACATCATGTAAAATCGAAGAAAGTCACGCTTTGCATCAATAATCCTTCCATTATCTACCGTGAACTCGTCGTACCGCGTGTCGATGATAAAAAGTTGGCGTTTGTGGTTCGTTCCGAAATGATCAGCTCATTAAACTTAACGAATGAATACATCATCGACTTCATCATACTCGATGAATATATCGATCAACACAAACCGTTCTATCGCATCCTGGCTGCCGCTATATTGGATTCAGCGATGAAATCGTTTGTGGATACCTTGTACTCCATTAAACTTAAACCAACGGTTGTTGAGACAAGTACCAGTTCTGTCATCAAGTATGTCGACATGAGTGGTGTTGTCGACGACGGAGAACCGGTGATCATTGCAGATATCGAAGACGGAACCCTGAAGTTGTACCTCTTTGAAGAAAAGAAGTACGTTCTCACTCGAAACACAAAGATTACGGATTATTCCATGGATGATAAGAAGACCTTGATTGGTGTCATCGAAGACAACATCAACAAAATGGTTCAATTCCAATTCACCCGTCCGTCGCATGTCGGAATCAAGAAAATCTTCTTGGTCGGGAAAGTCGATTTCCTTAATGAAGCCTGTGATAGCATCAACGAAAATCTCCAAATCATGACTTCGGTCTTCCCACAACCCAGTTTCGTCGCCGACGAAACCAACACGCCTCACTATTATAAAATCTATGCCGCTGGTGCATTGTTGAGGAAATAGCCATGAAAAAGCAAAACATCAACTTAATGGAAGGTTTCTCGGCAATCGAGAAACGCAGATCCCAAAAATCAGACCGGGTAATCGTTTTTATGGCATTGTTTCTATCCGTCTTTCTCATCGTCGGAGCCTTCTCATTTAAGTTATACCTAGACAATAGTAATTTGAAGGATAAAATCAAAGTTACTGAAGCCTATGTTAATGACCCGATTTTGAAAGCACGTATCGCAGCCATTGAGGTTAGTCAGGCGAAAATCAATGACTTGAATCAAATCGATCAGATTCTGGACGAACTCAACGCATCGTTTGAAGTTTTCCCCAGAATCAACACCTTGTCACTTCGTGTAATTACGTCGAACATGCCAACCGGGACATCCTTGAAGTCCTTGGCGTTTGACGGGCAGTGGTTTACCATTCAATTGATTAGTCCCAACTATTCTGGACCTTCCCAATTCGCCGTGAGTCTAAGAGATTCGGAATTCTTTGAAGAAGTAATATATCAGGGTTATACTTCCGAAGTTGTCAATGGGGTTACCCGTTATGTCGGCAAAGTTGTCGCGATCCTGAAAGTGGGTGACTGAAATGAAATTAACGAAGCGTGAACAAGTATTGCTTTTCATCTTAGCTACTATGGGTATTGTTGCTGCGGCATTTGTCTTTGTAATCATGCCTTTGAATAAATCGATTGAAGAAAATACCGCAAAGCTTCAAGAACTTGAAAGCAGGAAGATTATTATGGAAGGGAAGTTACTACTTGAAAATAAAATTGAGGCAGATCTTAAGGCAGCCGTCATCAAAGTCAATGAAAAATTCAGCAGAATCGAGTCGCCTCTGTTTGCCGCTGAATTTGAACGTTGGTCGCTACCCTATTTAACGAAGAATGGTGTCATCATGGTGAGTTTAGAAGTCGCAGACCCATTCCTTTCGACACCTGAAGTTCCGTTGTATGTAAACGCTGGTTTCCAATATCATGTCCGTGAGTTGGTGGACAGCTATAACCAGACGATTGCTGAATCGAATACGATTCCGACGACCGAGGCTGAATTGGTTCGCACCGTTGTAAAGTTCAATTTCAAGACATCGTATGTCGTATTTAGTAATTTCCTCGATGAAATTGCATTCTGGGATACGACGGCATTCGTTACGCATTCATTCTATGACTTTGCCCAACAAACCGGCACCGTAACGATCGACTATTATACGATCACGAAACTTGAAGATCAGCCGAATACAAATGAAGAAGAGCCGGTTACCCCAGCTCAATAAATCATCCAAATATCAACCCGAGATACCAATCGGCGAGTTGAGTACCGTAGAGAAGCGCGATATACATACCGATACACAAGAAGGGTCCGAAAGGAATCATGGCTTTACCGGCTTTCTTGAAGAAAACCATGAGAATGACCCCCCAAAGTCCACCCATGAGAATTCCGAGGAATGTACCTACAAGCGTCATCTTTACTCCAAGAAAGAATCCGGCGACACCCATCAACTTGACATCCCCTCCACCGATTCCTTGAGTCAGGATGGCAATGATGTATAAGGGGATACTTACGACAAGTCCTCCGAGAATTGCGGAAGGGAAGTTCGAGAAATCAGAGATCAATCGGACGACACCCAATAGAAGGATAACGATCAGCGTTCCATCATAAACGTCCATGGTATCAAAGTCGATCATCGCGATGACGAGTAACGTTGAGCTAAAAGCCATCATAAGGATACTATCAAGAGTAAGCTCATTGAGAATGAAGATGCCTAGATAAAGCAGTCCATTTAGAAGTTCAATCAAAGGATATCGTATTGAAATCTTCATACTGCAAGATCTGCATTTGCCACCCAAGATGATGTAACTTAGCACAGGGATGAGATCATAGGGTTTGATTTTCTCGTTGCAGTTCATGCAATGGGAAGGACCATAGACGATCGACTCATGTTTTGGTAAACGATAAATCACGACATTCAGAAATGAACCGATGATGAATCCGAAGACAAGAAGCAAAGACCCGTAAAGAATTGGCATAATAGTAAATCCTCCCATATAATTGACATTATAAAGAAGTAACTCTGTAAATGAAAGAAGAACAGGAGAAATTGAATGAAGGCGATTCCATTAGGACAATTGTTGATTGAAGAAGAAATCATCACCGAAGATCAATTGAGCCAGGCGTTAGCTTTACAAAAAACGGTAAAGAAACGTATCGGCGTCTTGATCACTGAATTAGGATTTGCGTCCGAGAAGGATATCGCAAAAGCTCTGTCGCGTCGACTTAATGTCGATTATGTCGATAATCCGATTTTTAATATTGAGGCAGATGTCGTCAAACGCGTGCCTGAGGTGTTGGCTCGTAAGTATCGTATCGTTCCATTGAATATTCGAGAAGGTATGTTGACAATTGCGACGAATGATCCGCTTGACTTCTCGTGTTTAGAAGACATCGGGATGATCACGGGTATGGAGATTACCACCGTTCTTTCCACAAGTACAGAAATTGAAAAGGCGATCGACCGTGTTTATGCTAAACGCAATGCGGATGAGATTATCGACGATATCAAGCAAGAATACTCGGAACTAAACTTCCAGTCTCCGACGATGGAAGAAGCTGCGATTGTCGAACGTGTCGACTCTGCACCAGTTGTAAAACTGGTCAACTCGTTGATCCTTGAAGCCTATCAGCAAAACGCTTCCGACATTCATATCGAACCTCAAGAACACTTAACGCGAGTTCGCTTCCGTGTTGATGGTGACTTGCAGGAACATACTGATTTCTCGAATGATTTCCATAGCCTTTTGACCACCCGAATTAAAATAATAAGCGGTATGAACATCGCTGAGAAACGGATTCCTCAAGACGGATCGTTCACCGTCAACAACGACTTCATCCATGTCGATATGCGTGTTTCTAGTTTGCCGACTCCCTATGGAGAGAAAATCGTAATGCGTCTCTTAGGAGCCAACCGATACATCGACTACAACTTGCCTGCTTTGGGGTTATCGCCGCAAACGATGGAACAAGTCGAACGTGCGATGTTATTCCCACATGGAATCCTCTTGGTCACCGGACCGACCGGAAGTGGAAAAACGACAACATTGTATGCGATGTTAGCGAAGTTGTCGAAACCACGGGTTAACCTTGTTACAGTTGAAGATCCGATTGAACGTCGCTTTGAAGGGATTACACAAGTTCAAGTCAATCCTCGCGCCGGACTCACCTTCGCGAGCGGACTCCGCTCTATCTTGCGTCAAGACCCGGATGTCATCATGGTCGGGGAAATCCGCGATAGCGAAACCGCGGAAATCGCGATTCGTGCCGCCATCACCGGTCACTATGTCCTGTCGACCATCCATACCAACGATGCACTGTCGACTGTCACCCGGTTGGTGGATATGGGGATTGAGCCCTATCTCGTCGCATCTTCAGTGAAATGTATTATCTCGCAACGTTTAGTCAAGAAGATCTGTACGCACTGTAAGACTGAAGTAGAAATCAGTGCGACTGATAACCGTCTCCTCCAAACTAGCCTGAGAACGGCGAAAGTTGGAAGAGGCTGCCAACACTGCAATTCAACTGGTTATTCCGGAAGAACGGCGGTTCACGAAGTGTTGATGATTGATCAGGGAATGGAGGAGTTGGTTTCTAGAAGAGCTTCGATGGATGAACTTCGCAGATACACCCGTGAGCGTGGGATGCGGATGTTGCGGGATGAAGTCCTCGACCTTATAAACAAGGGGGTGACGACCGTCGAAGAAGGTATCCGTATTCTGTATTCAGTCGATTAAAGGGGGGATGACCCATGTTCGACAAAATCCTTGCTTATGCTCAAAAGGAACTTTGTTCCGATATCCACCTTGCCGGTGGATCCGTCCCAATCGTTCGTCTTGATGGCGCACTTGTCCCGTTCGCAACCGAAGTCATGTCAAACACCGAAGTGCTTGGCTATGCCTATGCGATTCTCAACGAACAGCAACGCGAAATCTATGAAAACGGGTATGATGTGGACATGGCGTTTGCCGACAGATATGGCAACCGCTACCGTGTCAACGTCTATCGTTTCCGTGGGAATTGCGCGATTGCCATTCGTTGTCTACGTGGATCCGTTCCGACCATCGACGAATTGAAACTTCCGCCTGTTTTGAAAGATTTGGCAATGCTTCCCCGCGGATTGGTTCTCATCACCGGGCCTACTGGAAGTGGTAAATCCACCACTTTGGCAGCCATGATCGATGAAATCAATTCGAACAAGCGCTGTCACATCCTAACTCTTGAAGATCCGATTGAATATGTATTCGAGCCCAAAATGGCCATGGTTCATCAACGTGAGATCCACGCCGACTTCCGCGATTTCGCATCAGCCCTACGCGCTGCACTTCGCGAAGACCCGGACGTAATCCTCGTCGGGGAAATGCGTGACCACGAAACCATTAGTTTAGCGCTCACTGCAGCCGAAACCGGACACTTGGTCCTGTCTACGTTGCACACCACCGGTGCCGCTAGCACCATCGACCGTATCATCGACGTGTTTCCGCCCCATCAACAAGGGCAAATCCGCACCCAATTGGCAAGCTCATTGCGTGGTGTCGTTTCTCAAGAACTCATCCCGATCAACGAAGGCCGTGGACGGGTCATGGCTAACGAGATCATGATTATGACTGATGCGATCGGTAACCTAATTCGCGAGAACAAAATCGTTCAGATCAATTCCGCGATTCAAACCGGTATGCGCATCGGAATGCTATCCTTGGATGCTTCATTGGTTAATCTTATCCGTCAAAATCTGATTTCAGTGGAACAGGGTATGTCGTATTCGAATAATCCCGACGCCATGAAACGCTTGTTGACAACATCTTACTAATGTGTGAAAATTATTACCATAAGGAGGGAAACTTACACATGAAAAAACGTTTAAACAAAAAGGGCTTCACCCTGATTGAACTCATCGTCGTTATCGCCATTCTTGCTATTCTAGCCGCTATTTTGATTCCCGCTTTGACGAATTACATCCAAAAGGCTACGGATGCGAAAAATCAAGCAAACTGCCGTTCGCTTTATACTCAGTATTCGCTTGATGTTGCAGTAGCCCCTGCTGGAGCAACTGTTGCAGATCCTACACTCGATGGTGCTACAATTGTTGCTGATTATGCAAGTGGTGCTGTAACTGAATTTAGTTGCACATTTACGACTCCTGGTGGCGTTTACTCAATGCCTTTGTTTACAAAAGTTGCAAACTAAGCATTAAGAATCCTATGCCAAATATCGGGTTGACCCGATATAAGTGTCAAAGATTAGACAAAGGAATTCTCAGAAATGAGGATTCCTTTTCGTATACTGAAGTTAGGAGTGCCCTAGGTAATTCTTAGCTTCTTTTATTTTCTGTCTGATTGATGTATATTATCGTTGAAGAGATGTTTCAACCTTTGGGACAGTAATGATCCCGTCAAAAACCGATACGTCTTAGAACGTTTCTACGGTTCATCTCTTCATCAGACAAAAACGGGCTAAGAAACCATGAGGGACTCTTAGCCTTTTCTGTTTTTCAGGCATGAAGAGCAGAAAGACTCACGGAAGTAAGGACGTGGCTCCTTTTGGGATCATCATCCCGTCACAAAAAACGTCCAGCTTTCGCTTCTTTCCGACCACCTTGCTTACAACTAATGAGGGCGATGACCCTGGATCAAGAACGAAAATAAGGACGGAGGAAACCGAAAGAAGAGCTATCCCCTCAATGAAAGGAGAATGGAGTATGAAAGTATCATGCATCGCCGTCGATGTTTCCAAGGGAAATAGCCACATCCAAGGTTATATCGATTCCGACACGAGTTTTTCCAAGGTTCAGAAGATTGATCATGATCGATCGGGATTCAATGAGATTCTTACCTTGAAGTCGAAGTTGGACAAACAGACCGAGCAGACCTCCGTCGTCGTCTTCGAAGCGACGGGCGTCTACCACCGCGGACTGGAGAGTTTCCTAAAGGACAACGGAGTTGCGTACATTATCGTCAATCCGCTACAGTCCGCTAAGTTTCGCAAACAGGAGCTACGGACAAAAAAGACCGATAAACGAGACTGCAAGAACATCGCCAAAGTCTACTTCGCCAACGACTTCAGACAGGTCGCACCCGAAGACGAACTCTACTACACGCTACGCCAACTCAACCGCGAGTATGAAAACCTCTTAAATCACCTCCGCAAGGCGAAAGTAAGCTTCAACGAGGCGCTTGAGATCGTCTGTCCGGGGTATGAGAAGGTCTTCCCCGAACTCTACACGGAAAGCTCGCTCGAGATCCTCAAGAAGTTTCCTCATCCGAAGCAATTGGGTCGAAAAAGTATGCATTCCCTCAGTTCATTCCTTATGAAACATAATGAGCACCGCGAACTCTGGTGCGAAAAGAAGGCGGAGGAACTGATTCGATATACGCAGGAATGCGTTTCCGGTTGTCGGGAAGAGGACGTGAACGTGGATATTCTGATGAGTCAAATCAAGCAAGTCGAATATTATATCGAACTCTGTGATGCAACCCTTCAGAAGATGATCGAGCTTGCGAAACAACTGCCTGACTTCCGTCTCATTCAAAGTATCCCTGGAATCGGTGAAAACCTGGCGGCACGGATCCTGGCGGAGATCGGTGACATTCGAAGATTCAAAGGTCCGAAGCAATTGGTCGCGTACGCGGGAATCGATCCTATCATTTATCAATCCGGTAAGAATGATGGACTGCATCTGCATATCTCCAAGAAAGGAAACAAGCGGCTGCGTTGCCTTCTCTACCTCGCTGTGATGTGTAGTTTGAGAGTGAAGACGCAGGAATCAAGCATTCGGCAATTCTATCAAAAAAAGACGCACCAATCGAACGCGATGCGTCCGAAAGCTGCGTCGATAGCCTGCGCCAATAAATTACTGCGAATAATTTATGGCCTGTGTAAGACGGGTTGCGCTTACAAGTAATCCTCTTACATTACCATTATAATCCTTCAAACTAAAATTCCAACCCACATGATATTTTTAGTGCGGTTAACTTGAGAACCCAATTCAAAAAAATCACACTTGCTTTTTATTAACTAATTTTTGTGTTTCCATAAAAGAAGAAGCGCTATTGCGCTCCTTCAGGGGTGTATTTGAGAATCGGATGACGGGCTGCCAGGACATCGTCCACGCGTTTGATAGGCATGGTCTTAGGGGCGTCAAGGAGGACTTGAGGGTTCGAGTACGCGAGTGCGTGGATTTCTCGGAGTACGTCGATCGCTCTGTCCAGGGTTTCCTTGCTTTCAGTTTCCGTGGGTTCGATCATGAGGGCTTCATGGACGATGTTGGGGAAATACATGGTCGGGGGATGGATTCCGTAGTCCAGGAGGGCTTTTGATACATCTTTCGCTGTGATGCCGGTTTCGTCTTTGAGTTTCTGGCAACTGACCACGAATTCGTGCATACAGGGTCCTACGTAGGCGACAGGATAGAGATCGCTGAGTTTGGCCATCATGTAGTTGGCGTTAAGAACGGCGTTCTCACTGGCTTCTTTGAGGCCTTCGCCACCGAGGCTTAAAATATAAGTGAGCGCACGGATGTTGGTGAGGAAGTTGCCATAGAACGAACGCATGCGACCAATGGGGAACTCGCTGGAAACAGTGAGTTTCTTTTCTGTGGGATGAAGGGTTCCTTTAGGAAGGAAGGGGATGAGGCAGGATTTGACTCCGACCGGTCCGCTACCCGGTCCGCCGCCGCCGTGGGGGGTGGAGAAGGTTTTATGGAGGTTGAGATGGACGACGTCGAATCCCATGTCTCCGGGACGGGCGATGCCCATGATGGCGTTGAGATTCGCGCCGTCATAGTAGACCAAGCCTCCGGCTTCATGGACCAAACGGCTGATTTCAAGGATGTTTGGATCGAAGAGGCCTAGAGTATTGGGGTTTGTCAGCATCAATGCGGCGACTTCATCGCTGAGCGCCGACTTCAAGGCATCCACATCCACGCCGCCTTTGTCGTTGGAGGGGACGGAGATGACGGAATAGCCGGCCATCGCGGCGGATGCGGGATTGGTGCCGTGAGCGGAATCGGGAACCAATACCTTCGTCCGTTTAAGATCGTTGCGGTGTTGGTGGTAGGCATGGATCAGCAAGAGTCCGGTGAATTCCCCGTGGGCGCCGGCGGAAGGCTGGAGCGTGAACGCGTCCATGCCGGTGACTTCACATAATGCGGAAGAGAGTTCATCCATCGACTGGAGCGCACCGTTGACGGTGGATTCGGGTTGTAAGGGATGGATTTGGGCGAATCCCGCCAAGGAAGAGGTTTCTTCGTTGATCTTGGGGTTGTATTTCATCGTACAGGAGCCCAACGGATAGAAACCGTTGTCGACGCCGAAGGCTTGGCGTGAGAGTTCCATGTAATGGCGGACGAGATCGACTTCAGCGACTTCCGGGATGGAAGGGGTGCTTTGACGGGTCAACGCTTCATCGAACTCAATGAGTTCAACGTCGAGGGGAGGAAGTTCCGAGCAGCGTCGACCGACACTGCTGAGTTCGAAGATTAGCTTACTCATGCGAGCACCTCCTTCAGGATGGATACGACACGATCCAAGTCGTTTTTGGTGCTGGTTTCCGTGACGCACCAGAGGATGCCGGTTTCATCCAAGGGAAGACCGGAGAGAATGCCATGGCTCGAGAGGACGTCTTCGACCTTATGTGAAGAAAGAGGTCCGTCGGTGACGAATTCATGGAAGAAGGATGAATCATAGCGGAGTTTGAATCCGAGGGTGGATAGTTGATTGAAAAGGTAATGGGCTTTGGAGGTGCAGTGGGTGGCGACGTCCTTGAGCCCTTGTGGACCCATGGCGGCCAGATACATGCCTGCGGTCAGGGCGCAATGCGCCTGGTTACTGCAGATCGAACTGGAGGCTTTCTCTCTTCGGATATGTTGTTCACGCGCTTGAAGGGTCAACACGAAAGCGCGTTTACCATCCAAATCCTTGGTTTGTCCGACGATGCGTCCCGGTAAGCGGCGGACCATGTCGGTGGTCGTCGCCATATAGCCAAGGTAAGGACCGCCGAAAGACATCGGAAGTCCCAAGGGTTGCGCTTCGCCGACCGCGATGTCAGCGCCTTGTTCACGCGGGGTTTTAAGAACACCCAAGGTCATGGGGTTGGCGGAAACAATGACTTTCGCTCCCGCTTCGTGGGCGAGTTTCGCCAATCCTTCCACATCTTCCAAAATCCCGAAGTAATTGGGTTGTTGGAGGACAAGGCAGGCGGTTTCTTGGGTTAACAATGATTTCAGCGATTCAACATCCACTTTACCATCCTTGATCTCGACTTCCTTTACGGTGATCGGAAGCCATTGGGTATAGGTTTTCACCGTTTCCAAGGTTTCGGGATGGATCGATTTGGGAAGTAGGGCGACCGTGCGTTTCCGGTCGCCGGTCATATTGACGGCTTCCGCAACCGCGGACGCCCCGTCATAGACGGAGGCGTTGCAGGCATCCATGCCGGTGATGGCGCAGATCGAGGACTGGTATTCGAAAATGGACTGCAGGATCCCCTGCGATAATTCGGCTTGATAAGGGGTATAGGCGGTGACGAATTCTTCACGGGCGCTAAGTTGACGGACGACGGCGGGGATGAAATGGGATTCCGATCCCGCTCCGCGTAGGACGACATCATAGACCGTGTTGAGGGAAGCCAGATGCTTCATATGGCGTAGGACTTCGAGTTCGCTCTTTCCCTTTGGAAGATTCAGCGGACGCTGAAGCTTGACGTCTTGGGGAATCGAGGCATAGAACGACTGTTCGTCGATCCCCGCTTCCGCTAGCATCTTCTCCCGTTGTTCTTTGGTGTTGACGACGTAGGAAGCCATGTTAGTGTCCCTGTGCCAAAAGTGTTTCGTATTGTTTTTTGGTGAGCAGACCGGTACGATCGAAGTTTCCTTCGACCTTCAAAATCCAGGTCCCCATCGCGTCTTCATTCAGTTTTTCCGGCGTATTCACCAAAACGTCGTTGGTTTCGACGACCGTGCCGCTGATGGGCGAAATCAGGTCGCTGACGGCTTTGACGGACTCGACATCCCCGAAACGCGATGCTTCCATGACCTTATCGCCGGCTTCCGGCAGATTGACGTAGACGATGTCCCCTAAGGCGTGTTGGGCGTAGTCGGTGATGCCGACTTCGGCATGGTTGTCATCGAGGAATTTGACCCATTCGTGGGAGGCGGTGAAAAATGTGTTTTCCATGGTAATTCTCCTTTATTTACGTTTGTAGAAGGGGAGCGGGATCCGCTTGGCGGTCAGTATCCTTCCCCGAACATCCAATTTGAATTCCGGTGCGTCGATCGCTTCCGCATCGACGATCGCCATTGCGATCGCTTTGCCTAAGGTGGGGCTCATCGTCCCCGACGTCACGAACCCGACTTCCTTGCCATCGACCCAGACCGGCGTATGTTCCCGTGCGATCCCGCGGTCGATCAGTTCAAGCCCGATCCGACGGCGTTTCGGGGCCAGTGACAGCGCATCTTTGGCGATGAAGTCTTCTTTATCCAGTTTCACGAACATCTTCAATCCGGCTTCCAACGGCGTGATCTCTTCGCTTAACTCATGACCGTAAAGGGGCATGGCCGCTTCCAGCCG
>Ga0209319_1002464_pt1 | contig 11648 bp, 14 predicted proteins | sample RifGroE2_FD_184000 | JGI IMG/M metagenome (GOLD analysis project Ga0209319, IMG submission 184000) | Groundwater microbial communities from Rifle, Colorado - Groundwater E2 (SPAdes) (version 2) | ecosystem: Environmental > Aquatic > Deep subsurface > Groundwater | place: Rifle, Colorado, United...
ATATATAGTAATATTTAAACAACAATGTACTTCAATATTACTATATATTCTTTTACCTAAATTTTCACTATGTATTAAATCAAACTCATACATATACATATTATTATCTAATTGACTAATTGGAAGTATAAACACTACATAATCACCAAGTTGAATGGATTTCTTAAAGAATTTTACTGATGTATAATTTCCTTTGCCATACGGTGGATTACCTATAATACATCTTTTATTTTTATATTCTAAATCTAAATTAAGAAAATCATATTTAACAATCCTATTTCTCTTATCCTCTGGTTCAATATCATATGCTAAATATGGTTTATCCAAATAATCTAAAAAATACTCCTGTACCAGCACTTGGTTCTAAATATTCACTAATATTTTCTTCACCTATAATTAATTTTGTTTTGTTAACTATATACTCTGCTAAATCTGGAGGTGTGTAGTATTTATCTAAATGTATTTTTGCCAATATATTTTATCTCCTATTCCATCCATAATATCGATCATCAACTTCTCTTCGCATCTCATTCCAGAAATCCTTACGGCACATTTTGTCGCAGAATAAATTATTATTTTCATCTTTGATTATGTATTTATTATCTTCATCATTAATATCTTCAAGTGGTTTACCGCATTTAGCGCAATATCCTGTGATTACATTTACATTTATATAATTTATATTAACAATCTGTTGTGATTTATTTTCATTTTGTCCTGACATCAATAATATAATCTCCTTGTCTACTTTCACTATTTTCAATCTTTTGCCTATCTAAATCATCTAAAAATCCACTATTTATCTCAATATCTAAATATTCATCAGTATTGTAAAAGAGCACCGATTCAAAGTCTTCACTATTAACATGATAACTAAGCAAACCATTCTCTTTATTAATATTATTCAATAATCTACCTGATTCATTAAATAATATTTTACAACCTTTTAGTATTCTAATCTCTACATTGTTATTATAAGAATAACAAATTGTATTAAGTAATTCTGATAAATTTATTGTAGATTTAGAAATAGGGGAGAGCAATTCATATTCTGCATTGTCATTGTAGATTAATTTTCCTTCATATGTATGTAGTTTAATATATTTATTTGTGTTTTTACTCATATTATTCATATTACTCATAATAATTTCCTTCTTTCTATTTTTTATTTTTTGATTTTATTTTTGTTGTTTTAACCATAGTTAAATTTATAAATTATAAATTATCTTCCAACAATTTTATTCTCTCTAAATAAATTTCATATGCCTTGTTTATTGCCATAACTTGTGAATCAATTAATCTACTATTCAAACTATCATTGTAAACATCTAAATAATTTTGTTTAAATGTCATTTTATAATATTTCTCTATCAATAATCTCTTATTATAACTAACATTAAATGTAGGATTCACTAAATACGTATCTTTCCATTCTTTTAAATCAAATATATATTCTCCGATTTTATGTTTATAAATTTTACTTATTACTTTTATTGTATTGTCTTTCATGTTAATAATACATTGTTGCGTGTTATCTCTAACACTTTTATCAGATATAGATATTTTGTTTTGAGTAGATGGAGTAGAAGGAGTATTAGTATGTTTTTGTTTTGCCAATAAATTATATTTCCTTTCTGAAAATTTATTTTTAAAGTCCTACAAAATATTTATCTGTTATATCTGGTCTTTTCCCATCTAAAAGTTTGTATTTTAATGTTGTTGTATCAATTTTATTTATAATATCATCATACCTAATAAGTGTTATTCCTAATTCTTTGCATTTATTATTTTTAAAAATATCTCTTCTTTGCATTGATATGAAATTTTCCATAGTTTTATGTATATATGGTGTAAATTTTTTATGTTGACTACCATCATATTCAAATGCCAATCTTAAATTAGGTATATAAATATCTAATTCTAAAGGATACCCTGTTTCTGGATTTGTTAACCAATAATATCTTTCTCTATATATTAATTCACAATCATAAAATATATAAGTTAATAAATCATAAAATTTTCTTTCTCCTTCAGGAATAAAATTGCTATCACGAATACTTCTTTTTTTATCTTTGCCATTACTAATTCTTCTAAGTGTCCTATAATGTTCTTTTCTACATATATTACTGCAAAAATTATGTATATTTAATGATTTAAATTCATTGCCACAATATTTACATATAAGTGTATGAGCACAAAAATTAAAATTACATTCTTCACTACAAAAACTTTTATTAAATCCATCATTTTTATTAAATTCTTTATCACAATTTTTACAAGTATATATAATATCTCCTTTTAATTTTTTATAATATTTATCTCTACAAGTCTTACTGCAATATTTACTTTTTGGACTACTGTTTTTAAATTCTTTCCCACAATTTAAACATATAAATGTTAATAAATTTATATTATGTTTACTATTATATGTACTTAAATATCTACATTGTTTGCTACAATATTTAACATTACTTTTTTTGTTTATAAATTTCTTGCCACATTCTTTACATATACGAAGATAATTTAAAGGAATATTGTTCTTTTCTATTTTTCTACATGCATTAGAACAATATTCGGCATTTTTCTTTTTGGAAAGAAGAATTTCTCCGCATACTATACATTTTGTAGGATTATTATTAACTACTTTATCTTTTGTTTTTATAATTATGTCTCCTTTTTTAAATTTATTTTTATAATCATTAACTAACTCATATCCATTATACAAAAATTTTTAATTTTAATATTCAAAAACATGGACTTAATTCGATATTATGATACCATATTCAAGACTTGATTTAATTTATGTATAAGTTTATGTTTTTTAATTTGAGAGCAATTTAAGGGTAATAATTTGCATTTAAAAATAAATTTCAATTTTCTTTTACTGTTGTTTTTACTTTATTTGTTTCTTATTTAATTTTTCATTTTCTTTATCTAACTGTTTTTGTAGTTTTCTTTTATTTTTCACTGATTTTGCCTGAATTCCTTTGCCTTTTGTTTGAAACTTTATTACTTCATTAACCTTATCTATGTCTTCTTCGTTAAAATGATATATAGATTCAAATTCACCATCTAAATATAATTCAGTTTTTACTCCTAATGAATTTAATTGTGGAATTACATTATTAACTGTCTGATTATTTGTAAATAAAATTGATAATGTGTTCTCATCATAGCGATACACTTGAATTTTATATTTTCCAAGTAAAAATACATCATCTAAATTCTTTGATAATTGTCCATTGAGAGTAAGAGTAGGGAAGACTCTGTAGATTCCTATGTATTTTTGCAAATTATAAAAGTACACCTCCTTTCTTTATAGATTTTTGTTTTTTGTTTGTTTTATTAGTACTTTATTAAACTATGTAATTAATTTTTATTACTTTCTTCCCTACTAAATGAATTATAACATAGTAGGGAAGATGTGTCAACAATTATATTTACAATCTTTAATCTTTTAATGCATCATAATCAATTAAATTAATTATAAATGCATCTCCTGTTATCTTTTTACCATACTTATTAATTAATGATTTTGTAAACTCAATAATTTTACTTTTATCAGGATTGGTAAATGTCAAATAAAAATTAATACCTGATTCAACAACTTTATCAAAATTACTATAAAATAATTCTTTATTGAATATTCTATTTGTATTTTTATAAAAATCATCTAAAGTGACACCTTTAATATTTACTGCATATAAAGAGTTATTAGATTTAATACTGTTCAACCATTCTAATTTATATTCCTTTTCTACTAATAATAAATCACTATGAAATATTTTATCTTTTGGTAATTTATTAATAATTTCATGCCAAATTTCTATGTATAATGCAGGACTTCCACCCATTAGATGAAATACATCTTGTTTAGATTCTATAAAACAATCAATTAATTCATCAGTTGAAAACTTTTTATATTTTCCCCATATACCATCTCTAGTTACATAGCAGTACGGACAATCTAATGTACACCCATATAATTGTACTACAAATTGATTATTACCATTCATATTCAATCTTTCTTCTGCGATAGCAGGAAATCTATCATAACCTCCACCAGATTTATATGTATTACATTTTCTAAAATATCCATTAAATAATATATCATTTTTATTTATATCTCTTAATTGTTTTTCACACATAGGTACTACTTTCCACATAAATTATTTTCTCCTTTTTAATTTGATTTATATAAAATATATTTTTTCTTATATTCTACTACTGAACATAAAATCCATCCTTCTTGCGCTAATTCATTCAACATAGCAATATGATAATATTCACCATGACTTAATCTTTTTTCAATACCAACACCTTCTAAATACCAACAATTATCTTTAAGATATAATTCTGCATATATCATATTTTATTTCCTCCTTTATAAATTATTTATTATTATATAGTTATATTTTAAATTTAAAATGATGGTGGATTATATATAAATATATAATCTTCTTCATCACAATTATTGAAAAAACATATATCTATACTTTTAATATTACTTTCGTTGTATAATATACTATTAGTTGTAATTGGTATTAACAAATGAATTATTGTACACAATAAAACACTTAATAGTATAATCTCTACAATATAAAAACAAAAAATAGGTATTAATTCAATATAATTTAAATCCATATAATTAATCTTATTCATCCTCCTCTTCATCAAAATCATCATAATTCATCCTACTTTTAATGTACTCCTTATCATAAATGTCGAATATAAATTTACTAATTCCCATCTGTTTATTACCATAAAACATAGTAGACGATATAAATAGTAACATTTCGGCTCTGGTCATGCCCACATAAAATAATCTTTTTTCTTCATTCTCATTGTCTGATTTGGCATGAGGTAGAAGTCCATCATTAACTCCTGGTAAAAATACTACAGGATACTCTAATCCTTTCGACCGATGGATGGTCATCACCTTAACCTTTTCAACAACATCCGAATCCTTAGAAAATCCTAATAAATTATCTACTTCTTCAAGAAATGTATCAATACTATTATAATTATTTGCTAAATTAACTAAAATATTTAAATTATCAATCTTTTCACTTCTAATATTACTCTCAGAATCTTCTTTTAATATGTACTTATCATAATCTAAATCTTTTCTAATAATATTAATTAATTCTCCAACTTTAGATTTCTTTTTCTTCTTAATTTTAGTAATTATATTCTGTATCTCACTAATCCCATTTTTATATCTCCATTCGTTGCTTCTAGGGAAGGACAACATACTAACAAATAATGATTTATCATATTTACCTGCATATGTATTTACTTCATTCAAGAATACATTTCCTAAATATCTATTAGGTGAATTATATACTTGTTTAAATGCATCATCATTATTAATATCTTTGACTAATCTAAGGTAAGACACCATATCTTTAATCTCTTTTTGTTCATAAAAAAGTGTGCCTCCGACAATCTGATAAGGTATATTATTCCTATATAAACTTCTTTCAATTGCTTGTATTTGAAAATTTGTTCTAGTTAAAATAGCAAAATCAGAATAATTATTTCCTGACTTATTCATTTCAATTATCTTGCTAGATATATAATTTGCTTCTTCTACTTCATCTGTAAAACATGAAAATTCAGGAGATTTATATTTAGGTTTATATGCAACAGATTCATAGTAATATTTGTGAGTAGTTTCTTTTGTATTCTTAACTAACTTATTAGATAATTCAACAATATCTTGAGAACTTCTATAGTTAATATTGAGAGGAATAATAGTTGTATCTATCCAATCCTTATAAAAATCAATAAGATAATTATTGTTTGCTAAATTCCATTCGTAAATGCAATTATGTACGACAATACCGTTTGCTATATAGTTTCTATAATAATCAACATTAATATCATAAACCAATCCATCATAATCATAAATTTCTACCGATTCAATTTCATCATCCATAATACCATTATCAGTCTCAATAGGAATTGTCATACCCTTTCTTGCATAAGACATTGGAGTAAATTTAAAAAGTGTATCAGTTATTTTTGCATTAAAAGTAATTTTGATATCATCTATATTATTTTCTTTACAATAATCTTTTATATTATGACTTAATTCAAATAAATAATCATAGTCAAAATTACTTTTAGTTGCTCTAAAATATTTATGACCTTTTATATTTCTTTTATCATTAAATTTAAGAAATTTTTCAATATGATATTTATATTCTTCACAAGTAGTATCCACTGATATAGTATGTCTATGTATATATTTTTTATTATTTTTACTTCTATCTTCAAAATAATTACATCTACTTACTGAACCATGTTCAAACATAGTAAAATTAATTCTATATCTATTACCACTTCCACCATAAGGATAATGATATGGAATATCTTTAAATAATAATTTATCATTCATTAATTGATTAGCATTTGAATTTGTATCTATAGATTCAAATAATTTATTAATTCCATCTTGATTTAAACCCTTTTCTGAACGCGCAATAAATAAACATTGAGGAATTCCATATTTATAAGAATAATAAGATTCATAATACATTGCTTGTTCCATACTATCACAAACTTCTAATATCCAAATAGCATCACCTGTTTCTTGTGTAAGTCTACCTTCATATCCATTTACATATTTTCGTTTTGTATTTGGAGATCTACTAGAAGATGTTATACCTATTCTATATCCATATTCTTCTTTATACATTAAATAAACATAATATAATCCTTGATATGGGTATTGTTTTGTAAAAATACAATGATTAGGAGTACCTTCTAGTATATTACCACTTCTAGTTGTTATTTTAACAATTTTACCTTTATAATGTTTATTTAATACACTTGATACTTGAGTTTCAATTTTTTTCCCTCTACCATACGCAACAATTATATTATCATTTTGATTAATGTCTTTAATTTCTTTATTTCCATCAGGTGTAGATATTAATGTATTAGGAAGTAAACATTGCAATGGATCACCAACCACAAAGACATTATTATATTTTTTACCCAACAATCTTAATATCTCATATGATGCTATACTACTGTCTTGGTGCTCATCAGCACTGATAAACCTATATCTATCTTGATATTTCTCTCTTGTTAAATCATTATTTGCTAACAATTTATATGTATAAAGCAACATATCATCAAAATCCATTACTTTTTCATCTTTCTTAATTTCCTCATATCGTTGATAAATATATTGCATTACATTAATACTATAAGGCATATACTTAACTTCTAATAATTCATCATTACAATCTAATAAATTATTCTTTTGACAAGAGATAAAATTAAGAATATCATTAGTATCTACATTTTTATCATTACTTTCCATTTTGAGAGTTTTGACAACGATATTATTTACAAACTGTTTCTGTTGCCATACTTTAATTTTATTGTGAAAATAATTATAGTTACATTCTCTAAGAATTTTGTTACCCAATGCGTGGAAAGTTTCAATAGTGATCTTACTTGATTTATCACCAATTAATTTTAATAATCTTTCTTGCATATTTTCTTTTGCTTTAACACTAAAAGTAATAGCAAGGATATTTTCTGGTTTTACATTATGTACATTGATAAGATTTACTATTCTGTTTGTTAGTACAGATGTCTTCCCGCTTCCGGCTGAAGAGAGTACACAGCAATTACCTTCATAATGATTAATTGCTTTTAATTGATTTTCATTAAAATTCAATATTATTTTCTCCTTTTATTATATTTATTATATTTATTATATAGTTTGTTTAAAAATATCTCTTATATCTGTAATTGCCCAATCATAAATTCTACATACTATGTTTAAATTATCTTTATTTTCTTTATAAAAATCATTTCTTATAATAATTGGTCTATCATAACTTGTACTTGGTAAATTATACTTTAATTTAAATTTACTACACAAACAAAATGAATATACCAAATCAAAATAATCCATACAAAAATATATGAAATTATGAATATCAAAACTTTCATTTTTTATTACACTTTTAATATATTCTTTAAAATCTTTAGACTTAATGTGTTTATTATCATCAATATTTTTAAGTATAGGAATAAATTTATCAATATTATCAAAGACAAATTTATTGAAAATAATATCTTCTTGTTCCTTTTGTTGAAACACTCTAATGTATTCAGTGTATCTTTGATATGTAGTATAATTTATAGTATTATCTATTTTATGAATGTTAAAATGACACTTTTTACAAAGAGTAATTAATTCTTCTAAATTCTCATTACCTAAAAATTCATAAGTTTTATGATGTACTTGTAAATTTTTATTTGAATTACATAATCTACATTTATATTCATCTCTTTTATGTACTTGTTCTTTAATATCTTTCCAATAATCAGATTTTAAGTATTTTTTATAATCTAAATTATCTCCCATAATATTCTCCTTTTATTATATTTCCTTTGTAATTGATTGATATATAACTTTATCTTCACGCATCATTTAATTTTCATTTATAAAATCTTCATCAAAATCAATTATTAATTTATATCTATATTGTTTTCTTTTTAATTTAAACCTTCCATCTTCAATTGTATAACCTAAAGTATTCTTCATAAAATTAATTGCCTTATTAAAAGTTATATGACTTTTTGGTAAATCAATTAATTGATATTCGATTATTCTAGATAATATTTCTTCTTTGTCTTCTTTTTTATAAATTCTATATTTATTAATTTCAATATCACTAGCATCACTTGGTACAAGCCATTTTGTATTAATATATGTAGTAAATAATTCTTCTTTATTAGATAAAACAAATCTCCTAATTTTAGTCATATCATGTTCTATTAAATGACTAATACTATCAAACCATTTAGTGTGATTAATGTCACTCATAAATTCCTTAAAATTATTCCTACTTTGGGCAAGATAAGATTTCTGATTATAGTTATCTGATCTAATATATGTTTCTGCTATAATTAGATTTTCAATATCATATCTACATCTACCCACCCATTGAGATATATGTAATTCATCTGTAAATGATATTGCTACATTTTTAACTCCACTTGTTTCTCTTAAATTAACCCCTTCTCTTAATGTACTTGTAGTAATTAATACTTCTAAATTCCTTCTTTCTGATTCTATTGGTTCTTTAGTTTTCTTATCACGTTCAAATACTTCTAAATATGTATCAGGTAAAGTTTCATTTTCTATTATACAATCTCTAATTTCATCCATTTCAGGCATATAATATTTTTTATTGCTTTTACTTATTAATACAAATGAATTAGGTATTCTTTCTTTCAATTTATAACATTCTTCAATTGAATAGCACATTACAATAGTTTTCCCTTGAATATCTTTATTTGCTAATAGAAAATGTAATGTATTAAAATTAGTACAATATAATTGCTTTGCTTTATAATTAACCAAAATTTCCTTGTTTAATTGTTTTATACTTACTCCCCATTCTTTTTGATAGAAAAATAATATTCTTGGAGTAGCGGTCAATCCAATAATATATTTAGTATTAGTATATAAAATATCTCTAATCCAAACTTTCAAAGATTCAATATCTTTAATAAAAGTATCTGAAAATATAGTATGACATTCATCAAAAAATATAATTTTAATTTTATTAAGTGTCTCAAATCCTTCTGTATTATCAGACCTTAATATATTAATAATTTTATCATATGTCATAATATTTATTCCCTTTTGTATAATTAATTCTAAAGAATCTCCTTCTCCATTCCAATATTTAATATTATTTTTATTGTTAGGATTAAATCTAGTTATACCATCTTCTTTAATTTGTTGTTCGACTATAAGAGAACGAGAAGTAATAAATAACATTTCTGACGGTTTAATGTGAGGTAAATGTTCTATAACTTTATTTGATACCCAAAAAGTTTTTCCAGTTCCACAACCTGAAGCAACAATATTAAATTTAGTTTTATCTGCTTTATTAAAATCAACATAATCTGAAATAAATTTACTAATAAAAATTCCTCCTTAAATTAGATTGATTAGGGTGACAAAATTAGAATTTCGAAGTTATAAATCTTTAAATCTGTTCAAAAATGTCACCCTTAAATTATATTAATATTCTATAAATAAAAATTAATCACATCACAATAACCTCATATTAATATTATCGTACAATTATAATAATACTTTATACCCTTTTGAAAATATTTATATTTATATTTATATTTATATTCTCATTACATTCATCATTTTATCATCTAATTAACCATAAAAAGAATAAAGCAACTATTGCACCAATCAAATTTTCACCTCCATAAAATAAATAATCAATCCATAAAATTATATTCCTCTCCTATCCGTATTATAACACAATATAAATATAATTGTCAACTCTATAATTAAAATAAATAAAAATTAAATATTTGGATGGATTATAATTATTTGCGTTTATAAACGCAAATAATTTAATACAGACAAAAAAGGCTGTCTGCCAAGACGGTTTTCATTAGAGTGTAGAGATAAGATAGAAGAAAAATAAAAATTATTTTATTTATAGATACATAATAAATTATAATATGCAATGTATTAGTAATCTATAAATAAAATTAATAAATATGTATTATAATATATGTAAAATTATATTTATAATCTTATGTATTCAATTAATTAAACAATTCCATATTGTTCATATAAATGTTGTTGTTGTGGAGCAAACTCACCAAAGTATTGTTTTTCTGCTTTAAGTCTTTCAATAATAGCATCATCTATGTTTTCATGATAACCTAAATGTAATACATTATTATCACCAATATTTATTCTTGCTCTCCATTTATTTTTATCATTTGCCCATGTAATATGTAAAACCACTCATATTATCTTTTCTCCTTGATATATTTCTAGTATTTTCTTGATGTGTTGCATATCTTAAATTGTTTTTTCTATTATCTAATGGATTTCTATTTTTGTGATCAATTTTACCTTTATAATCTAAAATAAAATTTTGTAATTTATTTTTATTTGTTTTAATATAACCATTACTAATACCCCATCTATAAGGTTTGCATTTTTCAACATCTTCTAAATCAATTATTGCTCTTGCTTTTTCTAAATTATTATCATCATATAAAATAATTTCTGCATGTGTATCATATAAAATATAATCATTTAATTCCTTTCTTGTTTTATTTTGTATTTTACCATAAAAATTCATTTGATTTATATGTTTATTACATAATGTCATATTATATTTTTTATAATGATATACTTCTGTATCTTTATTAGAAACACCACAAACTTCACAATACCTAATTTTTATTTCATTATGTAATCTTCTATTTCTTTCAAGATTTGGTTTTAATGTACCATGTTTTTTTTTAATTGTTCATTATGTTTAGCACATAAAATCATATTATATTTTTCTCTAAAATTGACTCTTGTTTCATCACTTGTATCACATACTTGAAATTTCTTTTCACTCAATAAAAATATCCTACTTTAAATTATATTTGTAATTTGTAATACTTTTGAATTATTATTTAAAATTCATTATTTTCCTCCTTAATTGTTATTATACATTATCGTAAAACAAATGTCAACACAATTATATTTATATTTTGTAAAATTTTTATGGAAATAAAAAAATACACCATTAACAAATAATGATGTATTAATTGTTTATAAAATTATTATTAAC
>Ga0209319_1002467_pt1 | contig 11640 bp, 10 predicted proteins | sample RifGroE2_FD_184000 | JGI IMG/M metagenome (GOLD analysis project Ga0209319, IMG submission 184000) | Groundwater microbial communities from Rifle, Colorado - Groundwater E2 (SPAdes) (version 2) | ecosystem: Environmental > Aquatic > Deep subsurface > Groundwater | place: Rifle, Colorado, United...
CGGATACAAAATCCCGACTGTAACAACTTTGGGTCGCAATAAAAAACCACTCTTGCAAGTGTTAGAATCAAACTACTTTTTCTGAGTTATTTTCTTTTAAATTAATAGCTCCCAATATACTTAGTTTTACATCGTAAAACAAAAGAGACATAACGGTTCCAAATATGATAGTAAACGTTATCCAACCTACGATATTTGCCAACATATTGACTTCATTAATAGCTCCAAGTGCTGGATATGTAATAATACTAAAGACAGCAATTTCATTAGGATATATTCCTATAAGCCTTGTGTCAATTGCCATTTCTTTATATTCTTTATTACTTATTCGAATATATAAATGTAACCCTATTTTTATCATACTCATGATTGCGAATACTAAACCAAATATAATAAGATATATCCCAAATACATTTTTATATGTGCCAACATATGAGTAAAAGTAATCTGACTTGTTCGGAATATAGTAAATTATCACCTTCCTACCTATATCCGGACTAAAAGTATACATTTTATCCAATTTTGCTGTATATTGAGTATTATCGACACTATAAGTTACATTTACATAATAATTATTGAAGTTATAATCCCTTCGTCCAGAACCATATTGTTCGGAGCCAGTCACTTTTGCCTCTGTTATTATAAACTTATTTTTTATATTCTCACGTTCGTTGTATATACCTGTTACAGATAAATATACAGCACATATGCAGAGAATTAGCATAATATACTTATTATTTGTTATTTTGCATAATATTTTCAAACTATCACCCCACATGTAATTTTTTTATAACTATTGATATTATATCATACTAATAGATAATATCAACATATTTATATATTTTTTACGAAAGGATGTGACCCTATGTTTTCAAAAGTATACAGCTGTGGTCTACACGGCATAAATGGTTTTATTATTGATGTAGAAATTGCTATATCAGACAGTTTGCCCAACTTTGATATAGTTGGCTACTTATTCCCGACTGCAGATAGGCTATTTTACAACAATTGAAAAAGCTAGTATTTTTAAATTACTTACTCAATGATTAAATTACTTATGTTAGGTTATTTTTTCTTTTTTCCATTGTATAAGAACAAAAAACATAAATATTAAACTTACTATATCCACAATAGTAACTGTATTTTTAATAATACCATACGGAATATATATGTATAATAAAATTATCGCCATTACATAAGCTAAATATTTTCTCATAAGTATAAAGATACCTAATATACAAGCAACTATACCAACAATAAAAAATATTGGTATATCACTTGCATCCCTATAATGCATGACTAAAAGTGTATCTTGCTGACGCATTTTAGCTTCATTAATCAATGTATAACATGTATAGAATTGAGAGATTGACATAATCAATACCAATATACCACTAAATATAATTTGAAAACTTAATGTTTTATTTGTTACATAACTTCCTGTTCTATACTGGCGTGCCTTATTTGTTAATGCTACAAATACTAATCCGACACCTACAAGCACATAAATACCCATAATTATTAATCCATAAATCTCCTGCACACCACTCATTGTCATATCTTTTATCCTCCTCGTAAAGTAATAGCCTCTCGGCATTCGCATTTCCTTACAACACAAGGCTTTCAGCCCTGTGCCATTTTTGATTCCCTCCACCTCTTTTTTCAATTCCTTTGTCACATTTTTACTTTTGGGGAAATTGTAATTTTTTTATTGTTTACACTTTTTTCTTGACTTTTTCACAAAAATGTGATACTTGGACGAAGGGTTTTTTACCCTATCCTTTAAAATCGAGGTGTTGTCTATGTTTCCTGTTGTTCGTTCTCATTCTGATTATCAATGTTTTATTGTTGATAATCTTAAACAGTCGTGTCTTTCTTCTTATAAGCCTTCTAAGTCTGATATTTCTTTCCTTGAAAAGTTTTGGATTACTGATTTATCTTCTACTTTTTCTTTTGTGCAACTTTCTTATTCTAGCTCTTCTAGAGGCTCTACTCCTCACGATTCTGCTAATTTGTTGCGTTCTTATCTTCTTATGTTGCACGCTCAGGTTTTTTCTATTGATAAATGGGTCGACTCTTTACGTCGTACTCCTATGCAATATTTTACTTCTTAATACAATTATAATCTATTTAACACATTAATTGAAGTAAATTTTGCATTTTTTTCATTTTATTTTTCTAACTGAATTGAAAAACTAAATTCTACTCTCTATCTAGTGAGCTATGCATTACCCACAGTGTTAACAGATATTAGAAATTATTATTAATTATCTAAACGGCTTGTAAATACAATGTTTTCTTTAATAAATATATTTATACTATAAGAATTTATAGTTTATTATAGCATATACACCATTGACTATTCAGATTTCAGGATTGTCATTGCGAGCCTGTCTTTAGGCGAAGCAATCTCGTTTTTTACTTCTTATAAGATTACTGCATTAAGTAAAAGAGAGCCTCGCAACGACAAGATATATGTTAAATTCCGAATAGTACAAGCCACTACAATTCGTTTTCCTCCCAAAACACCGACATCAAACCAAATGTACACTTGATACCATGAACTGTTCCCAAAATATTTTTCCCTGCTAATCATTTACGAAAAAATACCGTTCGTTTAAGATTTGTAGACAAATGAATTTTTATGGTATATAATAGAAAAATGTCAAAATGTAGATTTTTTCTATACATTTGACATCTAAATTGGAGGTATAAATTTATGTTTTCAAAAGTATATAGCTGTGGTCTACACGGCATAAATGGTTTTATTATTGATGTAGAAATTGATATATCAGACGGTTTGCCCAACTTTGATATAGTTGGCTTACCCGATTCGGCTATAAAGGAAGCAAAGGAACGTGTAAAGGCATCTATCAAAAATTCTGAGTTTTTGTTTCCTATTAAAAGGATAACTGTCAATCTAGCCCCTGCTAATACTCGAAAAGAAGGAGCATCATTTGACTTACCCATAGCTATTGGGGTGCTTGCTGCTACGGGAATGGTAGACTCTAACCGCTTAGCAGATACTATATTTTTAGGCGAACTCTCTCTTGATGGTAATATCCGACCTATAAATGGTGTACTACCTATGATTTATCATGCTAAAAATATAGGTTTTACGAAGTGTTTTCTTCCAAAGGATAATGCAATAGAAGGAGCTATCGTAAAAGGGATAGATGTAATAGGTGTATCTACACTATCTGAAATAGTTGATTTTTTTAATGCTTCTATAAAGTTAGAACCCACAATTATAGATATATCCCAATTGATGTATGAAGCACCTATTGATTCTAATTTGGATTTTAGTGATGTAAAGGGGCAAGAAAACGTAAAAAGAGCATTAGAAATAGCTGCAGCAGGATACCATAATGTTCTCGTTATTGGTCCGCCTGGCTCAGGTAAAACTATGATGGCAAAAAGGGTACCTACTATACTACCTGACTTGTCATTTGAGGAAAGTATAGAAATAACAAAGGTATATAGTATTTCAGGACTACTTAGCAATAAAAATTCACTGGTAGCCACTCGACCATTTCGTTCTCCACATCACAATATATCAGCTTCAGCACTAACAGGAGGTGGGAAATATCCTAAGCCTGGTGAAGTTAGTTTATCTCACAATGGTGTTTTATTTTTAGACGAGCTACCTGAGTTTTCTAAGAACGTATTAGAAGTTTTACGCCAACCTTTAGAAGATAGGGAAGTCACAATATCTCGTGTCAATGGCTCTCTTACATTCCCATCAAACTTTATGCTTATTACAGCTTTAAACCCTTGCCCATGCGGATATTATCCTGATTCAAATAGATGTCATTGCTCACAGGAAAGTATAAAACGATATTTAGGTAAAATTTCTGGACCACTTTTAGACAGGCTTGATTTGCATGTTGAAGCTGCTGCTGTTAAATACGAGAACCTAGATACTTCAAGAAAAGGTGACTCGTCATCAGTAATTCGTGCAAGGGTGGTTGCTGCTCACACAATACAACAAGCAAGGTATAAAACCGAAGGCATATTCTTCAACTCTCAACTTTCTGCGAGTCAGATAGAGAAATTTTGCGTGATTGATGAGAACGGAAAAAGGCTACTAAAGGCAGCTTTTGATAAGCTGAACTTGAGTGCTAGGTCATATCATAGAATCTTGAAGATTTGTAGGACTATTGCCGATTTGGCGAGGTCAGAGGATATTAAGGTGAATCATATTACAGAAGCAATTCAGTATAGGAGTTTAGATAGGAAGTATTGGGACTAAAGAAAGCGAGCAAACCTGCTCGCTTTCTTTAAACCACAACCTCAAAAATCCACTTTTCCTTTATTTCTATCCACTCTCTCGTATATTCTTTTTTCTTGTTAAAGCTAAACAGCACTAAATATCCCTTATCCTCATTTTGTGAGTCTAAGTATCTTACTACCTGTTCTAGCCCCTTCTCCTCTTGAGATTTACCGTGCCAGATTTTTAGTTCGATGATATATTGTTTTTTGTTGTACGTTATGACGACGTCCATCCTATTGTCTTGCCTTGTTTGTGGCTCCACATAATAAAATCCTGTTCCGTTGATTATCGGTCGTATGAAGCATAGAAACAACAGACGTGCTTGTTTTTCATAAAATTTTTCGTCCTTTTTTCTATACTCTTGCTTCATAAGTAGCTGAAATTTTTCTAAAATAACTTCAAGCTTTAGGTCTCCCGACTTATCTATAAAATTAGTTCTATAATCATAAGTTAATACTTCTTTTTTTTCTGTTTCTTCTGCAATCATATATTCATATATCAGCTTTTCAAATATTTTATTGTGTACCTTCAGTTTTCCATTATCACCTTGTTTAAATATACCATACATTATTCCTTTTTCATATGTATACGCATTATATGACTTTTCTTTTCCTTCTATTAACATATCATAAATCGTACCATATAATTTTTCATTGTTTTGTATATTCTTGATTAAGTCATCAAACAAAGTCCCTTTCTCGTTTAATATTATTTTCACTGCATCTTGCACACCTAGTTTGCTCCAGCTTCTATCTAGCCTCTCGTCTATAACCTTGCATATCTTACTTACAAGATATGGGTATCCACTTGTATAGTCATATATTTCTTGACTTATGTCCTCTACGTTCATTCCTGTCTTGTAATCTTCCTCATATTCTATCAGCATCGTTGCAATTTCTTCTGGGTCAAAGCTCATTTCAATAATAAAATCCTCAGCTACATTCCATGGGCTATTATATGTTGTTTTATCTATCAGCTTTGCTTCATCTTCTGTAAGTAGCCTTCTCTCTTTTATGTGCACCTTTAAGTTTTTAATATCATGTACCCCTACAAGGATGACTGATTTAAATGTCTTTTCTGTTTCTCTATTCTTTTTCCTTGCATTATATTTATCCCTTAGTACTGCTAAAAAGTCTAAAAATACTATATTGCTACTTGCCTTGTCTACCTCATCAATCATTAGCACTATCTCTTTTGCACTTTTCTTACATATATCTGTTATTTTATCTGATAATTCGTAAAACGTTTCTACTTTATTAATATTATCTATGTATTCGGCAAGCGCCACATCTTGTAATATTATCTCTCTTCTTATCATATCTAGAAAAGTCATCGCAAATTTACTTTCTGATTTGTATATTTCACTTCCCCAGCCTTCTAGACTTCCTGCTATTACTATATACTTATCCTGCAGTATTTGAAACAACCTCATCATTGTTGTTGTCTTTCCGTACTGACGTGCTCTGTTTATAGTGAAATACTTACCTTTTTCAATCAACTGCTTTATTTTTTCAATATTTTTACTAATATCAACCATATAATGTTCTTCTTCTATACATGTTGTAGTTATATTAAATTCTTTCATTATAATTCACCTACCTATATCCTATTTTCTTTAGTTATTATACTATATACACATACTATTGTAAATACTATTGACAAATATTTTCAAAATTGTGTTCTAAGTCGTACCATGGGATTTTGAAGATTTGTAGGACTATTGCCGACCTTGAAGGGTCTGGGGATATTAAGGTGAATCATATTACCGAGGCGGTGCAGTATAGTAGTTTGGATAGGAAGTATTGGGATTAGATCCATACTTGTTTTCTCCTGGTATACCATCTTTAGCCAGTGCAATGGCAAGCATAAGTGCTCCAATTCCGGGAATGAGTATAATACAATAAAACCATCCGCTTTTTCCTAAATCATGAAGTCTTCTTACAGAAACAGCTATGCTAGGAAGTAAGCTCAAAATTAGGTATATATTAAATATAATGCCTGTATCAATTCCTGTTCCTTGTGTTCCACATAAGTTATCTAAAATTATTGAAAATACTATAATAATACTATTAACTAAGGTAAACATCCAAAATTCTCTTCTTCTAGCTCTTCCATCAAGTATAGCGTATTTCTTTAAACATTCTATGTACCAACTCATGTCTACACTCCTCTTATTTTGGATTTATATGATATATTATAAAAATTTCTCCTATATCTAGTTTAATTTTAGAATCATCTTCAAAATTAATTATCAAACATTTTATTTTGCAAATCGTCAATAGAATTCGAAAAATTAATATTTGTCTTCATATTTTCTCTCTTAACTTGGTCAAATCCTGCCATAATGAAATTGATATTACCTATCAAACTAAATATTGCAAATATTATAAATATAGAATAGTTTATAATACCCTTATTAAATGATACTTGCTGAACAGCAGATATAACTTTGATGTTTAAAAAAATAAAGTATGCCCCTATAAATATCCATAATATACTACTTACCATAAGCATATTAATATAGATATCAACATCATTTTCAGTTATAACTCCTGTTAATATAACAATTAGATTTAGCACAATATTTATTGTAATTGCAGGTATAATCATATATATTTGTGATATTGCAATTTCATTTGTTGTAGCTTTACCACCAACAAGTAAGCCTAAAAGTTTCAAAACATATGAATATATAAGTAATACTATCGCTACACCGACAAAACCTCCTAACATTCCAGGAATTATTGTCATTAAATTTAATGGTTTTCCTTGGCTCATCGTATTAGTCATTATTGCTAAAACAACCGGTATTGCAAGTATTCCAAGATGTGCCCAACTAACCTTTGGTTCTAGCCTTGGTAATATAACCTCTTCAGGTTTGTAAAACAATTTCAAAAATAAATTCATCATAATCTCCTCCTAAATATGTAATTTTTTTTCTTAATAATTATAACATATATATGTATATATTTCAATATAATTTTACAAAAAGCAACTCTAAGGAGTAAACTTTTTGTAACTATTCAGAGGTCATAAAGAGATATAACTCCCTATTCTGTCATCGCGAGGAGGGTGCTTTTCCCGACGTGGCAATCTGTCTTTAAAACTAAAAACAGATTGCCACGCCAAAAACAGGCTCGCAATGACAATCTTGGGGTCTGAATAGTTACTTTTATTTTACAGCCTCACTCAATTATCTCTATAACAAACATCCGTCCTATACATTATTTCACATCTCTTCCCTTTAAATGCTATCGCTATCCTTATTATTTCGTTTACACCTCGTTCTTTAAGTTCTGCGTAATACTCGTTTTTCTCTATTTGCTTTAAAGCTTCTTCCGCGTCTTGTTCTAGTTTTGTTTCGTCTTTTGAGTTTTTTAGTTCTATTATGTATCCGTGTTTTGTTTTGTCTTTTGGCTCCACGCTTATATCATATCTACCATATCCTACTTCACGATTACTTTTTATATAGTAGTCCTCATTTAGGTTTACTGCTAATCCTAGGCTAAATCCGTGATAAAATTTCTCACCTTCTACACTATCTGCATCTATATAGCTGAATGTTGTGTATACTGCTTCTTTGAAGTTTTTTGTAAACTTTGGTATATCTCCTTTTTTTATTCCTTCGATTATTCCTAGTACTACATCACTTTGTTTTATTTTTACTTCAAACCAATCCATTATTTGCTGTTTATATATTTGTCTTACTTCCATGTTAGGTATGTCTATATTACAAATATCTTCTCTACTATTTACAAGCTCATTTATTTTCAAATACCCGCTCATCACCATAAAACTCCATAAGCTATTCTCCTTACTATCTATTTCAGGATATACTATGTGGTCGTCTATTTTTATATTTTTTATTATTTCTCCTTGTATTAATGCTTCTAGCTTATTTTTGTATTCATAGCTTAGCTTTGCTATTAGGTCTTTTATTATATAGTTTCCACTTGTGTTTATCCAGTATGGCTCTATTCTTCCTGTGTCTACGTAGTTTATCATGCTCCATGGGTTGTATAGTGTTTCTTCTCCAAATTTATATCCGTTATACCATTCTTTTACTTCTTCATAGTTTTCTGTTTGTTTAAAGTCTTTTAGCATTTTCTCTACTTCTGTTTCTGTAAAGCCAAAGTATTTGTTGTATTTGTTTGGTTTTAGTAAGGAATGTACTACTATATTGTTTAGTCCGCTAAATATACTTTCTTTTGCTACACGTAGTATACCCGTTAGTACTCCACGCTCTAATGGTACGTTATCTTTTAATGCTTCTGTTAGAAATACTTGCATAAAGTCTGTAACTTTTTCATAGAATCCTTCTTCTTTGCTTAGCCATGCTGATTGCAATGGTACATCGTATTCGTCTATTAGTAAAATTACTTTTTTGTTATAATATCTTTGCAAATACTTCATCATATTTTCAAGACTATATTTATAGTCTTCTATTGCGGCTTCCGACATAGCAATCCTTTCATATTTTATAATTTCAAATTTATTTAATATTTCTTTTAGGAGTTCATATTTTTCTTGATACATTTCTGATATTATCGTTTTTAAATTTCCATAACAACCTTCCCATGTATCCGCCTTCGCACTTTTTAGACTCAGAAATATAGTTGGATAGCTATTTATCTGCCTCATTATGTCCTCTTCTTTTTCTATTTTTAGTCCTTTAAATAGCTCTTTAGCCTTTTCCTCTACATTTAAGAAATAATATAGCATACTCATGTTAAGCGTCTTACCAAATCTTCTTGGTCGTGGCAATAGTACTACCTCTTTGCCTTCTTCTAAAACGTCTTTTATTAGCATTGTTTTGTCTATATAATATCCGTTATTTTCCATTACTTTTTTAAAATCGCTACTTCCTATTATTAATTTATACACTTTACCTGCCTCCTTCAATTAATCCACTCTATCTATTTATATATTATCATACTTTATGCTTTGTTACAATATTTTTTTCTAAAATGATACAGATTTTATGATTGATTTGTTAGAGAGTGTAAAAAAATTGTGTAAACTGCCAAATTCTGTGAAATACTATAAATAAAAAAAATAATATCACAGGAGGTTGATTTTTATGGTAGTGGCAAAAAAAATCAATTTAAAAAGGACGATGTTTATGGTATACATGAAGAATATCCTACAGGGTAGACTTTTTTTATCTTGTCTACTCTATAGGGTACATTTTATTAACAACTTGGGGCTAATTTAAATTATTATTGAATATTCTTGCCTTTTTCCATTGTATAAAAACCAATATAAAAAATAGTATACAGACTATATCAACTAATGTAACTGTGTTTTTTATAATCCCATACGGAATATATACATAATATAAAATTATTGCAACTACATACGCTGTATATTTTTTCATTAGTATTAGGATACCTAAAATACAAGCTACTAATCCTAACAAAAGAAATATTGGTATATCACTTCCATCCCTATAATGCATAACCAGAAGTGTATTTGGCTGAAGTGTTCTAATTCCATTAATTAACGTAAAACACGTGTAGAATTGATATGCAGACATAATTAATGCCAACACACCGCTTAAAATAATTTGTAGATTTAAAGCTTTACTTAATGTGCAGTTTCCTGCTTTACACTGGACTTTTTTATTAGACACCACCAGAAATACTAATCCGATACCAATAAGTGCATAAACACTCATAATTATTAGCCCAACAATCTCCAAAGAACCACCAATCGGCACAGTATTCACCTCCCCTTTTGCACTTTTACTAAATTATTTATACCTTAATCATTCGTCATTATCAACAAATGCTTAAGATATAATTCAACATTTTCTTTTACAGTCCCACACTATTACCTCCCTAACAAGCATCCGTTTTATACATTATCTCGCATCTCTTCCCTTTAAATGCTATCGCTATCCTTATTATTTCGTTTACACCTCGTTCTTTAAGTTCTGCGTAATACTCGTTTTTCTCTATTTGATTTAAAGCTTCTTCCGCGTCTTGTTCTAGCTTTGTTTCATCCTTTGAGTTTTTTAGTTCTATTATGTATCCGTGTTTTGTTTTGTCTTTTGGCTCCATACTTATATCATATCTACCGTATCCTACTTCTCGGTTACTTTTTATGTAGTAGTCTTCATTTAGGTTTACTGCTAATCCTAGGCTAAACCCATGATAAAATTTCTCTCCTTCTATACTGTCTGCATCTATGTAGCTGAATGTTGTGTATACTGCTTCTTTGAAGTTTTTTGTAAATTTCGGTATGTCTCCTTTTTTTATTCCTTCGATTATTCCTAGTACTACATCACTTTGTTTTATTTTCTCTTTAAACCAGCTTAGTATTTGGTCTCTATATATTTGTTTTACTTCTAGATTAGGTATGTCTATATTGCAAATATTTTCTCTGTTGTTTACAAGTTCGTTTATTTTTAGGTATCCACTCATCACCATAAAACTCCATAGGCTTTCTTCATTGCTATCTATTTCAGGATATACTATGTGATCGTCTATTTTTATATTTTTTATTATTTCTCCTTGTATTAATGCTTCTAGCTTGTTTTTGTATTCATAGCTTAGGGTATCTATGAGCTCCTTTATTATATAGTTTCCGCTTGTGTTTATCCAGTATGGTTCTATTCTTCCTGTGTCTACGTAGTTTATCATGCTCCATGGGTTGTATAGTGTTTCTTCTCCAAATTTATATCCGTTATACCATTCTTTTATTTCTTCATAGTTTTCTGTTTGTTTAAAGTCTTTTAGCATTTTTTCTACTTCTGTTTCTGTGAAGCCAAAGTATTTGTTGTATTTGTTTGGTTTTAGTAAGGAATGTACTACTATATTGTTTAGTCCGCTGAATATGCTTTCTTCGGCTACTCGGAGTATTCCTGTTAGTACTCCACGCTCTAGTGGTACGTTATCTTTTAATGCTTCTGTTAGAAATATTTGCATAAAGTCTGTTACTTTTTCATAGTATCCTTCTTCTTTGCTTAACCATGCTGATTGTAGTGGTACATCATATTCGTCTATTAGTAAAATCACTTTTTTATTATAATATCTTTGCAAATATGTCATCATATTTACAAGACTATATTTATATTCTTCTACTGTTGCTTTCTTTCTTATTATACTCTCATACATTTCTATTTCAAATTTATTTAAACTATCCTTTAATAGCTCATATTTTTCTTGATAGACCTTTGATAATATCATTTTTAAATTTCCATAACAGCCTTCCCATGTATCAGCCTTCGCACTTTTTAGACTCAGAAATATAGTTGGATAGCTATTTATCCGCCTCATTATGTCCTCTTCTTTTTCTATTTTTAGTCCTTTGAATAGTTCTTTAGTATCCTCCTCTACATTCAAAAAATTATATAACATACTCAT
>Ga0209319_1002472_pt1 | contig 11613 bp, 19 predicted proteins | sample RifGroE2_FD_184000 | JGI IMG/M metagenome (GOLD analysis project Ga0209319, IMG submission 184000) | Groundwater microbial communities from Rifle, Colorado - Groundwater E2 (SPAdes) (version 2) | ecosystem: Environmental > Aquatic > Deep subsurface > Groundwater | place: Rifle, Colorado, United...
GCAGGCGAAAATCTTCAGTACCTACACTTCCCGCATTACCTACGGCAGCTCGGATAAGGCCACTGAGGAGGTCGAGAAGACCACGAAGAAACTGGGCACTCATACCACTATCAGGAACTGTGAAGTACCAGTCGGTTGCGCCCTGCACCAGTGGAAAAGGGGCAAGGAATACAGGAGGTTAATCATGGCCCCTCCCGGCTACCTGCTCTGCGAGTTCGACTTTGCCGGCCAGGAGTTCAGGTGGATGGCCGTAGCCTCTGGAGATGAGACCATGCTCTCTCTCTGCGCTCCCGGCGAGGACGCGCATGGCTACATGGGGGCGAGAGTAGCATCCTGTGATTATCGAGAACTGGTGGCTTTGGTCAAGGCCGGAGATGCCGATGCAGCGTTCAAACGCAAGGCCGGAAAATTCTGCAACCTGAGCTACCAGTATCGAGTATCGGCCAGGACTGCCACGGTAAAGGCTCGGGTTGAGTATGAACTTGATGTCGATGAGATATTCATTAAGCAGACCCAGAGCATCTACCGGCAGGCCTATGTCGGCGTCGGTGGACATCCAGGCCAGCGCAACGGCGGCTATTGGGGCAGGCAGATTGAGAAATGCAAACGCCTGGGCTTTGCTGAGACCTACGCAGGCCGTAGGGTGCAGTTGGTGGGGAACTGGGCAGGCAAGGAGGCATGGCCGCTGGAGAGTACGGCGATCAACTACCCAATCCAAGGCACCGGCGGAGATCAGAAGTACCTGGCCTTGGCAGTGGCTCGCAACCTGCTGCCGCAGTTCTCAGGGTACCTGTACTATGAGTTGCACGACGGCTTGTTTTTCATCTTCCCGCAGGACAAGGCCCTGCAGGCCTCGGAGGTGTTCCTCGACAAACTGTCGAACCTGCCATACAAGCAGGCCTGGGGCTGTGACCTGCCGATCAAGTTCCCGGTAGACGCCAAGATCGGCGGCTCGTGGGGCGATCTGGTGGACTTGGAGAAGTTCAGGAAATAAAAGTAAACCGCGCAACAAATAGTTCTTGCAATACCTTGTCAATCAGTTTACAGTTAATCGTGCCTTCCTAGATACCCTCGCAGGGTTGGGCTCCTCCGGCCGTCTGCGAGGGTGTCACTTTACAAAGGGGACGACTATGAAAGTTCATGAAGTGATAGCCGCACTGCAGAACTACCCGATGGATGCAGATGTTTTCTGCATGGGGGAAGTATCAGAGTGGGGGTTCAATGGTGAGTATTCCGAAGAGGAAACTTTTTGCGTTGAGCGGAAGGTTTCAACTGTGGAGCGGTTCGACAGTCCGTACTCAGGAGAACTTTGCGCCAAAATTTGTTAAAGGAGAAGAGATGAAGATACAAGAGCGGTGGAAGTGGGCGGCGATGGACTCAGATGAAAAGTGGCACTTATATGAAGCACGTCCAAAGAAACACGCAGATGAGTGGAGACCTCCTTCCCTTCCACTTGCTGGGAAATATACATCGGTCCCAAACGGACTCTTCAGCGACGCTCCTCAGTGTGACTGGCAGAACTCCCTCCACCAGATCATCGATGGCGAGATGGTCAAATACTGTGATGCTCCCGAGCCCCCCGCAGTCACCCGCGCCCGGGAGATCCTTGAAGAGTGTGGGATCGTCGATGTGCAGGGCACGCCGGTCGAGCAGCTGAGGCCGTTGGTGGAGTTGGTTAAACGGATGCACGACTTGGAAAAGCTGTGCGGGCTGAGGACGAGAAAACCTGATGCCGCAATCACTATAAAAGTAGGGAAGGACGGTCAATCGGCCAGTACAGTGTTCAATAAGGATATGCTCCTACCTAACGGAGAGTCTACGTTTCACTGCTACCTGGTGCCCAAATGACCGCCCCACTTACCCAGGAACGCGTCAGGGAACTGTTTGATTACCGGGAAGACGGCGTACTGGTGTGGAAAGTTCGCCCCAGTAATAACACGCAAGCAGGAGATGTTGCGGGAGTGATGGGATCGAAGGGATACTGGCTTCTGAAGATAAACCGTAGAATGTATTATGCGCACAGGATAGTTTTCTTGTGGCATCATGGGTATATCCCAGAGCACGATACAGACCATATTGACAGGAACAAATGCAATAACAGAATCGAAAACCTACGGGAAGTATCCAAAGTGTGCAACAGTAGAAATCAAGCTCGGTCCGTCCGGAACAAGTCAGGAGTGAAGGGCGTTTGTTGGGCGAGCTTAGAAAGTAAGTGGAAAGCACATATTTTCACACATATAGGCAGAGTGCACCTTGGGTATTTCGAGGACTTCCTAGAAGCTGTATGCACGCGGCTAGCCGCCGAGCAAGCAGAGAACTGGAGTGACTGTGAGTCTAACTCCTCAGCATACGCATATGTACAGAATACCTGCACCGGGAGGAGTTCATCATGTCGCAGCCTGTAAATAAAAAAGGAAAGGGATTTTCTTGGTCTTTCACTGCTTTAGCGGATTTTGAAGGTTGCCCGCGAAGGTACTCTGCATCAAGATTTTACTGCACCCTGCCGTTCCAAGATTCCGAGGCGATAATCTGGGGCAACCGGGTCCACAAAGCCGCCGAGCTTTTCCTCAAAGGCATCCCGCACAAGGATGAGGAGGCCCTGCTGCCAGTCGAGCCGTACTGCACCGCCATATTAAGGACCGGTCACAAGGTCGAGGCGGAGGTCGAGGTGACGCTGACCCGGCAGATGAAGCCGGTATCCTGGTTCGCCAAAGACGCATGGTTCAGGGCCAAGCTGGACGTGGTGGTGACCAAGCGGAAAGAAAATGCCGTTTCCCTTCTGGACTGGAAGGGCCTTGATGTGCGCACCAAGATACCTACCCCAACAGGTTGGACCACCATGGCGGCATTGAAGGAAGGGGATATAATCTTTGGTGGGGATGGGTCCCCATGTAAAGTGGTTGGGAAGTCGCCAACGTTCAACAGAAAGTGCTTTGAACTGGTGTTTAAGGACGGAGCAAAGGTTATCTGCGACGACCAGCATCTATGGGTGAGCAAGAAGTGTGGTATGCCCCTTAGCCTCGCAGTAAGAAGCACTGCAGAGATTGCAGAAATAGTAGCGTCCGGTAAAGGGGTATCCATGCCTGTTGGGGGGGCAGTCAAATATGCTCCCAGCAAGAACCCTCTCAAGGTGCATCCATACGTACTGGGATGCTGGCTTGGAGATGGTTGCAGGTCTCGAGGAGAAATATGCAAACCTAACACAGATATGTTCGATGCAATAGCTCAGTGCGGATACATGGTTAGTCATAATATCGCATCCGAGAATAAGTGCGATACCAGAACCATATACGGGCTCACAAGGGATCTTAGAAACCTCGGTGTCCTGCAAAACAAACATATCCCGGCAGAGTACCTTACCGCTACTTATGCCGAGCGCCTGGCCTTACTGCGGGGGTTGCTGGATACTGATGGAACGTGGAATTTCATACGTAGTCAGGTCGTTTTCACTACGGTCGATAAGGCATTTGCCCTGCAGGTTGTCGAACTCTTAGCCTCCCTTGGGCAGAAACCATATCTTGTAGAGCTTAACAAATTTGGGTTTGGGAAAGCCCTAATTGGATACGACGTAATATTTACCCCCAACAATATTAAACCATTTCTGACATACCCAAGGGCAGCAGATGTCGCAGTGCGTGTAAGTGAATCCGCCATGTACACCAAGCGATATATCAAAACAATAACGGAAGTTGACAGTGTGCCTACGCAGTGCATCGCAGTGGATTCTCCGAGCAAGACTTACCTCTGCACTGAGAGGTTCATCGTTACTCACAACACTGGGGGTAAGATCAAGGACGCCCCGGACCAGCTCAAACTCTGCGCGGCAGCCCTGGCTGTGGTCCGGCCCTACCTGCAGGAGTTCACCGGCAAGTATATCTGGACCCAGCACAAGGCCGTCACCGGCATCGAGCCGATTGCGAAAGCGGATATCCCGAAGATCTGGCAGGAGTTCCTGCCGCGGGTGGCTCGGATGGAGGAGGCTTGGAGGACTGAGACGTTCCCTGCTCGCCCTTCAGGTCTGTGCCCATATTGTGGTGTAAATGATTGTGCTTCTAGGCGCGGAGAGAGGAGAGTATGAACTACTGGGAAGAATGTATTTCCATCGCTGCTGATGAATGTGACTTGCTGCTCACGAAGGAGCAGTTGGAGTATCTTGCAGACGCAGTTGCAGGAGGGCATGAAAACTACGGTATGGCCTTTGGGCACGACTGCATCCCCAATCCTCTGCAAACAGAAAACGACAGGCTCAGAAACGAGCTACGTACCGAGCAGGACAAAGTAATTTGTACCGTGTGCAGCGGGAGAGGCGAAATCGTTAGTAACGGCCCGGTCCATTCAGCAATATCAAGTTGCTGGAAGTGCAGAGGAGAAGGAAGGCACATTAGATAAGGAGCCCTGATATGATCCTCACCTACGACGAATATCTGGATCTGTGCGAATTAACCGACAACATCCCCCTCGACCCCGACGCCTGGCAGCAGGAGAAGGACGAGGCCCGGGCCGAGAGGCTCATTACCAACAAGGAGATGGATGATGGCGTGTATTGATGTGTCCCTCGACCTCGAGACCATGGGCAACGGCCCGGACGCGGCGATCATCGCCGTGGGGGCGGTAGAGTTCTCCCTCGACACCGGACTGCTCGGCCAGGAGTTCTATGAAGTCGTCGATCTCGAGTCCTCAGTCGCCGCTGGAGGCACGATCACCCCCTCGACCGTACTCTGGTGGATGCAGCAGAGCGACGAGGCCAGGAGCGCACTCTCACGCAAGGGCGAGCAGATCGCCACCACCCTGCACCACTTCACCGGCTGGGTGTATCAGCTGAACGGAGTGCGCAACGTCTGCATCTGGGGCAACGGCGCCGCGTTCGACAATGTGATCTTGAGAACAGCTTACGAGCGGCTGGGACTGAAGGCACCGTGGAACTTCTGGGACGACCGGTGTTTCCGGACAGTCAGGGCCCTGCACCCCGAGGTCGAGTATGTGAAAACCGGCACGGCGCATAATGCCCTCGACGACGCCAAGAACCAAGCTGCTTACTTGGTGGAGGTACTGAAGAGATGAACTTCGAGTGTAAGTGTACTACGTATCAGAAGATGATCGGAGATGGTTGCCAGATATGTGATACTGAGGCAGCCATTGATTATCTTCCACAACCTGTAGAGCTTGCAGAACAGCTTACATCCCAAGGATTCAGCGAAGATCAAGCATCAACCGTAGCAGAGCATATTTTCCAGCCGCTGGTCTCGTTGATAGCTACGTTGAATAATAAAATAGACCAGTTGGCAAAGAAACTATGATCTCCTATGACAAGAAAGATCTCTGGCCAATGGTCAAGGCGGAGGCGGTTGTCTTGGGAATTGTTCTTATTATTATGGTGGTGCTCGCATGGATATGAAAGAATATTACAAGTTGCACAAGGTCTGCCCTCTCTGCGGTAATCCTCCCAGTTGTAGCACGTATGTCGGATTCATGGTTCCTCCAGATACGAACCATGTCAAGTGTGAGTGTGGGTGGGAAGGGATCACTGACGAACTTGTTGCTGAGGATGAGGAATGAGCACCACGCCAGAGGGCAGGGTCAAAGCAGCCATAGATGCCCTGCTCACGAAGTACAAGATCTACTCAGCGGCGAAAGCCGGAGCATTTCCTACCGACGCTGAGGGGTGGTACTATAAACCAGTTCAAGGCTCGGCGTTTGGAGTCTCCGGTATTCCGGATTATATCTTTTTTTACCGAGGATTCGGCGGAGCTGTCGAGGCGAAAGCTCCAGGTATGAAACCAACCGGCTTCCAGGCCCTGCAGCTCGCCGCTATCAAGGCCTCTGGCGGCGCAGTTTTCGTTGTCGACGGCGAGGAGTCGTTGAAGGAGTTTGAAACTTGGGTAAGGAGTGTGAGATGTTAGAAGTGCGCCCAATCACATTGAAAGCATCATGCGAATTTATAAAGCAGCATCATCGCCACAACAAGCCTCCGGTGGGGCACAAGTTCTCCATTGCGGTCTATGCCGGCGATGCCCTTGTTGGAGTTGCCACAGCCAGCAGGCCGGTTGCACGGCACTTTGACGATGGTCGCACTCTGGAAGTGAGCCGTACCTGCACAGACGGTACGAAGAATGCAAACTCCATGCTCTACGGCTCAGTGTGGAGAGCGGCAAAGGCGATGGGATATCTACGGTGCATAACCTACACGCAGCACGATGAAACCGGAGCATCCCTGCGAGGAGCGGGGTGGGAGAAAGTGAAAGACATTGCTGCTCGTAAATCCTGGGCTGAGTCCAGTGTAACCTTGAAGCACAAAAAGGATCCGGTTGGAAACGGCGGAGTAGCAAGAAGTTTATGGGAGGTCAGGGTACGATGCCCCCAGCCCGCGTAATCAACGACCACTACGTCCTGCAGACCCCGGACGCCGGCCAGTACAAAGCCCTGTTCCCAGACCTGAAGGTTGCCACGGTGCAGGGGCAGCAGTTCGTCGCCGTGCCGCAGACCCTCGAGGCTGCTCGGGTGCTCAATAATCTTGGGGTCAAGGTGCAGAGTCCGATCAGGACGACCTACGACTGGCCAGGCAGGTTTACGCCGAGGTGGTATCAATTAGAGACTTCTGAGTTCCTTACCTTACATACTCGAGCGCATTGCCACAATGCCATGAGGACCGGCAAGACAAACTCCGCCCTCTGGGCTGCGGATTACCTACGAAGAGAGGGAAAGGTCCATCGCGTCTTGATCGTTGCTCCCTTGTCGACCTTGTGGTCGGTATGGGAGCAGGCCATATTTGAGTCCTTCCCACTGCGAACTTTCGCCGTCCTGCACGGCAGCCGGCAGAAACGCCATGACCTGTTGGCTCAGAAGCATGACTATTACATTGTGAACCATCACGGGGTGGCGATCATCGAGGAAGCCCTGGCCAGCCGGCCGGATATCGACCTGGTGATCGTCGACGAGTCGGCTGTTTTCCGCAACAGCAGGTCCAAGGCGTTATTCAAACCACTTAACCGAGTGCTCAACGGCCAGAAGATCGCTCGCGCAGCCTGGGGGCTGACCGGTACACCGACACCCAATGATCCAACCGACGCATATGGGCAGTGCAAACTGATCACCCCGGAGAACTACCGTGGGCACTTCACCAGTTTCAAGCAGGAGACCATGCTGCAGTTCGGACCATTCAAATGGGTGCCAAAACGTGGCTCTGAGCAGTCGGTGGCCAGGATACTCAAACCATCTATCCGGTTTGAACGATCGGTCTGCACCGACATGGAGCCGTGCTTCATCGAGCGTCGGGCTGAGTTGTCCGAGGACCAGCGGAAAGCCTACAAGCAGCTGATCGCCCAGGCCGCCACAGAGGTCAGAGGGCAGACGGTTACGGCCGTTAATGCCGCTGTCCTAATCTCCAAGCTTGTACAAACTGCTTGCGGATGTGTTATTGGCGCCGACGGCACCCTAGTCAAGTTCGACTTCGGCCCACGCATGAGTGTCCTTGAGGAAGTCATCGCTGAGAACGACGAGAAGGTTATCGTCCTGGTGCCGTTCACCGGCGCCCTTGACGCCGTGGCAACCGAGCTGAGGAAGAAATGGTCGGTAGCCGTTGTGGATGGTCGGGTATCCGCCGGGGCTCGGACGACGATCTTCCGGGAGTTCAGGACCCTTCCCAACCCGCATGTCCTGGTTGCCCACCCGCAGGTCCTGGCCCACGGTCTCGACCTCACCGCCGCGACGCTGACGATCTGGTACGCCCCGACCTACAAGGCTGAGGTCTACCAACAGGCCAACGCCCGGATGGACGGAAGTAAGCAGAAGATCAAGATCGACATCTGCCACCTGTACGCCACCGCGGAGGAGAAGAGGATCTACCAGGTGTTGAAGGAACGAGGGAAATTACAAGATATTGTTCTAAGTCTTTCGGGAGGGAGATGATGAGTAAAAATGTAAACCAAGCAACAAATAGTTATTGACAACCCGTTGACGAAGTTGTAGGGTGTAAGAAAAGGAGCGGAAGAGATGAACAAATACCGATCTCTGCACCAGTTTTGTCCGAAGTGCGGAGATGATCCATACAGATTGACCACGATCAGCTATCAGTCACCACCCGATCTCAACGTCGTCAAGTGCGACTGCGGGTGGATCGGCACCGTTAACGAACTCGTAAAGGAGAAACCGATGAGACAGCAGATAACCGCAGAGATGGTGGTGGCTAAATATGTCGAGACCCGCGACATAATAGCTGCCAAGAAGAAAGAGCTGGACGCCGAGCTGGCGATCCTGAAAGACCTCCAGACCAAGCGGGAGAACTGGTTGATGGCCGAGATGAACAGGATCGGCGCCACGTCGATCAAGACCCCGCACGGCACCAGCTACATCGACACCGTCGACAATGTCTCGGTAGCCGACTGGTCGACGTTTTTCGGCTGGGTGCAGGAGGGGCAGAAGTTCGATTTCCTGACCCATGCCGTGTCGAAATCGGCGGTCAAACAGGCGATCGAGGACGGCCAGCCGCCTCCTCCCGGGGTTAATTATTCTCAATTCAAGAGTATTAAGGTGAGGAGGTCATGAACAAATACTGCCCCTCCTGCGGAGCCAAGACCTTCATCGAGACCGATGAGGAAGACTTTGACAGAGGCACTGAGCATTCCTGCCTCTCCTGTGGGGCGCAGTATTATCTGACCTTGAACGACCCGATGAACTTCGATGTAGAGCCAGATCCGAAATACAAATACTTCCCGCTCTACGATACCTTCGAGATGTTTTTCTCAAGGACAGCAGACTTTCTTGCTAAGCAGTTTCTCGGGCACAGTGAGCCCTTGTCGGCGTTCAATCAAGAAGGACACAAAGGCGACACGATAAAATTCAGAAGATACGCACCACTTAACCCGCCCCCAGAGGGCACAGACCAATCTCAAGGAGATGAAAAATGAAGAAATTACAGGAAGTTGCTGAGTCATTGAATATGAAACACACCTTCACCACAGGCCAGATCGTGGAGTGGAAGCCGATGTTGATGAACAAAAAAGCGATTGGGCCATTTGTTGTTGTGGAGGTTATTGACCCTCCAATTCGTAATTCCTCTGAAAATGCTGGATCTTCATACTTCAGAGAGCCCCTCGACATAGTCCTCGGGCATATAGATGGCGATGGTGATTTCATGATTTACCACTACGATTCTCGCCGGATCCAGCCGGTAACCGAGTAGTATCCCAACTTACTTAATAACCTCCAAGGAGAAAACAAAAATGAACGACCTCATGATCCCCAGCATGGCAGAAGTCCCCAGCTACATTCTTGACGCAACCCTGGCCCGTCAGGCCAACGACGACGCGGCTGCCGGCATAAGCACCGGTATGCCTCCGCGACTGAAACTCAGCGGCAAGCAGTTCACCCTGGTCGATGCCAACGGCGACGAGGCTGCATTCCCGGCCGGCAAGATGGTCATCGGCCCCGACGACAACGCCTACCTACCAATGGTAATTTTAAGGGCCAAGAAGCCCCTGCAGAAGACCTGGTACGCCACCGCTTTCAATCCGGGCGAGGAGGGCAAGAGCCCCGACTGTTTCTCCACCGACAGCCTGCGCCCCGACCCGTCCTCTCCTTCACCGCAGAGCGAGCTGTGCGCCAACTGCCCGCATAACGCCTTCGGCTCCGGAACCGACCAGAACGGCAACGCCACCAAGGGCAAGGCCTGCTCGGACACTAAGACCCTGGCCGTCTTCATCCCTGGCTCCCGCAAGACCGAGACCGACCCGAAGGCCTATATGTTCAAGATCCCGCCGGCTTCGCTTAAGAACTTCGGCATGTATGTCAAGCAGCTCTCGGCCGCCGGCATCCCGCTCGGCACCGCCAAGACCCTGGTCGCCTTCGACCTGGCTCAGACCTTCCCGGTCGTGGTCTTCAAGTTCGGCGGTTTCCTGCCCCAGGACACCCTGCCCAAGCTGGCTGAGATCGCCGCCCTGCCGGAGGTTGAGGACATTATCGCCGGGATGTCATCGGCTCCTGCTCTGCCGGCACCTATTGCTCCCCAGGCATACCAGGGGCAGGTGAACACTGCCGCTGAGGCTGAACTGAAAGCCAAGGCAGAAGCAGAGGCTGAGAAAGAGGCGCAAATGGCCGCACAGAAGGCCGAAGCAGCCCGCAAGTCCGCCGCCACCAAGGCAGCCAAGAAAGCCGAGAAGGAAGCTGCCGAGGCTGCCGCTAAGGCCGCTGCCGCGCAGACTCCTGAGTTGCTGGACGATCTTGGAATTGACCTCGGGGCATCCGCTCCGCCGGTCAACAATACTCCGGTTCACGCCGGATCACTGGAACCGAGCGATGATCAGCTGATCAAGGATCTCGGTCTGTAAACCACTACCCACAAGGGGGAGAACATGGCAATTGATTTTGAAGACCTCGTAATTGAAGCAGGGCTTGAGATTCCCAAGAAGGCAAACTCGCAGCGCAGCGGCGGGAGCAAGGAGAAGCTGCAGGCCATGGGCATCGGCGACAGTTTCTTCGTCCCGGCCGACGCCGTCAAGATGGTCCGGGAGACGGTGATGCGCCAGGCGAAGGGCGCCGGTGTTAAGCTGACATCGCGCAAGGTGGACGGCGGCTTCAGGTTCTGGCGCGTGGCCTGAGATTATACCTGCTAGGGTGGTCAGAGCACCCTGGCATCAACATAGAGAAGAGAGAGAACATCATGGCAGAAATCAAGATCGATCCGAAAGTAGCGTATATGTACGAGGTCCTGGAGAAGGCCATGATCGGTCCCACCGATTTCGCCAGCCTGACCAACATCTCAAGAGAGACCCTCTACCGCTGGAAGAAAGGCGCACCGATCGCCGACAAGCTCAGGCTTGACATCGCCTACAACACCGCCCTCCGATTGGAGAAGGGCTGCAGACACGGCCGGTTGCCGCTCAAGGAAAAACTCAAGGCGCCGCAGCGCGTCAAATTGTTACGAAAAATCGTTGCAGAAATGCGCTCCGCCAAGTAGGTATTCAACTCTATAACCTACAGGTGGAGGTAACCTATGTTCTTGCACCGGCTCCTACCGGAAGAAGGGATGTATTGCGTCGCGCAGCTGCTCCCCAGCGGAGGCTTCCGGCATTTCTTTTTTGACGACCTCGACTCCGCTGTTCTCCAGATCAAGATGCTGGATAAGAACGGCAATACCACCTACATAACCCAAGCCACCTACGACCCGGGGAAGATCCGGGAGGCTCAGGCCCATAACAAACAGATACCCTACGGCCTGCCGAAACCGGAGTACAAAGCTCTTGCCAAAAAGACCCGCAGCCAGGACAACGCCAGGTACCTGAAGAACTTCTTCCTGGATATCGACTGCGGCGAGAAGTGGCCGCTGAAGAACCAGAGCGAAGCCTGCAAAGCTCTGCAACAGTTTGTCTCTGAAACCGGACTGCCGATGCCGGCCGTTGTCAATTCCGGCAACGGGCTCTACGCCCACTGGATACTTGACCAGGCCATCCCCGCCCCACAGTGGCAGACCGTGGCCTACCTGCTGAAAAAAGTCGTGGCTGCGTATTCTCCTGCCATCGGCGGCGACTCGACCAGGACCTCGGACACCGCCTCGGTTCTCCGGATCCCCGGCACCACCAATAGGAAGCCAGGACGGGAACCGAAACCGGTCACCATCCT